>SXGT01670093.1_pt1 | contig 59353 bp, 50 predicted proteins | sample 3176221 | NCBI WGS metagenome assembly SXGT01 (sample SAMN11356862, study PRJNA531348) | freshwater metagenome | isolation source: freshwater sample F1-120 | place: China: Fuxian Lake, Yuxi | collected 2017-12-25 | reverse complement strand
GCCGATGAGGGCCCAACAGTCGCCGGCCTCGAGCGCGAGGTCGACGGGCGGCAACAGCCCGTGGCCGCCGTAGCCGACCACGGCGCGCTCGAGGGCGAGCAACGTCGCTGGACCATTGCTCATGGCGCCTCCTGCAGGTCAATCAACGACACCGTGACCGCGCTGGTGTCCAGGAGCCCAGCCCCAAGCGCGCTCGCCGCGCCGGCGTCGGCGCCGCCACGGGCCAAGTGAGCCATCGACACACCATCGAGCGACCCCGCCCCGATCCGCACCACGGCGTCGAGGCGGCGAAGGTAGGCCTCACCACGCGCTACGCGGACGCTCGCGGCAGGCGGCAGACCGACCGTCAGGCTCAAGGGCTCGGCGGCGGCGACGTCAAGCCATAGCCCCTGCGCCGGCAAGGTGCCAGCGGTCGCCACCGCCGAAGAGACCACTGTGCCGCGGACGCGGAGACCAGCGACGTCGATGCGCAGCGCCGCGAGCTTTCCGCCTTCAAGCTCACAGCCGGCCGCGGCGCAGCCCTCCAGCGCCGCCTCGCGGGGGGACGAGCTCGGCTGCGTCCAGGCGAGCGTCGTCGCTGACGCGCTCGCCTCAAGGCCCGACTCCGACGCAGCCTGCCCGCCAAGCTCCGCCGCGATCTCGGCGTAGGTGGGCAGAGACCCGTCGGCCTTGTGGCAGTGGCCGTTGTGGCAGTTGGCGTAGCCATCTGGCGGCTTGGCAGGGTCGAAGGGGAGTGACACAGCCTCAGCGCCGAGCACGGCGATCGCCGCCGGCGTCCATTCGAGGCTGGTCAAGGCCAGCGCATAGCCGTGCGCGGTCTGCCAGCGACCCTCGGCGTCGAGCCGTTCGGCGGGTAGGTCGAAGACAACGCTTAGGCGCAGCTGCAGCAGCCCCGAACCGTGACCGGGTCCGTCGACGCATCCGATCGACGCCAACGTCAGCGCGGCCGCCAAGAGTGGTCTCGCCCAGCCGCCTACCCTGTGCCAGCGACCTTCAGCGGAGGGCGACATGGATGGCCTCCACAGTGCGGCGAATCCTGACCAAATACGACTCGCCGCGATCGACGTCAGCGCCGCCCGGGACCACCACCAGCTTGGCCTTCGCCAGCCGGGCGAGGGTCTCGGCCGCGTTGCGCGGATAGTAGGGCTCTTGCAGCACCGCCGGAACAGCCTGCGCCCGCATCGTCACCAAGACCTTGGCGATGTGACCAGGGTTGGGAGGGATCCCCGGCAGAGGCTCGATCGCCGCCGCCTGCTCAAGGCCCAGCCAGTCCAGGAGGTACACCAGCGACTGGTGGTAGACCACGACGCGTCGCCGCTCCGCCGGCAGGGTCGAGAAGCGCTTGCGCTGGGCCTCGGCGAAGGCCGAGAGCGCCGCCGAGACCTCCGCTGCCCTGCCGCGGTGGCGCGCCGCTCGACCGGGATCGAGCTGTGCCAGACGCTGCCCGATGGCCTGGGCCACAGCGGCGGCGGCGCGGGCGTCGTGCAGATAATGCGGGTTGCCGGCCGGGTGGACATCACCCTGGCTCCGTGAGGCCACGGTGCCCGGCGTTTGCATAGGTCGCACTGCGGTGCTGGCGTCGAGGAAGCCCGCCGCGCCGAACAGAATCGCCGCGTTGCGTGCCCCGCGCTGTAGCGGTGGAAGCCACCCGATCTCTAGCTCCAACCCGTTGATTATCAGGAGGTCGGCGCGTGCCAGTGGCAGCATCAGGCTTGGCCTTGCGTCGACGTAGTGGGCGTCCTGGCCAGCATCGACGAGGTTGACGACCTCGACGTCGGGACCGCCGACTTCGCGCGCCAACGCGGCGAGATCGGCCAGGGTGCAGACGACGCGCACCTTGGCAGGCGGCCCCGGCGCCACCGCCGCTGCCGGCGCCAACCACGCCAGCGCCGCCAGCAGCACGCATCCGCTCAGAAGCTGCATCATTACGCACCGACCCGACCTATAACGCATTGTATTGCACCATCACCGGGCCTGCGGCCGGCGAGCTCAGTAGCTGTGAGCGCCGTGGGCGCCGATGAGCGCCTCAAAGGCAAGGAACGCCGAAAAGCCGTCGCGGGCCTCAGCGGGGCGCCTGTCCCAGGCCACCTGTGCCCGCAGACGCGAGAAATGACTCGGATAGAACGTAATCTGTGCGGTGGAACGGGTCCGATCTTGGCTCCACGACGGGTCAAGCGGATCGTCGGCGACGCCAAGGACGTGCTCCAGGCGCAACCCGGCCTCCCAACGCAGCGCGAGCCGAGCGACAGCTTGCGCGGTCAGACCAGCGTCCCGCAGCAGCCGACCGGGCACTTGCCTTCGGCGGCCCATCAGCTCGAGTTGGATGGTGACAGCGCGCCGCTGGGCGTCGGTAGGGTCCCGCCAGCGAAACATCACATCGGCGATCGCGATCTCGGTCCGATTCCAGAAGCCGGTGCTGTTCGGGCCCGCTAGGCCGCCGACGCCGATCAGGAGCGCCGCGCGCTGCGACAGGTCGAAGAACTGCTCGAGCCTCAGGTTCCAGGCCAGATCGCGCGGTCCGCCAACGTTGATGGCCTGAGCGCCGCCGAAGCTCCGAGCGCAGCAGGCGCCGTTGGGCATGGCCGCCGACGCGATGAGCTCGACGACCCACGGCAGCGGTGCGAGCCACGAGACCTCCGCGCCTAGCCCGCGCTGGCCCTCGCCGCCGAAGAACTTGCCGTTGACGAGGGCCTGGTCGGCGAAGTGCCAAGCGTGCGGGTGGGTCGGGTTGCTGCGGCCAGCTCGAGTGAGGAATTGGCCCATCCGCAGCTGCAACCCGAGCGGCGCCGCTAGCGTCCGTCCGTATGCCTCTTCTACCTCGACGCCGAACTGGGCGAACACCAAGTTGGCCTGGAGCTCCAGGTACGGATCGACCGAGGACTCCAGGTGCATCTCCAGCTGCTGCAGGTTGAATCCACTCTGGGCTGGGTCATGGGCGCCGGTCTGGCGCGGCGCGCCGATGAAGGCACCGAGGGCCGTATCGAGGATCAGCGAGATGTCTGGCAGGATGGTGCGCCAGTTCGTCGCAGACGCCGCTGGCCCGGCGGGATTCGGCGCAGGCGTGGCTGCAGAAGCCGAACCCGCTGCGTCAGCGTCTCGCGAGAGAGCCCGCTCCAACTCTGCTTGGTCTGCCGCGTCGCCAGTCGCCGCAGCGGGCAACGCGACAGGCTGCGCCAGCGCCCACGGCGCGTGGCCCAGGCAGAGCAAGATCGCGACCCACCTCGCCGGAGACCACGCCGGCGCCGAGCGCCCGCGACCACGGACGGAGCCAGCGGCGGCGATGGGATGGACGACAGCGCAGGTCACGGACGCTCCGTAATGATAGCGCATTATCATAACCCCGCGCCGCGACGCTGTCAAGGCAACCCTGCCCCGCTGCGAGAGAACCGGCCCCCCGAGCGCAGACAGCCGGCGCCCAGCGCGACACGCGAAGGGTCGGCGAACCGTTCGCCTGCGTGAAGCGACCGACAAGCGCCATGGCGGCCGCGCAACGCACCTCTTAGCGCGTCGAGGTCGGGCTCAGCTCGCCGCTGGCGATAAGGCGCTGCAAATCGTCAGCGCCGCCCACAAAGTCACCCCGCACGAAAACCATCGGGAAGGTGTGCCAGCCGACCCACATCTTGAGCGCTGTCCGTCGCCGCCACTGCGAGAGGTAGGAGCCGTAAGAGAGGTAGTGGTGTGCGATGCCAGCAGCGCGCAGCATTCGCCGCGCCCGCATTGGGTGGGGGTTGAGGCCCATCCCGACGACCACCACCGCGTGAGCGGCGATGGCACTTTCGACCTCGGTGATGGTGCCCTCGAAGCGGCGCTCCACCGTCTCACGCACCGCTGGATGGACCCGCTCCATCGGCAAAAGTCGCCGGCCCATGTCTTGCCTCCTGCCGAAGACCGCGCGCCTGGGCCGCAACGGCTCAGGTGCAGCGGCTCAGTCGCCACGGCGCCGCCATACCACAGCCGAGATGGCTTCGCCCATCGGCAAGGCGCCGCTTCAACAGCCTCAATGGTCAGAGTCAGCGGCCGCCTCAACGACGACGTTGACCGAAGCGCCCGGCCCCGGGCCAAAGCGCAGCAAGTGGGCGCCCACACCGAGCGAATAGGTGTGGATGACCTTGGCGGACGGGCATGTACCGCCGCCTGGCTGGCTCGCCTTGGGCGCGATCGCGGCGCCGCTCGGGCTCGCCACGCTCAGCGTCACATCCTCGGACAGCAGCACCATCCAGTCGCCTGCCTCGGCGATCGCGAGCTTGACGACGCCGCCTTTGGCTCCGGCGTAGTCGACCAACGAGAGGTCCATGCGCATGTGGATGGCGCTGCCGTCCACGGCGCTCGCGTCGTCGGCGCCGGCCTGCAAGGCCTTGGCTGGGCCGTCCGCCAAGTGCTCACAGGCCTCCGCGAGCGGATCGTGCTCATCCGTATCGTGCGAGTCACAGCCGGAGAACAGCCAGACCAAGCCTGAGAGCGCAAAGGCGACGCGCCCGCGCTGTTCGGCGAGCGGTCGTCGCCGAGACGATTGAAAATGCGCCAGTGCGGGCGTCGCGGGCATCGGAACCTCCATCGGGCCGCTGGCGAGGAGATCTGCGTCAGCGCCGCTAGTGATAGTTGATTATCAAGCGCCTGTCAAGCCTCTGGAGCCGCTCGCCAGGTGAGGCGAGAGGGGCCTCGCGGCTTTCACGCGCCAGACCAAGAACTTCCGCTACGCCGGCCCAGTGGGTGAGGGCGCGGAGTGGGCCCGCAACGCCTACCGGTGACTCGGGCGCGGCCACGCCGCCAACGCCTGTCGCCGCGAGAGCCCGTCGGAGCGCCGCGATGCAGGCGCCCTTGTTGCGGCCCAGGGCCGCTGCTAGCGTCAGGCGGCGGCCGACGACTGCCGCGGTGAGGACGCCGTGAGCTTTGAGCCCGCACCTCCTTGGCCCATCGAGCTGACTCTCCGCGAGCTCGGCCTCAGCTGGCCCGAGACCCACGAGGACTTCCCTTGGGGTGAGCGCGCGCTGAAGGTCAAGGGCAAGATGTTCGGCCTGCTCGGCACCAGCGATCGGGGCTTCTTCTTCACCGTCAAGCTCCCACTGTCGGCGGCGGCCGCGACCAGCCAGCCTTGGGCCAAGCCGACGGGCTATGGCCTAGGGCGCAGCGGCTGGATCTCGGCGAGGTTCGAGGAGCCGGGAGAGGTCCCAGAGGACCTGCTGCGCGACTGGATGTGTGAGAGCTACCGCGCTGTGGCGCCCAAAGCGCTTGTGAAGCGCCTGGCGGCCGACGAGCCGTGATTGCGTCGCTGCGCCCGGGAGAGGCCAAGTACGCCGCCATGAGCCGCTGCAGCCGCGCGGCGGCGAGTTGCGGCCGCAGGCGAGCCCTCGCGCTGGTCGCTGGACTCTGCGTCGCGCAATTTGCACAAGTCGCGCTGACCGCACCGGCCCCAGCGCCGGTCATGCCGCCGCAGCTGCTGCAGTTTGTGCCGGCGGAGTACCCTCGTGACCTGCTAGCGCGTGGCCTGCGCGGGGCGGTCACGCTGCAACTGGTCGTCGATGCCGCCGGCGCGGTGCAGAAGGCTGAGGTCATTGAGTCCGCTGGGCCCGACTTTGACGCCGCGGCGCTCACAGCGGCCCGCCTGCTCCGCTTTAAGCCTGCGACCCAGGCCGGCAAGCCCGTCTCGGTCGCCATTCGATTCCGCTATGTCTTTGAGCCGCAAGACCGCATCGATCGTCGCGGCCGCGCCCAGGGCCAGGGCCGATACGACCGCGGCGGCGCGGCGGTATTGCCCATGACCTTTGTGTCGTTGCGGGGGCGCCTCGTCGAGCGGGGCACCCGTCGTCCAGTCGTCGGCGCGCTCGTTGCATTTCCTGGCCTGCAAGCGTCGATCGGAGCCGCCGCCGAGACGACCAGCGACGCCGACGGTCGCTTCGCCTTTGGTCCCCTGCCTGCCGGGCGCCATACCCTGGCAATCGAGCCAGCAGACCATCGCCGCGCCAGCCAGATCGTCGTCATCGCTGACGGCAACTCGCTCGCCGTGGAGGTCGCCCTCACCCGCCGCAGCTACCTCGTCTATCGCGCTACCGCGACGGCGCCACCGGAGCCAGGCGAGGTCTCGCGTCGATCGCTGGGCGTGGAAGAGATCCAAAAGATCCCGGGCGTCTATGGCGACAGCTTCAAGGTCATCCAGAACTTGCCCGGCGTCGCCCGCCAGGCGGCTGGCGTTCCCGTCGTGCGCGGCTCGGCGCCCCAAGACACCGCCATCTTCGTCGAGGGAGTCCGAATCCAGGTGCTCTACCACTTCGGCGGCCTGTACTCGATCATCAACACCGACCTCCTCGATGGCATCGACTTTACCCCAGGCGGCAACCCGCTGCGGTACGGTCGGGCGATGGGCGGCGTGCTCGCGGCCAGGCTGGCTCTGCCCAAGTCCGACGCGCGCTGGTCGGGGACGCTTGAGAGCAACGTGTTTCACACCGGCGTCTTGGTCGGTGGCCCGCTGGGCGAAAACACCCACCTCGCGATCGCGGCCCGCAGATCTTACATCGACGCCCTACTGCCGCTGGCGCTGTCGGCGTTCGCCAGCGGCGCCGCGTTGCCCTTCACTCAGCTGCCACGCTACTGGGACTACCAGGTTAAGCTCGACCACCGGTTCACCGACCGCACGACGGCCACTGTCTTCGTCTTCGGCACCGACGACGCCGTCAAAGGTACGCTCGAGCAGCCGCCAGCTGCCTTTCCGGAAGCGCGAGGCGGCCTGACCGCTCGGTCAAGTTTCCACGCCGCGATCGCCACCTTGCGCCACGATCGGCCAGGGCTCTCCTTCCGAAGCACCGTCGGCGCCACGCGCCCGTTGCTCGACTCGTCGCTCGGAGACGCCTTGAAACTAAGCGGCGAGGCCATTGAGCTGACCCTGCGCGAGGAGCTGCGCATCTTCGAGGGGCCGGTCCAGCTGCGGACGGGCCTCGACTTCTTCTATCGCCCGTTCTCCGTGGACCTGGTGGGGCCGGCGTTCGCGTTCTCCGGAGAGCGCGGCGTGTCGGGCGGCAACCCGCCATCGGGCCCGAGCCAAGGCCTGCGGCTCGAAGGCGCCGAGGTCTTGCCTGCCGCCTGGGTCGACGCTGTCTTCCGCTTCGGCGCGGCAGAGGTGGTGCCTGGAGTCCGCCTCGACCTGTACCGCGGCTTGGGGCAAGGCGAAGCGGTCTCGCCGCGAGTCAACGGCCGACTGCGGCTGCACCCGCATTGGCTCATCAAGGCGGCGAGCGGCCTCACCAGCCAGCCGGCGCAGGCACCACAACTGGTCGAGGGCATCGGCACACCATCGTTGCTGCCGCAGCAGTCGTTTGAGAGCGCGATCGGCGTCGAGTGGGCCGACGGCGAGGCCCTAGAGGTCGACGCGCAGGTCTTCGGCAAGCTCCAGTGGGATCTCGTCGTGCCCAACAACGCCATTGTCCCCGACCCGATCTACCGCAACTCAGGGCAAGGGCGCATCGTCGGCTTGGAGCTGATGGTGCGGCACAAACCGGTGGGGCGATTCTTCGGGTGGCTCGCCTATACGCTGCAGCGCGCCGAGCGCCAAGACCGCCCTGATGGCCCGTGGCGGCTCTTCGGCTGGGATCAGACCCACATCTTGACTGCCCTCGGCACTTGGAAGCTGCCCTTTGACCTCGAGGCCGGCTTCCGCTTCCGGCTGACATCTGGCAACCCCTACACACCCCTCGCCACGTCCATCTACAACGAAAAAACAGACAGCTATACCCGCGTCCAGTCGGCCGAACTGTTCTCACGCCGCCTGCCGGCCTTCGCCCAGCTCGACCTCCGCGTCGACCGCCGCTTCGCGTTCGATGGCTTTTTGCTGGACCTCTACCTCGACGTGCAAAACGTCTGGAACCGCGAGAACCCAGAGTTCATCCAGTACAACTTCGACGCCACCCAGTCGGTCTATGGTAGCGGACTACCGATCATCCCGAGCTTTGGCCTGCGGGCCACCTTCTAGCGCCATGACCGGGGATGCTGGGCTGCGTCGCTGGCCGTCGGTTCGGTGGGGGTTCGGCGCACCCAGGTCGCAGAGCCTTTCCTTTTCTCACTGTTCCCAGCGAGATCCCCCACTCGGCGCCCTCCCCGCCAAATTGTCAGTCTCTCGAACACCATCGAAAGCATCGCTCTCCTGCCGCCGTGGCTCGGCTCGGTGACCTACGGCGAACCAGCAGCGCCAGCGTTCCAGGTGGTGGCGCGCTCGGTGTCAGTAACCGGGCGCAGCTGTGCCCCTCCTGCGTGTGCCGGTCCGCGGGCTGCCAAGGGTCGAGACACGCGACAATCATGCCGCGAGGTGTGCCCGATGGTGTTGGGCGCGCGGCCTGCTGCCCCCTTGGCGACGTCGGCGAAGTCTGGGGGCCGGCCGACGCCGCGGTGAGATCGGCTCCGCAAAGCGGAACTTCAGATTCCGTGGGTCCAGAGCGCGGCGCTCGGCGCTCCCTGGCAGCCGCAGCGCGGGAACGAGGGCCCCCGGTCGCGATAGACGCCGCGGGCCGAGCACGCGCCGGCCTGATCGTGCGCGGCCCCGCTCCTCCGTCACGCCTCGGCGGCACGCACCGCGGCGACGCTAGCTTGAAGCGTGACGCGTTCGTTCCAGACGTTGCGCTCCAGGTGCGTCGCGACGTCAACCCGGTCACCCGGGCGCAGATCGCCTAAAACGTCGGCGGAGGCAAAGGCATCGACGCCGTGGCGCGCCCACATCGGCCGGTCGCAGTCCTCGACGAAGCGGGCACGAACCCAGGCGCCGCCTTCGCCAACGCGGCTGCTGTGGGCCAAGACAACGCCTGGCAGCAAGAACTGAGGCCGCGGATTGTCCCTACCGCAGGGCTCAAGTTGGTCCAACTCGTCGAGCAGGGCCATGTCGAGCGTCGCCACGTCGAGGAGGGCGTCGAGCCGAAGGGGCCGCGTGCGCGCCTCCGGCGGCCAGGTCGCGGCGACGTGAGCGGCGAGTGCAGCGCGGAATCGATCGAGCTGACCCGTGGCAAGGGTCACGCCGGCCGCATGGGCGTGGCCACCATAGCGGAGCAGCAGGCCATCATCGATGGCGCGCAGCCCCTCCACGAGGTCATACCCCGTCGGCGAACGCCCCGAGCCGCGGACCACGTCGCCCTCGACCCCAAGCACAAAGGTCGGCACATGCAGCGCGTCCTTGATGCGGCCAGCTACGATGCCAAGGACACCGGCATGCCAACCGTCGCCAGCGACGACCACTGCGTGTTCTCGCCCCGGTGAGGACTCCGCGGCGAGCGCGGCCGCCGAGACGACTTCGCGCTGCAGGGCCTGCCGTCTGGCGTTCTCGACCTCGATCTGATCAGCCAAATCACCGGCCCGCGCTAGGTCTTCGGTCATCAGAAGTTCGTAGGCGAGACCCGCGTCCGAGACTCTCCCGGCGGCATTGATCCGCGGCGCAAGCAGAAAGCCCACAGCCTCACTGCTGACCGCCCGGCTGCTTAGCTTGGTCCGCTTTGCCAAGGCTTGCACCCCAGGGCGTCTGGACTGCCCGAGCCGCCGCAGGCCGTGCCAAGTGACGACTCGGTTCATGCCGCGCAGCGGCACCATATCGGCGATCGTGCCAAGCGCCGTCAGCTCAAGAAGGTCGCCCAGCTGGGGCCCCGATGCTCGGCCGAGGTGACCAGCGGCGAGCAGAGCCCGGCGGGTGGCCTGCGCCAGGACCATCGCCACCCCCACGGCTGAGAGCGGCTCGTCGCCAAAGCCACAGCCCGGTCGCCGGGGGTTGAGGTGCGCCGTCGCCGCCGGCTCCTCCAGACCGAGCTGGTGGTGGTCGACGATGATGAAGTCACGTCCCCGATGACGGGCCCGCGCCACGGCCTCACACGCCGTGCTACCGCAGTCGACGCTGACGAAGAGCGCAACACCGGCGTCGCAGAGAGCATCGATGCGGTCGACCTGCAGACCGTAGCCGTCCTTGAATCGGTCGGGTAAAAAAACGCGCGGTCGGCATCCTACGGCGTGGAGGAAAGAGGCCAACAGCGCGGCAGCAGTAACCCCGTCGACGTCGTAGTCACCGTAGATGCAGACATGCTCGCTCGCCATGACCGCGCGCGCCAGGCGTGCCGCGCCGACCTCGGCGTCGCGCATCTGGTACGGATCTCGCAGGGTTGCCAAGTTCGGGCGCAAAAAGGCCTGGGCCGACTCAAGGTCTCGGTGGCCGCGCAGCCAGACCAAGCGAGAGAGCAGCAGGCTGCAACCCAGCCCATGTGAGAGCGCGGCGACCGCGGCCTCATCGACAGGTTGCAACTCCCACGGCAGCCCGGCGCGCATGTCCGCCTCGCTACGCTAGAGACACTCCCGACTGGGCGTCGTGGGCGCCATATCGGGCCAGGCTCTGGTTGGGGAAGGCCGCAAATTGACCCCCTCTTGCAGCGAGGAGGCGCCGATCTGCCAAGAACCAGCCGGCCAGAGACGCGAACGGCGCTCGCTGTTCGCGTCTCTAAGTGCCTCGCGGCTTACAGGTCGGTGCGCGCCACTGCCTGAGCGTCGCCCGTGGCGCGCGCGGCGGCACGCCGACGCTCAAACTGCCGGTCCGTCCAGAGGAAGATTGGACTGGCGATGAAGATCGACGAGTACGTGCCAACGATGAGACCGACGGTCATCGCGAAGGCAAAGTCGCGGATCAGACCGCCGCCGAGCAAGAAGATCGCGATGACCGCCATCTGGGTCGTCACCGAGGTCAAGATTGTCCGCGACAGCGTTTGGCTGACGGCGTTGTTGACGATGTCGACCATCTTGGCCTTCGGGTACTTCTCAATTAGCTCACGGATGCGATCGAAGACCACGATGGTGTCGTTGATCGAGTAGCCCGCGATGGTGAGGATTGCGGCGATGATGGGCATCGTGAACTTGACCTGAGCCAAGGAGAAGCAGCCGATGACGATGATCACGTCATGGCTCAAGGCCACGATCGCACCGGGCGCGAAGCGCATGTCGAAGCGAAGCGCGATGTAGACGACGATGCCGATCAGCGCGTAGAGGATGGCGACGAGGCCCTGGTTGAGCAGGTCGCTCGCCACTGCGGGGCTGATGATGGTCGCCTCGCGTACAGCGAGGAACTCTGCGCCGAACTGCGTCTTCATTTCGCCGGTCAGCTTTGCCTTAAACTCCTCGACCTTGATCGTGAACTGATCGTCAGTCCGCTTCTTCAGCTCCTCGACCAACTGGGCTGCCTGCGCCTGCTCGCGCTCCGCAAGGGCCTCTGGTGTCAGCTCGCCGTCTTCTTCCGCGACCATCTGCAAGGTCCGGAAGTTGTTGATCTCAAGCTGGCGCTGCACCTCGCTGTAGGTCTTGATGCTGGGGAAGCCGTTGTCTGCGAACAGCTTCTCGAGCTTCTTATAGGTTTCGTCGACGTTGGCCAGGGCAGGCAAGGCGACGTAGAAGACGTCTTCGCCTTGGGTCGCCGACTCGAGCCGAGCGCCGGCGAAGGCCGCGCCGAGCGCCGCGAGCACCTTGTCCTTTTGCGCCTGGGTCACCAGCGACGTCAGCTCGGTAAGGAGAAGAAAATCTTTACCATCTGACGATCTAGCCGTTCCCGTGCTGAATTCCTGGACCTCGATCTGACCGGAGTCGCCGGCGCTGCCGGTCGCCTTCTTGATGAAGCCATCGAGCAGCGAGCGCAGGGCGTCACGGCTTACCGCCGAGTCCTCCTTGAACGACACGATGATCTTGGTGCCGCCCTTGAAGTCGATGCCCCGGTTGAACCCGAGGATCGCCAGCGACACCAGCGAGATCAGCACGACGGCGGCGGAGAAGGCCCCAAAGATTCGGCTGGCACCGACAAAGTCGTAGACGCGGCCGGGCGGAAAGAACTCGCGGAAGGGTTTCGACATAGGAAGGTCTCCAGGGTCAGCGAGGGTCAGCGAGGACCGCGCCTCGACCGACGCGCCCGAGTGCAGGGCCTCAGATCGAGATCTCGTTAGTGATTTTGCCGGTTTCGACTAGGTAGCCGTAGATCATGCGCGTGACGACGATGCTCGTGAACATCGAGCAAGCGATGCCGATGAGCAGGGTCACCGCAAAGCCGTAGACCGGACCCGTCGAAAACTGCATCAGGACGAAGCCACCGATGGCGGTGGTGATCTGCGAGTCGAAGATCGACCAGAACGCCTTGTCGTAGCCTAGATCGAGGGCATTGCGGACCGTGCGTCCATTGCGAATCTCCTCGCGGATGCGCTCGAAGATGAGAATGTTGGCGTCCAATGCCATGCCCACGGTCAGGACGATGCCGGCCATGCCCGGCAGCGTGAGCGCCGCGTTGAAGGCGACCAGAGCCGCCATGATCAGCACTAGGTTGAACACCAAGCCGACGATGGCGATCAGGCCGCCCTGGCGGTAGTACCAGGCCATCGACAGCGCGGCGAGGACGAAGCCCAGGATGATGCTGAGCAAGCCGGAGTTGACCGCGTCCCGGCCAAGGCTCGGACCGACCTCAACGTCGTGCACCTTGATGACTGGCGCCTTGTAGGCACCGTTGTTGAGCACGGTCACCAGGGCTCGCGCCTCCTCCATCTGCTGCACAGCCGAGCGGCCGCCGCCGAGCGTGATCTGGGCCCGACCGCCGGTGATCTGCTCGCGAAGAGAGGGCGCACTGGAGACGTCGCCGTCGAGCATAATCGCCATCAGATTTCCGACGTTGGCGCCGCTGACGTCGGCGAAGATCTTGGCGCCGCGGGCGTCGAACTCGAGATTGACGACCGGCTCGCCCTTGTCGCCATAGCTCACCGCCGCTCTGGTCAAGTTGTCGCCAGTCAACGGCGCCAACGCCTGCAGGTCGTAGGTACGCCAGTAGGTCTCACGCACCTGGCCCGAGTCTGGCTCTTTCTCGACCACGTGCTCGTAGCCGATCATGACATTGTCCGGCACGGTCACCGTCGTGAGGAAGCCGAGAATCTCCGACTTCTTTTCGCTCTTTAGGTACGCTCCGCGGCCGTCCTGGCCCCACTCAAGCGTCTTGACCTGGTCCGGGTTCTCGGCCTTGTAGGCGTCAACCGCAGCCTTCTTGTCGGCGAACACCTTGGCTTCAGGCACCACCATGCGGAACGAGAGCTGCGCCGCCTGGCCGATCTTCTCGCGCACGAGCTTCATCTGGCGCTCGTTCAGGCCCGGCAACTGTATGTCGATGTCGGCGTCGCCGCTGCGGCGCACGTCAGGCTCGACAAGCCCAAACGCGTCGACGCGCTTGCGGACGACGGCGAGGGTCTGCTCGACGATCTCCGCCTTCAACGCGACGACCGCCGTGTCAGGCAGGAACAAGCCGACCTTGCCATCGCCAGCGCGAAGCTCGAAACGGCTATCCAGGCTCTGCATCAGCTCTTTGTCGAGCAGCGCGGCGTCCGCGGCGTCCTGGAAGGCGACCTCCAGCGCGTTGTAGGCGGTGTGGGTGACGGTGAAGCGCTTGGCGATGGCCTCGCGGTCCGCCGCCGCCATCGCCGCGCCATCCTTGCCGCTCTTCTTGGCCGCGGCATCGATCAAGCGCTCACGCAGGGCCTCTTTGAGCTTGCGTGTGTTGTCGGCGATGGCGCGCTTGAAGTCGACGGTGTACTTCAACTCCAGGCCGCCCTTGAGGTCTAGGCCGAGATTGACCTGGCGATCGAAGATCGCCGTGTAGAACTCAGGCATCGGCATCAGGCTCGGGAGCACCTGCAGGACCGCGATCACGGCCAGCGCGATCGTCAGCCAGGCCTTCCAGTTGCGCTTCGTCTCCATCCTCGTTCACCCCTGCACCGACCCGTCGGCCGATGCGCAACGTTGCTCGACACCCGCTCCGCCCGCAGCCTCTGACCGTCCTGACAGCCGCCATGGGCTCGCCAAGCGGTTTCTGCGCGCGCCATCGGACAGTCTGTGTCTGATCGGCGCCCTGGCTGGCCTCAGCGCGTCTGCAAGCTCGCGACCGCCTCCGCGGCCTTGCCCTCGATGCCAGCGATCTGGCTCCGCAGCACCTTGATCACGGTCTTGGGCGCCACCTCAAGCTGGACCGTCCCGGCGTCGAGCGCCTCGATCCGACCAAAGATACCGCTGCTGGTCACGACGCGGGTGCCAACCTGCAGGGCATCCACGAACGCCTTGTGCTCCTTCTGGCGCTTCTGCTGGGGCCGCAGCACCAACAGCCAGAACACCAGAAAGATCAGACCGAAGATCGCCATTTGGCCGAACATGTCCATCATGCCTGGGCCCTTAGCGGCTCCCTGCGACGCAGCGGCGGCAGCGCTGCTGGCGATGGGCGACGCAGGATCAGCCTGTGCCACCAGGCGCATCAGCCCGGTCCCCAACCCGACCACCAACCCCGAAGGCGCCATCTCGACCTCATCCAGTACCAGCCGAGCGGGTCGCGGTGACAGGCTCCCGAGTCCCCGAAGGGCTCCGGAATTCTGATCCCGGCTGCGCCGCCCAACCTCCGAACATTCCAGCCTAAGACCCAAGACCAGCGCCCAGGCGGGCGCGAAGCTCCGGGCTTCTAGCAGAGGCCATGGGCTGGGTCAATGCAAGGGCCTGAAACGGCTGGCACGATCGATGATGCCAGGAGGCGCCTCTCGGCCCAACGTCGCGCTCTGACGCGAGCGCACTCACCAAGTCTCAGCCGCCTTTTCTAGCCCAGCGCCGGATCGCCTGGCAGCGAGATCTGGCCTGCAGGCAGGAGTCAGACCGACGGCGTAGTGTCGGAGGCCGGGCGGCCAGTTCGCCAAAGGCGCGGTCGCCAAAGGCTCACGACCCCGCATGCTCGCATTCGCTGCCCTCATGCCTGACCAGGGGTGGGTCAGTTTTGCTGGCAAAGGGTGGATCCATGACTGTTGGCGTTTGACACGCGTCGCGACCCCGTCCGCCCCGCCCGACCACGAGCGACGCGCAGACGTGCTGCTGGTGATCTCGCGACGCGACGCGCGCGGGAGTCGCCCCCACAGGAGTGGCCGCAGCCGGGTCGCAGTCTGTGACCGGCGCTCAGCGCACCTGCCCCGCAGGAGCAGTCCACCAGGGGCCTCCGTCCGCCTGGCGAGTCCCCGTTGATCCATTGGTTCCCTTGGCTCTCCAAGAGGATCGCCGTCAGCTGGAGGCGCGTCTGCGCGAGCCGTGGCAGCGAGCGAGAGGTCCTGGCGCTCGCCCGCGCCCAGCAGCGACCCGTTGGTCGCTGATGACGCTCGCACGCTGGCGGTGCCGCCAAGTTGGGGGCTGCTCTGGCTAGGCCAGCGGACGGCGCACCGCAGAGCGATGCCTGACGGCACAGGCTTCGTGGCCTAGCGCTGGCGAAGCCGCTCGGCCGCTGGCCGCCGTACGCGGCGTCGGCGCTGGGGCCGAGATCCTGGTGGTGTGCCGCCGGGGCACCGACCCTGCTTCACAGGCTCCAGATCGCCCCGAGCACGACCGTGGGTCGCTGATAGGCCGTGCCATCGGCGTGCACAAAGATGGCGTCTGCCGCGTGGTCGACCCGCCCCTCCGCGCGCAACATCAGCCCCTCGCTTGCGCGGTACTGCAGCGCAAGCGCGGCTTCGGCGATGCGCGACGTCGGCCAAAATGGCCGGCCGAGCAACACGCCTCGGGCCACCTCCGAGTCGCCCCCTTGGCCAAAGACGCCGACGCGGGCCGCCACCTGCCAGTGCCGGTCCAGCGTCTTGCGCATCCAGGCGTTCACCGCGCCCCAGTTGGCGAGGCGCTGGTCGGCGCCAGAGCGCCAGGCTTCGACCCCGCCGTTGACTTGGAGCGCCACCTCGAAGCCAGACCTCAGGGGCGCACTGAGCCAGCCGTCGACCATCCAGCCGCGCACGGCGCCCGTGCCAGCGCGGCTGAAGTCGGGCCGGGTCGGCGCGGTCGTGATGAGCAGCTGCCAGTTGCCCCAGCTCCGGCTGCCAAAAGCGCGAGCCAGCAACGTCGAGGGGACGTTGGAGGCCGAGATCCGGTTCCAGCCGCCATACACCCCGACCTCCAGCGTGGTGTTCTCTGACGCTGCCCACTGCAAACGTCCACCCATCAAGTAGAAGGGTGTCGCGACTTGCAGCAGCGAACCCGACCACAGCCAGTTCGCGCGCGCTTGGACCTGCTCAAAGCCGAGCGGCGAAGGGAGCAGGCCCGCGTCGATCCAGGCGGTGGTCCCGACGCGGGCGCCGACCGTGGCCTCTTGGACCAGCGACCAGTCGAAGTGGGTGCGCGGCTCACTGGCATAGATCTGCGCTGGAACGTGGCCGGTCCACAGTCGCAGCGCACCGCGCGCGTCCTCGCCTCGAGACGCGACCCCAAAGAGCGCCTGAGAGAGGGCAAACTCGGCGTGGCGAGAGTCGTAGATGAGGCCTGGGATCTGGCCGTCGGGCGGTCGATTTCCGTCGACCGCGACGTACACCTCGACAGTGGCGTCGAGCTCCACGACCGGGCTGGCGACGTCCGCCTGCGCGGCGGTCCCGGTGACATCTGCCGGCGGCGTCAGCGGCCCTGACAAGCGCCAGGCCCCGAGCGCGGCGCCTGGCCCCATCGTGGCGGCGAGGGCGATCGTCACTGCTGTCACGCCGCGCACCCTCGGCGCAGACCGCTTCATCGTTCCCATGTCGACCTCGTCTGGACCATTGACGCCTGGGTCGAGCGAGCGGGCCAGCCGCCTGCCTCGTCGCGACGGCGGCGACCCGCACGTGGAGCCTAGCGCCCTTCTGCCTTGGCGCCAACGTGGCCACGCGCGAGGCGCCTGAGGTGCCAGCAACCATCCAGCCGTGTTAGCATGCGCCGCCTGCAACCGCGCAGGGTGAGGAGACGACCATGGCCGATGTCCGCGAGGGTCAAGCGTGGCAGGCGCTTGAGAAGCAGAGCCTACTGGTGCGCGCCGAGCTGGCAAAAGGCTATGCGCTGCGGCGCTGGTTCAGCGAAGATCCTGGGCGTTTTGAACGCATGCACCTCCGACTGGGCGAACTGCTCTTTGACCCCAGCAAGCAGCTGGTGACGCCTGAGGTCTCCCGGCTCCTCAACGCGCTCGCCGAAGAGCGCGGCCTCGCGCCTGCGATGGCGGCGATGGTCAAGGGCGAACCGATCAACCTCACCGAAGGCCGCGCCGTGCTACACACCGCGCTGCGCGACCTCAGCGGCGGCCCCCGGCGTGTCGGAGGTCAAGACGTCATGCCCGACGTCCGCGCCGTGCTGGCGCAGATGCGGGAATTCGTCACCGCCCTGCGGAGCGGGGCGTGGCGTGGCGCGACGGATTTGCCCATCCGCGACGTGGTCAACCTAGGCATCGGCGGCTCCGATCTGGGGCCCGCCATGGCGACGGCGGCGCTGCAGCCCTACTGGCAGGCCGGCCTGCGCGTCCACTACGTCAGCAACGTCGATGGCGCCCACCTCCATGGCACCCTCGCCGACCTCCAGCCCGAGACCACGCTCTTTATCGTCGCCTCCAAGACGTTCACGACCCAAGAGACCCTGGCCAACGCCCACTCCGCGCGCGCCTGGCTCGTCGGCGCCCTCGGCCAAGGAGCAGTGGCCCGCCACTTCGCCGCGCTCTCGACGAACGCCAAGGCCGTCAGCGACTTCGGCATTGACCTGCGCCAGATGTTCGCTTTCTGGGATTGGGTTGGCGGCCGCTATTCGCTGTGGTCGGCCATCGGCCTCTCCGTCGCCTGCGCCATCGGCATGGACGCCTTTGAGGACCTGCTGCGAGGCGCACACGAGGCCGATCGGCACGCCCTTGAGGCGCCGATCGCCGCCAACATCCCAGCCCAGATGGCCCTTATCGGGGCGTGGAACCGCAACTTCCTCGGCCTGCAGAGCCTCGCGGTCCTCCCTTACGATCAGTCGCTACATCGACTCCCCGCCTACTTGCAGCAGGCCGACATGGAGTCCAACGGCAAGACCACCACCCAAAGCGGCGACAGAACCCAGTGGCCGACCGGTCCCATCGTCTTCGGCGAGCCCGGCACCAACGGCCAACACGCCTTCTATCAACTCCTCCACCAAGGCAGCGATGTCGTGCCGGCCGACTTCATCCTCGTCGCGCACAGCGCATGGGCGACCGCGCTAAATCACCCCATCGGCGACCACCACGAGCTGCTGCTCGCCAACGGCCTCGCTCAGACCGAGGCCCTCCTGCGCGGCAAGACCGCTGACGAGGTCGCGCACGAGCTGCAGCAGGCCGGAATCGTCGGCGACGCGGCGAAGGCGCTTGTACCCCACAAGATCTTCACCGGAGATCGCCCGACGACGACGCTGCTGATGGGCCGACTCACCCCGCACGCCCTCGGCCGCCTCATCGCGATCTACGAGCACAAGATCTTCTTCCAGGGAATCTTGTGGAATATCTGCAGCTTCGATCAGTGGGGCGTCGAACTCGGGAAGCAGCTCGCCAAGGCGATAGGGCCCGAGCTGCGCGGCGAGACGTCGGGCGACCACGACGCAAGCACCGCCGGCCTCATCGCCGAGGTGCGGCGACGACGCAACGCCTAGCGCCGCGTCCGACTTTGCACGGCAGACGCCGATTTGGTCGCGGCGCTCTCTGCGCAGAGCCGGAAATTCATGTGTTTTCGGGCGAGAGTGCGCCGAGCCCCCAAACAGGCGGCCTGAGACGCGGCCAGGTCGCAAGCGCCACGCTCGCGGAGGCCCGCAACCGAACTCGGCGTCGCGAGGGCGTGACGGGCTCAGGGCTGTGATGCTAGGCTACTCAGCAGGGCGCTGCGCGACCGGGCCTTCGGCCACCGACGCTGCGTGAACAGGTGGTTTCCGATGATGCGACGAGACCTTCCCCGCAGCGGATTTTTCTCACCGACTCAGGCGCCACTGCGCGAGCGGGGCGACTCGCGCCCTGTAGAGCTGGTGCCTGGACGCGGCCACGAGCCGCCAGCAGCCGCCGCGGCAGATGAAGATTGGCCGCCGCCGCTGCCATCAGCGCGTCGGTCGGTGGTGTTGGTAGCCCTTCCGCCCGCGGCGACCGACGCACCGATGCCAACAGTCAGCGCTTCCAGCGCCGAGCCGCCCAGCGGCCCGGCGACGCGACTGGCGGAGGCCTTGGCGAGCGCGCCGACCGTCGCCTCCCTGCCGCTGACAGAGCGTATGACCGCGCCGATCAACGAGTCAGACCTCAGCGCAGCCGACGACGTCAGCGACGCCGATCTCGACCGCTTCGTCGCCCGCCTGGAGACGCTCGGCCGCTACGCCCAGCTGCGCCACGCGCTTGAGGTTGGACAGCTGCTGGTCGACACCTTCTTCGGCGGCGATGTGGAGGCCTACTTCGACCGCAGCTCCTCCAAAGGTCGCAGCTTCAACTCGCTCGTTGCGCGTCGCAGTGAGGCGCTTGCTCGTCTTGGCCTCTCGGCGGCGACGCTGCGGGGCTACATCAAGGTCTGGAATTGCTGGCAGCAATTGCCAGCTGATCAGCGAAAGGGTCTGCAGCTCTCGCATTTCCGTCAGCTCGCCCAGCTCGGCGACGCGTCCAGCAGAGAGCAGCTCGCCGCTCAGTCACGACAGCAGGGTTGGTCAGTCCGCGAGCTCAGCCGCGCGGTCAAGGCGGAGCAAGACAGCGCGGTCGCATCCCGCCCTGTGCACCGGACTCGACGGCGCAACGCCGAGGTCCGCCTGCGCCAAGTGGTCCAGCAGGCGCAAGCGCTGGACAAAATCGAAGGTGTGCTCTCCACGACTCTGCCGACCTGGACCCCGAGCCAGCGCACTCGCTTTGCGTCCGAGATCGACGAAGCCATCGCCCAGCTACGTCGCCTGCAGGCGAAGTTAGGGGACGAGGGCTAGGCTGTTCGTGCAGCGATGCCTGAAACGCGTAGGGTGACCAACGCGAGCGGCTATCCCTTGCGCCGACGCCGCTTGCGGCGCGGGTCGCTGTCGTTGCCAGCTGGGTAGCTGCTGTGGCCGCCTTGGCCGCCGTGCCCGCCTTGGCCGCCTTGGCCGCCTTGGCCGCCGCGGTGACCGCCGCCGCGGCCACTCGGCCCGCCGTGACTGCCGCGACCAGCGCCCTCCAGGCCCCCCTGTACCTTCTCGACCGCCAACAGCGCGAAACGCAGGGCGAGGCTATCGTCGGCGGTCTCGCGGCGGTCCTCGATCGCCTCGAGCAACAGATTGACGTGGGCTCGCTCGGCGCGCATCTCGCGAAAGTCGAGCGGCGCCATCATGTTGGGGTCCGAACCACGGGACCGGTTGCCGCTGGTCCGGTCCAGCTCATCGTCGGACAGGTGGCTGAAGCGCACCTCGGGCGCCCGATCCGCCAGGCCATAGACACGCGCGATGGGGTCCATGTCAGGCTGGCGATCGTCGAGCGCCGGCGACTGCTGACGCCGCAACAAAGCAATGTCTAGTCGATTTCCACGGTTGTCTTCACGCTCGGCGCGCTTCAGCTTCGCAGGTGGCTCGGGCTTGGGCGGACGGACCTTGGCCTGGGCAGGGCTCGGCCGCGCCACGTTCCCAGAGGCTACTTGCGAGAAGTTCGGCGACTCGGCCGGTTCATCGCTGTCGCCGTCGTCGTCTGCCTCGTCCTCTTCATCTGCGCCGCCGAGGGTCAACGGCGACTCGAGCTCGACCGTCCACGTCCGGCCACCGCGCAGCGCTGCGACGAGACCGGCCTGGTCTTCGGGACACTCGGCAAAGAGCGTCGCGACCCCGCCGAAGCGATCTTGGCCGGGCTCGGCGGCCGATCCGCCCAGCGCGCGAAGCCGGGTCCGTCGCGCCGCCAATACAGCCCGCTCGTTGCTGGCGGCGTGGCTGGCGGCGCTCGCCACCACCACCCCGGCCAAGTTCTCGACTAGGCCAGGGATCGCACCGAACGCGTCCTCGCAGGCCATGTGGTCCAGGTCACGGTCAAAGGGCTGCGCCAAGATCACCGCGCCACCGCGCTCGGCGAACTCGCGCCCGACCTCGACGGCGAGGTAGCCGCGATCGTCACGGTGCAACGCACGCCATCCCGCGCCCCGAAACCAGACGTCGTCTTCGGCCGGGATGCAGATCAACCGACCAACGTCGGTGTCGAGCTCTACGCCGCAGAAAAACTGCACGCCGTCGCGCCGACCGGTCGGGTGCTGCGGCGGCAAATCCAGCGCCACTACCACCAGCCCGTCGAGGCCGGCGGCCTGCGCCAGTTGAGGCCATTGGTTGGCGTCGCCGCCCGTGGCGGAACGCACATGTACGTCGATCAACGCTGGAGTCAAAGGGACGCTCCACGGGCCCACAGCCACCGCGTCGGGGTGGCGTCCGCCGCTCACGAAGTGGCGAGCGACTGGGGCCCAGTTGGTGTAAGGGAGAGGGGCAGGCTCGGCGGACTCTGTTCAGGCGAGCTTGCCGGTCCCCGTCGTCACACACCGGTGGCCTCGACGCGAGAAACTCGCGCTCTTCCTGTGCATTGGCGATTGACGACCGTCGCATAGGCCCCGACCGTTCTTCGGCCCGAACGCTTTGCGACCTCCACAGTCTAGCACCTCAGGGCCGCGATGCAAGCGCCAGCGTGGGAACAGGGATCTCGGCTGGCGCAGGCGAACACGCAGCGCGCAAGGGCTGACCGACCCCGCAACCCGGCTCAGCCACCACGAGGTGCGCGCCTCGACCGCCTGCGAGGCTAGGCCGACCGGACGAGGACGAAGTACTGCTGAAGAGGCCGCCCCTTCTTGAACGCCGTACCGATCGAGACATGCGCTGAGACCCGCCACATATAGTCGGACATTTGGCCCCAGACCAATCCGGCGGTGAAGGCCATCGGCGGCTTGGGGTGGGGCCAAGAGGCGACCGGGGCAACCGCAGGCTGTTCATAGTAGTTGATGAAGAGCTGGCCGCCGTGGTCCGTGCGGCCATCTGGACTCGTGCTCCCGGTCTCGCGGACGACGAAATAGCCAGGGCCGGTGACAAAGAACAGGTGCGAGACGATGCCGCTGTTGTTGTGGTTATAGCCGAGCAGGCGTCCAGGATCGTCCGGGTCGCGGGCGAAACGCTTCTGAAAGGGACCACCGATCACCGGAAGGGTGTTGATGCCTTCATGGACTACCTCTACGCCGAACGGAGTGCCTGCAGGCACGAAGAAGTCGAGGTTGGTGTGTCGGCCCTCAGCCAGGCGGTAGAGGGTCGCTTGGTCCGCCGGTCGCAGCGCCCGCGTCTGACGCACACGCTCTTGGTGGTCGAGCGCATCGAGCGCAGCGGCGATCGCGTCAATCGTCGCCCCAGCGCGAAGCGCCCCCTGCAGGTCCGTCATCTCGCCCCCTCCTTGCGTCCGGTCGGCGCGTACTGTGGACGCGCACGCCGCTCGACGGCGACCATAGCCGGGGGTCGTCGCGATGTCACGCGCCGTTGGCAAGCCGTTCCGCGAGGATGCGAGCGACGGCCAGGATGGTGTGCTGCGGATTGACGCCGAGCGTCGTGGGCAGCGCGGCGGCGCAGGCGACGTGCAGCCGACGCACCCCGCGCACGTGAAGGTCAGGCGCGACCACCGATCGTTGCGGGTCGTTGCCCATGACGGCGCCACCGAAGAGGTGACTCAGCACCCAGGTCCAGCAACGGTTGTCGAGCGGCGCCTCGGCCAACAAGGGCAGCTGATCGGGCGCAATCTCCGCCGGGAGCCCCACAACGCCCGGCCGAACCAAGCGGGCGCCAGACTCAAAATGGAGCGCGGCGAGGAGATGGCTGCCAGCGCGCAGCGCCCGGAGGTCGCGTTGAGTCGGCTTGTAGCGGACGTCCGCCTGACCGAAGAGCCCGAGCCGGCAGGTGCCCTCCGCTTCGGCGCGCACGGCAGAGATCCAGACCGCCTGGTGACGGGCGTCGCGGAGACGCTCAATAAGGGCCTGCCCCGCGCCCGCGGCGCGCCCAGCAAGCAGCTCCAGCGGAAGCGCCAAGCTCTCTATCTTGATGCCATTCTCGCCTGTTCCAGCGATAGGCCTCCCGTCCTGGATCGCGATGCCGTCGCGGAAGTGGACGCTCGCGGTGCCTTGGGTCGCGCCGCGCTGCATGTCGACGGGATGATCGTAGACCCCGACGACGGCGGCCCCTGGGTGGACCCGCCAATGTCGCCCAAGCGCCGGCAGGCGAATGCCGGAGCGTTGCAAGATCAAGGGCGTTTGGACTGCCGAGGCCGCGATCACCACCCCCCGTCTGGCGCGCACGTCGACGGCGGCGCCGAGCACGCGGGTGCGAGGGTGCCGAGAGCGTCCGCGGACACCGACGGCGACGCCGCGCTCGAAGACGACTCGGTCGACGCGGGCGCACGAGATGACGGTCCCGCCTCGGGCGATGACCTCCGGCAGCCAGCCGAGGTTGGCGCTCTGCTTGGCGCCCGCGCGGCATCCTTGCAAGCAGGAGCTCGAACCCTGGCAGCCAACGACGTTGCGGAGGATGGCCTTGCCGCCGAGCTGACGCCGCTGCAAGGCGCTGAGTAGCATCGCGTTGTTGGAGCCGAAGTTCGCCCCCTCGGGCGTGCGCTGGACGGCGAGCTCGCGATCCACCGCGTCATGCTGCAGGCCCATCGCTCGCTCATCGAAGAGGTCGCCGAGCCCGTGGCGCTCACGCCAGTCGGCCAGCACGTCGTCGGGTGTCCGCACCATGATCGCCGAGTTGATGACCGTGCCGCCGCCGACCACCGCCGCCTGCACGATCGGCATGATCGAGTCGCCGACGGCCACGGTGGCGCCCCAGTCTGGCATCATGTCCCGCATGGCGCCGAGCATCGACTCGGGATAGTCGCCGGGATCGCGCCAAGGCCCAGCCTCGACGACGCAGACCTCAAAGCCAGCGCGGGCCAAGACTAGGGCCGCGCCAGAGCCGCCGGGACCGCTGCCGACCACGACATAATCGGCCTCAAGCGCCACAGAGCCGCGCTCCTGAAACGCGATATGGCCGTAAGATCGCCAGTCGCAAGCATAATCGCTCATCGCCTCGCTCTAGGTGGCGACTCCGCGGCGACGCGAAGCTCGTCGCCACGAAAGGTCCCAGGGTCGGGGCCGAGAGGCGACAGGCCGAGCGCTTGGCGTACCTCGGGATCGGCGCCCCAGAGCAGTCCGCCGACGGTCTTGAGGAGCAACATCAGCTGTCTCAACAGATAGATTCTACTTGACGCAAGCTGATTTGCATGTCGATCTAGTCGGCTAGGAGACAGCAACAAGGAGGGCAGCGGCGTATAGACGGTCCAGATCGGGAGGAGAACGAAGAGGAGGGTGGCGGCGTACAGGCCGAGCCGCATCAGCGGTGGCCCGCGCAGCACCTCGTCGAGGCGAGCGCCGTAATCGAGCCGCTCTAGGCCTGGGATGCCCGCCGACGTCGGAAAGACCGCGCCGAGCGCGTGTTCGACGAGGCGACGCAAGGCGACTCCTGCACAGGTAGCTGCCACTTGAGGTGTGCGACGGCGCCGGTGGGGCCTTTGGGCCTGCGGCGCGACGCGAGGCCGGCCGGTCGGCTTCCGCCCCTAGCCACGATGGCGTACAACCGCGACTAAGACGAGCGCCGCCATCGCCGCGCCCTGCACCATCGATCGGGGGCCCCCTCATGTCAACGCACATCGTCGTCGCTGTTGGTGACCCATCAACGAGCGCTGGCGCTGACACTTTCCACGGCGAAGAGGCCCGCCGGGTGGTCGCTGAGGTCCGGGCCGCCCAGGCCGCGTGGGCCGAGCTGCCGGTCAACGCGCGCGCCGCTCGACTCGCTGCCGCTGGCGAGGCGATGCTCGCGCACGCTGAGGCGCTGGCGGCGTTGGTCGTAGAGGAGACTGGCAAGCCGCTGGCCGAGGCGTACAGCAGCGAGGTCGTCGGCGTCGCGGACTTGTTCGCCTACTGGTGCAAACACGGACCACGCCACTTGCAGCCGCGGCAGGGCCTCGTACCTTCGCTCGAGATGCCTGGCAAAAAGGCGCGCATCGAGCGAGCACCGCGCGGCGTCGTCGCGGTGATCTCCCCCTGGAACTACCCGGTCGCCATCCCAATGCGTAGCGTCGTTCCGGCGCTCCTAGCGGGCAACGGTGTGGTCCTCAAGCCTTCGGAGCTTACGCCGCGCTCCGGGGCTTGGCTGGTCGAGCAGCTGCGGGCGTCGCTCGGTCCGGTCATCGGCCTTTGCGCTGGCGATGGCCGCGCCGGCGCAGCGCTGGTCGCCGCCGAACCCGACCAGGTGATCTTCACGGGTAGCACCGCCACCGGGCGCAAGGTGGCCACCGCCGCGGCGGCGCTCGGCATCCCATGCGACTGCGAGCTCGGCGGCAAGGACTGCGCGATCGTTCGCGCTGACGCCGACGTCGAGCGAGCAGCGGCTGGCATCGCCTGGGGCATCATCACCAATGCGGGCCAAAACTGCGCCGGCATCGAGCGCGTCGCCGTCGACCGCGCTGTGGCAGAGCGATTCATTCCAGCGCTGGTTTCACACCTAGAGGCGGCTGCCGGCGATGTACCGGAGCTGGTCACGCCACGGCAGAAGGCGATCGTGGTGGCGCAGCTGCAGGACGCGCTTGAGAGGGGCGGCCGCGTGCTGTGCGGCGGGCTGCCCGAGGGCGACGCCAGGGTCGCCCCCACGTTGCTCACTGGCGTTCCACGCGATGCAGCGGCCTGGCGCGACGAGAGCTTCGGCCCGATCGCTGTCCTCACGGTGGGCGACGGCGACGATCAGCTGATCGAGGCTGCCAACGACAGCGCCTACGGCCTCGGCGCCAGCGTCTGGAGCCGCGACTTGGACGCCGCGGTCGAGCTCGGCCGGCGGGTGCGCTCTGGGATGCTCTGGGTGAACAACCACGCCTTTACGGGAGCCCTGCCTGATCTGCCTTGGACGGGCTGCGGCGCGTCGGGGACAGGCATCACCAGCTCGCCCGAGGCGCTGGAGCACATGACGCGGCCACGACTGGTCGTGGTCGACAAGCAGCTTGGCATCGAGCCGTGGTGGTATCCGTATGGGGATCGAATGGTCGATCTGATGCGGGCCGTGGTGCGCAAGCAGCGTGAAGGCGGCGTCGGTGCGCTGCTGGCGACGCTGAAGGCGCTCAAGCAGCGCGAGCGAGAGCTAGCCGCCGGCACCGCCCGCCGCTAGCCGCGGCAGGGCAAGGCGCGGCCTGCTTCCCGTTGGACCGTTGAAGGTTGGAGACGCCACCGGTGATGACTGGCGGCGTCGCTCGCTGGCTGAGTTTGGGGGGCTCATCGCCCGAAGCCGACAAGGTGTCCCCTTTCCAGCTCTCCCCAAGCAGCGCGGCACCAAAGTGGGCGCAAACAGCGCCCAATTGCGAGCGTCTCTAGGCCGCCAGCTCGGGCTGACCGTCCTGGTCACTGCGGCTGTCGATGTAGAGGAAGCGACTGCAGAAGGGGCACTGCACGAGGCTAGTGCCGCGCATGATCGCCTCAACGAAGCGTGGCTGGACCACCATGTTGCAGCCACCGCAGGCGTCCTCGTCGACGACTCCGACCACGGCGGTGCCATCGCGAGCGTCAAAGACTTTGCGGTAGCGTTTCAGGATCGACTTCTCGATGCCCTCTGCCACCTCGTTGCGACGACGCTCGACGGCCTCGATGCGGGCGTCCATGCCGCCCAGCCGGTCGCGATTCGACTCAGCCTCGGCGTTGGCAGCGACGCGCAGGTCGCGGACCTTCTCGTCCTCGCGCTCGATGGTGCTACGGAACTCCGCAATCGCCAACGTGAGCTTCTCGACTTCGTCTTCGCGGGTCTGGATGTTGCGGCGGACGTTGTCGAGCTCGCGGTTGACCGCGACGTACTCCTTGCTCCGCGTCACCGAGTTGAGCTTGGCCTTCGCCTTGTTCAACTTCTCGCGCTCCTCCTCCAGCTCGACAGACTTCTTGCGGTGCCAAGTCTCGGCCTCGGAGAGCTTGTTGCGCATCTCGTTGAGCTGAGTGTCGCGTGTCTCAAGCACTGCCTCGAGCTTCTCCAGGTTGCTCACCATGCGATTGCGAGTGGAGCGGACGTCGCGGATCTCGTCATCGATGGCCTGCAGCTTACGAAGAATGTCAATAATCTGCTGGGGATTCATGGACATAGAAGCCTCCACCTGCGCTGGCGCCGCCGCCTCGTCGGGATGACGAGCGGCGCTCGTGCGCCCATCGGAGCCGGGCCGCGACACGCGCGGCCCGACCTTCCGACGAGCCCGCGGGGGGGCTCCGGTGGGCCCACCTGGATTCGAACCAGGGACCAGCCGGTTATGAGCCGGCAGCTCTCACCGCTGAGCTATGGGCCCAGCCGTCCCCTTGGACATCGGACACGTCGCGGTTGGTCCGATGCGAGCGATGTTGTCTGCGCTGGCGGGCCGTCTGTCAAGCTGGCCGGCATCGATCGAGAGGTCGACGCGGCGTCGGCGCGACCGCCTGGGAGCCTGGCCGACGGCTCGATGACGCGCGGTGACGACTGCGGGCGGCAGGCGCAAGATGTCGACACGGACGATCGCGCCGAGGGTGGCGCGTCCGGAGGACAGTGGCGATGACCATCGGTCAGGTTTGGCTCGGGTTCGGCTTGGCGATGCTTGTCGCGTGTGGGCGGCCGCTCGATTTTGAATCAGGCGCAGTAACAGACGATATCAGAAGTACAATCATATCATTACAAGTCAGCCAAATGTCTGGCATCGAGCGGCACGATCTGGCGGCATACCTCGCAGTCTTCGCCGAGGAGGCCACGCTGACGGTCGGTCGCGGCGCTGTCCCAGGGCCCTTTGATCGCACGCTGACCCAGCTGGAGATCGTCGCGACACGGACCGAGCGCTTTGACTCGCCGCCGCAGGGAGAGGTGCGCTTGCGCCACCGCGCGGTGGAGGTCGAACGCGAGTCGGGTCGGCTGATCGTGCGCTGGGTGGCCGAACGTACGTCCCAGGACGGCGTAGACAGCGTCCGTGAGGTCTTCGTGCTTCGGCCGGCTCGACCGGTGGAGGGCCATGGCTGGCGCGTCGTCCACAACCGACTCTGGCCACTGTGGCAGCAAGACGCAGGGCAACCAGTGGTGCGCTACGACGCAGCCACATGGGCGCTCCTCGATGCCGGCGCGGCGCGACGCGGGTGCGACGGTGGCCCCTGTCCGGCGGCGTTGCTCGCCGCGTGGCGCTTTGTCGAGGCACATGAGGCGGCGATCCGCTTGACGACGCAGCTGCCCCGAGGCGCCAAGGGCGAGGCTGCCGCGGCGCTCTGGGCGATGCGAGGCCTCTGTGCAGTCTTTTGCGGCCGCGTAGGCGACGCGCAGCCGAGCTTCAGTCGGGCGTTGGTGGCTGACGCAGCGGTCGAGCTCCCACCGTGGCGCAGCGCCGTCGCAGCTCGCCGAGAGGTCACACCCGAAGCGATCGCGCCGCCCGGATCGGCGCCTCCACTTTAGTTTCGATGCATCTTCATGCAAGATAGAGCTTGATGGTGCGTCATGATGAACGGGGGGGGTGCGATGACCGGGTTCCGTAGTGGCGAGGCCGAGCGAGAGGAGCTGATACGCCTCCATCGCGAGCTGGGCAGCATCGGTGCGGTGGCGGCGCGCACGGGACGGCACCGCAACACAGTGCGGCGGCTGCTGCGGGTGATGGCGGCCTTGCCGACACCGCCCGCTGCTGGCCCCTCCGTCCTCGGCGCGACGACGGAGGGGTCGGCCAGCGAGACCTCTGGTTGGGAGCGCGTCCGCGACGGGCTCTCTAGCCATGACCTGCGAGTGCTGCGCGCGGTCGCCCGCAGCGCCCAGCTGATTGTGTGTCGCGACGAGGCTTGTGGTCAGGAATTTGCGACCTTCGCTCTGGAGACCAAGGCCGGCAAGCGGCTGCGCGCCTATTGCCCAGCCTGCGGGCGGGGCGCCGTGGTCCGAATCGTCGGGGGCACGGGCGAGGGCTGCGCCGGCGAGGACGACGGCGAGTGAGTGGAGGTCTGGCGGCGATTCGCCGGTGATCTGCGCTCTATCACCAGCGATCGAGGCGGTGCAACACCTGGTAGCGAATCTGCCGGCGCCACCATTGCCACTCGTGAGCGACGTCGTGGCCCCAGATATCGGCCCAGACAGGGACGCCGCGCGCCCGTAGGCCCTGCTCCAGGTGTCTCGTCTCTCGCAGGCAGTTGCCTTCAAATGCGCCTTGTCCGCAGACCAGTGTGATGTGGGCGTGGGCGCGGATACGCTCGAGGTGTTCGCCCTGTAGGTTCCACACATAGCTAGAGGGGTCGTGGAAGTAGACGTCGTCGGTCATCCGCCCGTCGGTGAAGGTCCGTGCCTGGTAGCGACCCGAGAAGCCGATGGCGCGCGGGATGCGCTCGGGGTTCTTCAGGGCCAAGTTGACCGCGTACATCGCGCCGACGCTGGCGCCCATGACGATGACGTCACGGCGGCCCGTCTCGCGCCAGATCCGCGGTACAAGCTCAGACAGGATGAACGACTCGTAGGCGTCCTGGCGGGCCATCCGAGCCGGCAGGCTGCCCTCGGAGTGGGTCCAGACCTCCGCGACGTTGGTCTCGGGCTGGTAAATGCACAGCCGCCCGGCGTCGATCAGGTCGCCGAGCGCATCGACCACCCCCTGCTGCTGCCACTCGTGCGCATAGCCGCCAGCAGTCGGCAGCGCTAGGACGGGCCGCCCGCTATGGCCATAGCGCCACAAGTGGACGGGGCGCCCGAGCGCCTCGCTCGGCATCCGTTCGTAATGTCGCCGCATCTCGCCCTCCTGCCAGCAGAACCCGGCTGGCATCTGCGCCGCGATCTTGCCTCCCCTGGGGCCACGCTTGCAATCTCCCCTTGCGTTCCTCGTTCTACAGGCGCAGTCTCCAAGAGACCTCCGGCCCACTGCGCGACGAATTAGCTTGCAAGGACAGGAGTTTCCTGTGCAATTGGCTGAGCGCCGCTCTAATTCGCGCGTCTCTCGTCAGCTCGCAGTGCGGGTTGGCGGGGGCATGGGCGAGTGGCTAACGACGCGCGATGTCAGCAGCACCGGCGGCTTCGTCCTCGGCGACGACCGCAGGCGCGCCGGCGAAGTGGTTGAGTTGCAAATCCTTGGCGCCGTCGGTGGCGGCGTGGTGGTGATGCGGGCGCTGGTGGCGCGCGTGGTCAGCGGCGGCGCGGCAGAGCCGGGCATGGGCGTCATCTGGCTCGACGCACGGTCGGCGCACCTCACCGATTTGTTGGCGCTTCTGCACGACGGTCTCGACCTGCCGCAAACGTCAGTCCACGATTTCATTGGTGGTGGCTATACCTTTGAGGCGGCTGTGCGCTTGGCTCACGCGAGTCGAGCCAGTGCGGGGCCAGCGCTTGTGCAGGCGCTGAAGCGTTCAGCACAGCTGCCGACGGTCTCGCACGAGCCGACCGAAGTCCATGGGTTTCGCAGCGCGATCGCCGAAGCGACGGGGCGCACCTCGAGCGTGTCGGTGCGGGGCGCTCAGCACGCCGGCGGAGTGCGGCACAGCGACTCTGGGTCACGCCGGACGGGCGACGCCCATGCGGCAGCGCCGGCGCGAGCGGCGACGCCCGCGGCGCAGCAGCGCGCCACTGAGGCCTCGCCCACAGCGACACCCGCCCGGTCGTCGTTGACGATTAGCGATCCGCCGCTGGCCCGCGACCGGCAGGCTGAGCGGCTCACAGTCCGCACCACCGATCCGGCCGTCGCCAACCCGATTCGAACGCAGGCGCCAGTGACGACGCCGCCCACCCGGCCAGCGGCGCCGCCCGCCACTACCGCGGTGGCAAAGACCGGGCCGGCTCCGACCGCTGCTGCGCCAACGCCAGCGAGCTCCGGCGACCAAGGAGGACCGCACTTGTTGCGGCGTTTGCTGTCGCTCACGGACAAGCTGCGGCGCGGCAAGACCGGCGAGCCGTCGCTCGGACGCTTCGCCGTGTCACCAGATGGTCGGTTCTACCACCAGGGCGAGGGCGCGATCCCTGACGACGTGGCCACCGGGGCGACACCGCCGCCCGCCGCGGGACTTGGCAAGGACGACGACACGCCCTGACCTCGTCAGCCTGGGCGCCGCTGTTCAGCCGCCCGGTCGCAGAGTCCGGGTCGTGCGCCTCTGCACAGTGGTAGGGTCAACCGTCATAGGGTCAACTTTCGTTGGGCCACAGCGTCGTAGGGCGCACCATCGCAGGGCGCACCGTCGCAGGGCGCACCGTCGAGGCCGTGACAAGCCGGCACGAGCGGCCAAGCGCCACAGCCACGACGCCCTCGGCGACAGACTTTGGATTGGCCGGTGCAGCCCGGCGCCTCCTGCGGCGTCGTGTCGAGCTGGGGACGCTCGCAATTTGGTCCGTTGGCGCCGAGTTGGGCTCTGCGCTGGCTGATTGGCGCCAGAAAATGACGCGTTTTCCAGCGTGGGGCGCCGAGCCCACCAGGGGGCAGTCCGCTGGAGACGCGGGCCGTCATCACCCGTCGCGTCTCACGGCGACCCATCGACGCGGCGTCGATCGAGGCGCATCGGCCCGTCCCGGCGCGGGCTGCCCGTCGCTATGGCGGGACGACGACGTCTGCCGACTCGTGGAGGGAAGCGCGGTCACCGGCAGCGGCGGCGTCGGCGCCACACGCCAAGGCAGCGAGGGCGCCGCCCGACGCCAGCAGCGCCGCCCAGCTGAATAGCGGCGCGTCGGCGAGGCCGTGAAACCCGAGCGCGACGACGCCACCGGCGCCACCGAGGACCAGCGCGGCGCCCTCCAGGTCTTGACGACCGAGGAGCTGGCGCACGGCGGACCAGAGCGCTGCGACGATCGCCAGCATCGCCATGGCGCCGCAGAGGCCGAGATCGGCCACGACCTCGAGCGCGAGGTTGTTGGCGTGCTCGCGGTCGTCCCTTCTGATGGCGCGTGGCGGCAGAAACTCGGCCTTGCGGAGGCGAAAGACGTCAGGGCCAAGACCAAACCAAGGGTGGTGGCGCGCCGCGGCGAGGGCGGCGGCCCACAGCTCGCGCCGGTCGGTGCTGCCGTGCGGGGCGCCGGCCCGCTCCACCGTCGATGCGTCATGCCAGGCCGACGAACCGCAAGGTGGCGCTGAGACGGCGCACGCGATGTCGGCCCGGCGCGCCAGCGTGATAGGCCCGCCGCTGTGACAGGCCGAACGGTGTCCGTGATGCTCGACGTCGAGGGCAAAGGCGGCCGCCGCAGGCGCCGCCGCCGCGGCGAGGAGGATGGAGACCTCTGCGCCAGGCGCGACGCGGTGCGGCACGTCGAGCGCCTGCACTGGGCCGACGCCCCCCGGCTGTGCCGGCACCGCCCCGTCGCAGGAGAGCGGCACCGCGATGAGACGGTGGCGGTCGGCGCCAGCCGGTCGCCAGGTCAGCCATCCCGTATTGCGCAGACGGACGGCCACGGCACCTCCGGCGGATCCAGACATCGGCGTCGCCTCGATGGTGGCGGCCAGCGCGGGACCAGCGTCGCTGACTCGCGCCCGCACCGACGGTGCCGCCGCGGCGAGCACGAGGCCGAGCACGCGCGCCGACGCTAGGTCCCGGCGGGCTTGGCCTGGCGCCATGGCGAACAGGGCGACGGCCATGCCAGCGCAGCCGGCGACGAGGCCAGCGCGCGAGAGGGTGAGGGCCAGCGCCAAGGTGGCGATCGCGACGAAAGCGGGCGCCGCGAGGCGTCGCCAAGGGCGCACGGTCGCCGAAGGCGTCGCGGCGAGGGACGAGAGCCCGAGTGGCGCCAGCACGGCCAGCCAGGCTGCGGCGAGATTGGCGTGGGCGAAGGTGGCGGTCAGGCGGCGCGCGCCATCATCGGTGATGGACGCCTTCGGGCGAAAGGGCTCCAGCAATGCGGCCTCAAGCTCGGCGCCAGCGGGGCCGAACCAACCGTCGCCGGCGAGCTGCTCAAACGCGCCGAGGCCAGCGGTGGCCACGACGAGGCCCACCGCGACGGCGGACAGGCGCCTGAGTAGGGCCGCGCCGCCCTGCAGGCAGCACGCGGTGAACGCAGCGCCAGCCAAGAGACGAAGCCCGCCACGCAGCGCGACGTCGCGATTGGCGTCAGCAGTGGCAGCGGCGAGCAAGGCAGCGACAGCGCCGAAGCCGAGGGCCCAGCCGAGGGTCCGCGCGCTCGGCCCAACGCCCAGGGCCAGTCTGCGGTCGCAGAGAACGACCGCCGCCGCGGACGCGATGGCGAGGCTGAGGGCGACCTCGGCCGGGGTCACGAAGAGGCCCAGCGCCGAAATGGAGAACGCCTCAGAGTCCAAGGCCGCCAAGGCGAGCGCAGCGACACTTGCGCCATCGCGCGACTTTGCAGCCGCGGCGCGAAGCCCACCTAGTCGCACTGAACCTTTAGGTTCTCTTTGCAGGTGCCCTTGCCTTGGTCGTCCATGTGGCAGGTCAGCCCCTTGCCACAGTAGCGGTCGGACTCGCTGTCGCAGGCTTCGCCCTTGGCTGCGGGGCCGAGGCACTTCTTGCTCGCGGGGTCGCAGCTGCTGCCGGGGAAGCATGCAGGGAACTGCGGGTAGGTGTCGCCACTCGGCGTGCAGGCTTCACCGAGCTTGGGCAGGCTCGAACAGGTGCCGGCGGAGTTGGCGACGGTGGAGTCCAGGCCGCCGCAGTGCAGGTCGATGGCGGCGCACTCTTGGTGCGACGTGCAGGCCGCGCCCTTCTTCTTGATCGCGACGCACTGCATCTTGCCGTCGGATATCTTGCCGATGACGCCACAGACGTGGCCGTCGACGCAGGACTTGAAATCGCCAGGCTGTGCACAGGCCTCGCCGAGCTTTGCCTTGGCCGTGCACTTGGCCTCCTTGCCGCTGCTGCAGAATTGCCCGTCGACGCAGGCGTCGGAGCCATCGCAGGACTCGCCAGCGGCGCCCTTCTTCTTGCACAACGGGGCCTGCAGGTTGTAGTCGCAGGTCAGTCCAGGCGCACACTCGATCGAAGAGCAACCCTCACCTTCGGCGGCGGGCTTGTCTGCGACGCACTTGGCCGCAGGACTCGCGGAGTCACACGTTGCGCCGTCGGCGCAGTTATAGTCCGGGCACACCTCGCCGATCGCCGGCGCCTTGGTGCAGACGCCAGGGCAGTCCGAGGCTTTCTGCTTGCAGAAGGAGCCTGGCTCACACTCCTTGCGGACTTCGCAAGCTGCGCCAATTTTCACTAGGCCGATCATCGCGGCGGTGCAGGACGCGGGCTCCTTGCCGCTCGACATCGAGCAGCTTGCGACCTTCTCCTTGAGGCAGAGGCCGGCCTGGGCGGCGTCGTACTTGATCTTGCCTGCCTTGATCTTCTCGACAATGGCGCCGAACTCGGATTCAGCGGCGCTGGCGAAGAAGGCCTCACAGACGGCTTCGGAAGAAAAGGACAAATCAGAGCCGGGACAAGTACTGGCCGCCTTGCAGAAGACCGAGACCACAGCCGCCTCCAGGCTCTCGACGGGCACAGGGGCGCCAGAACCGGCTGCGGCGCCTCCAGCGGCGGTCCCGCTAGCACCCGAGCTGCTGCCACAGCCGATCGCGATCATCGCCAACCCGAATACCATCGTGATCTTCAGAATGTCCGAGCCTCCCGAGGTCAACCCCATCGGGCCCGACAGTGTAGTCACGCGAGTCGGAAATGCAAGGGGAGCGGATACATACGGCGAGTAGGTGGGTGGTTTGGGGTGCGAGCGAGGGGTCGGACAGGGCGAAACCGCAGGACGGAGGCGGGGGCCAGGTGAGAGGGGCTGGTGAATTGCCCCCGCCTCCGTCTCTGCGTGGGTCGGGTTCCTCAGCGCACGGCCTTGGCTATCCCGGTGGCGTGCACGGCTGCGGCGGGGGACGGTGGGTGAGAGGGGCAGGTGAACGCCGCCCCACCGTCGCAGCCGTGCGCGTTTTGTCGCAGCGCGCTCAGCGCGGTCGTTCCTCCTGGCGCCGCCGCAGGGCGACGAGGGTCAGCAACCCGCAGGCTAGCCACCACGCCGACAGTGGGGCGGGCGCCGGTCCTGCGACGCAGCCGCCGGCACCGCCGCTACCGCTGCCGATGTTGCCGCTGCCGCTGCCGCCATCGCCGACGCCGTCGGCGCCGATGACGTCAAAGCCCGTGCCCGGCGGATCTCCCGCGGGGTTCTGCACATCGGGCTTGGCCTGGCCGCTCGGTGGCAGCTTGCCATCGACCCAGCCCGCCTTCGGCACGCAGAATGAGCTTGGCTTCTTCCAAGCCACGAGCTTGGTCACGGGCGGATCGGAGGCCGGCGCCAGCCACTGCGATGCCGGCGCCAACGCCAGCTTGCGCGCTGGCGAGGGTTGCCCAGGGACTGCGCCGGCGATGGCGGTGTCGACGAGGCCCACCTGCGCCTTGGCGATGGGCATCGCGGGGCCCGACTCGTCGTAGGCCTCGATGCGCGAAGCCGCGGGCGCGCCGACAAAGCGGGGGTCGTTGGCCACCGCCGGCGCGTTCTGATCGATCACCCAGGAGCCGAAGCCCTGGACCTCGATGCGGCGCAGGTCCGCCGGCAGCCAACCCGAGCTGCAGACCTGCCACGTGTCAGCGCGTCGCACGCGATCGACGGCCGGCAGAGACGGGTGGAAGCCAAAGATCGGGTCGCGGTCCATCTCGGTCGGCCCAATGCGCATGACGAGGCGGCTGACCATCGGCGCCTGCTTCATGCCGTCGAACAGCGCCAACAACGGCTTCGCGATGTCATCCTGCAGCGCCTTGGCCGTCGCGGCGCCGTTCACCGGCAGCAGCGCCGCCTCGTCGGCGTACAGAGCTGGGCCGCTGAAGGGGTTGCCGCCCTGGGTGCGGCATGCGCCATCCCCAGTCGGCGAGCGCCATGGCTGCGCCCACACGGCGCCGCAGACCCACAGCTGGCCGAGTACGGCCACCGGCTCCTTGACCCCAAAGGTCTTGAAGATCGGCTCTACGATGCTGGCCTTGTCGGCGAACACCTGCGCCGCGTCGGCGTGCAACCAGACCTGTCCGCTCTGGAACAGGGCGATGGCGAACGCCTTGAGGTCGGTGGCGGCGGCCAGCGCTTTGGTGTCGAGCGTCGCGGCGGTCCACAGCCCCTGCAGGCCGCTGCCAGGCTGCGCCGACTCCGTGACGAAGGCGCGGCCCGCGGCCTCGTCGATCGCTGCTGCGACCAACTGCTGGTAGTTATTTGCATTTTCAAACCAATTGATGCGCGTCGGGTTGACCTCGACCGCGAGGTGGTTCATCGGAACGGCGCGACCCGGGCCGGCCAGCGTGACCACGACGCTAAGCTCCTCGCTGGCGGCGATGCTGGTCAACCGCAGCGGCACACACGCGTCGGCGTCCTGCATCTCAAGCACCACGGGCCGGATCAGGTTGACGCCCTTGCCGCTCTGCAACTTGATGGCGACAAAGACGTCCCCCTTGTCGGCGTGGCTCTGGATGATCGGCGTCGCCGACACCGGCGTCTTGTAGCCGCGGGTGTCGAGCCAGCTCTGCAGCTGCGTGGCGTCCTTGCCGGCGATGACAGCGTAGTCGTAGGGTCCGGTCTGCCCTTGGTCGAGGATCGTGACACCGGGCTGGCTGCCCTCAGCGCCAGCCGATGCGTCCTGTGCGGCGGTGGCGCCGCGGTCCGCGGCGCCGTCTTGTGTGTTCGAGAACTTCTCTGGCTCGCAGCCCTGGTAGGGATTGCGGCAGTTTTCGGTGCCGCGCGGTTGTAGCTCGTAGCGCGCCGAGGTGGTCTGGTCGAGCAGGTCGAGGCCGATGGTCGTGCCGACAGTGACGGTGGGCTGCTTCGGCAACGGCAGCACCCAGCCAAAGTCCTCGGCGGCGCCGGTGTAGCGCACCTCGACCCAGACCAGCGTGCGGCCCGTCTTTGGGTCGTGGCGAAAGACCACACGCTCGGCATCCTGCAGCACGGCCTGGCCATTGCCAGGCTTCCCAGGCGCCGGCGGCAACACCGGCGAGAAGCAGCCACCGCAGGCGTAGGCCAGCTCGGGCGCCGCCAAGGCGAGCGCGTAGGCCAGGACGGCGCAGGCACCTGCGAGTGTTCGGCGTGCTTGTGCTGACATGGCCTCTCCCCCCTTCGACACGCCACTCGTGGCGTCCATTCTCGACTAAGGAGGAAAGCAGCTCCCGTGCCAAGCCGGAGTTTCTCATCGCAACTGTTTGCGATTGCTTATGAACATGAGCGATGCGGCGCGATCAAGACCTGGCGAAGACGTGTAGCCAATTTCAACATGCCGCCAAATGCATCAGGTGCCAGTGGCCCGCCAGGCGTCGATATCTTGCAGCTCGAAGCAGACCCGCTGGCGACACAGCCGCTCTGGTGCGAAACCGTTCCGGGCGGCGATGGTGTCTATTCGCGCTCGGTCAGCGCTGGCACCGAGGACGCTCACCAAGCGACCGCGCTCACGCAGGCGCGTGGGCAGGCCGGCGAAGAGCTGCTCGACGAAGCGCATCCCCGTGCCGCCGCGGAACGCCTGCTCGGCCTGATCGCGCGGTTCGCCTTCGAACCACGGCGGATTGCAGAGCACGAGGTCGAAGCGCTCGTCCGGCGTGAGGGCTGCGAAGCCATCGCCGGCCCGCAGGCGCAGCGCCACCCCGGCGCGGGCGGCGTTGTCGCCTGCGGCGACCAGGGCGCGTGGGTTGAGGTCGCAAGCCGTGACGGTGGCGCCGCTGCGAGCGGCAGCGATAGCGAGAGCACCCGATCCGGTGCCGAGGTCGAGCACGGCGTGACCGCGCAGATCTTGCCGGGAGATCCAGTCGCAGAACACGCGGGTCGAGAAGAAGAGGCCGGGGTGAAAGACCGACGGCGGCGCCCACAGCTCCAGCCCAGCGACGACGCTGCGCCGCGGCCGCGCCAGGAAAAGCCGGGCGCCACGTTGTAAAAGATCGCGGGCTGGCCGGGGCCAAGGCAGACGAGCGAGGGTGGGCTGGCGCATGCCAGCGTTGTAGCGCGCACCGGCGCGACGGCCAAGGGCTGCCGCCGCCGGCGCGACCGCCCGGTTCCGCCGACGCGGCCCTGGTTACGGTCGACCCCAGGGCCGCAGCCGCTCGACATCGGCAAGGCGGCGGTGAGCAGCAAGAAGGCGCTGAAGTGTCAACTGCTTGGCAGCTGCGTTGTCCCAGTCGATGTCAAGAGCCGCCTTGACGCTGGACTGGCCGACCAGGGCAATGCCTGCATCCGTAATGACGAACGCCGGGCTCTTGTCGGCCTCGACGGCTGCGCATTGCACGACGACCTCGGTAGCGTGAGCGATCAGGTTGAATGTGTCTGCGACCCGGCCCGCGCCCGAGAGCGGCGCCGAATCCAGCGCGATTCGCAGCGACCTGTAGCCGAAACCACCCAGCTTCTGCGCGAGCTCGACCGTGCGCTCGATGAGGCGGTTGCCCAGACCCTGCTCGACAAGCGGTCGGCGAAACTCGACGAGAACTCCCGGAGAGAACGCGGCCTTGGCGACGTCGTGACAGTCCAGAACCATCCGCCAGCGCCGGTCGAACACCATCTGCTCGACGGCGCTAGCGTCCGAACGCCGCTCCTACGCCTGAAGCACCCATACCTCGACACGATGAAGGCGACAGTCATGACGTCACAGCAGTCGGCTGTGGCGGGGATGGGTGTGGATGCGACTCGGCCTGACCTTTCAGAGACCTTACAACAGCCGCTGGGAGCGGCTCAGGTGCGCACTTTCACCTCGCCATGGTCACTCGTGGCTGAGACACGACCAAGGCACGCCGGGGTCCGCCTGGCCAAGTCGCGGCGGCAAAGACCAAGTTCCTGGACCAGAACCTCCCGAAATCTGCAATCCCGAAGGAGCATCCATGGCAACCGCAATCTTCTTTCAATTCGTTGGCCCCAAAGTCGAAGGCTCGTCCCTCAGGAAGGGACACGAGGGGAGCAGGACTTCATCTCGTACAGCCACAGCTGGGAGCAGCCGACCAACCCCGTGCGGAGCGCCGCCGGCGGTGGAACGATCGAGAAGGCCCAGCACGGCAACCTGCAGCTGACCATGGGCGCCGACGCGTCGCTCACGCCGATGCTCGGACTGCTCTGGAGCGGCAAGCACATCGATAAGGGCACGCTCACCTGCTACCGGGTCAGCGCCGACGGCGTGCTCGGCAAGGTGCCGTACCTGAAGATCGAGTTCGAAGGGATCATCATCAGCCACCTCGACATCGCCGGCGACGGCGGCGACGTGCCGGCCGTGACGGCCGCGCTCGGCTACGAGAAGGTCAGCTACACCGACCAAGTTACCGACCAGTCCAAGGGCACGGTGGGCGCGGCGATTCCGAAGTCGCATGACCTGCGGACCAACGTCGTCGCTTAGCGGTGCGTTGCGCCGGGGTCGCGGGCTGAACGGACGCACGCCGTCTGCGCCGCTCGCTGCATTGGCCGATCGCACGACAGGAGGTGTCGATGACTCAGACTCCCACCCCCCCCGGCGCCGCCTCGTGCCGCGACCGGGGTCAAGCTCAGCCGCCGTGACTGGCTCAAGACGGCGTTCGCGGCCGGCTTCGCGGTCGCTAGTGGCGCCGCCTTGGCGTCGGCACAGGCCAAGTCTAAGGGCAAGGGCGACCCGCTGCCTACGCCGGCTCCCCTGCCGTCGGTCTACGAGGCGTCTCTCCGCCTGAAGGGCGTCAAGGGCGGGGCATTCGCCGTCTCTGGCTGGTCGGCCGAAGTGCCGAAGCTCGCGGGGCTCGCGGCGCTCGTTGGGCCCGGAGGCGCCCTGCGTGTCACCAAAAGACTTGACTTCGCGACGGCTGAGATCATGCAGCGCGCGCAGGCCGGCAAGGTGTCGAAACGCGGCAAGCTCGTGATTCGGCGCTACGGCAAGATCTGGCTGTCTGTAACGTTTTTCGGCGTGACGTTGACGGGCGTCACCAGCGTCGCCAGCGTCGATGGCGCCGATGTGGAGACGTTGACGTTCGCCTATGTCGACGCGGACTGGCGGGACCATAGCGCGCAGGTCCATGGCAAGGGCCAAGGTGGCGAGGACAGCAGCGATGATGACGACGATGACGACGATGACGACGATGACGACGATGACGACGATGACGACGACAAGGGCGGAGACGACTAGCGCGCCCCTGTGAGTCAAATCTGCCCGTCGCCAGCCCTACCCGTTCTGAGGCGCTAGGCCGACCTGCCAGCCCGCGCCGTCGACGAGCGGCGCCAGCGTCGCGGACTCGAGCGCCAACGCGACGTAGCGCGACGTCTGCCGTTCACCACGAAGTTCGACGTCTGCGGTCATTACGTCCCGTCGCGTCGCGAAGGCGAGGCCCATCTCGGCTGCGAGCGTGGCCACGGTCGGCGCCACGGCATCGCATCCGTCCGTCGCCGCGAGGATGAGCGCGCCGCCTTCGCTGAGGCGACCGAGCAAGAGCGCAAGCGCGTCGCGCTGGAGAAAGTGCGTGGGCACGTCTTGCTCGTCGTAGGCATCGACGACGATGGCCGCAAAGCGCTCTTGTTCCATCGCGCGCAGCAGGGCGAGGCCGTCGCCGACGCGGACCTCGATGGCACCACGGCTGCCGCTGAGAAAGGTGAAGTAGCTGCGGGCGATATGCACGACGTCTGGGTCGATTTCGAGAAAGACCGTGCGCTGGCCATCTGCCGCGTAGGCGGCCGCGGCGCCGACGCCGAGACCGACGACGGCGATGTCGCCGCGCGGTGCCAGGGCACGCATCGCCTCGCCGAAGGGGCCATCGACGTGGAAGTAGCCCAGCGGCGTTTGGTCCAACGCCGTTCCGTAGCGCTGGCGGCCTTGCTCGACCGCGCCGTGCATGAGCCGAAGCTCGCCACACTCCACGTCGCGAACCACGCGCTTGAAGCCGAAGGCGTTGGCTGAGGTGAACAGCAACTCGGTGGTCTGACTCCTGGCATCGCTCGCGCTGCAGCGGTTGGCCGCATCATCGCGACTCGATGCCACTGCGATGCATGATCTGTAAAGGATGCGTCGGCCGGCGCCATACAATCCGGTCTTGTCGAACAATAGCGTACCGATCATCCCGATTCACCTGCAGAGCCGGCGCCGCCATCCTGGGACGCTAGGAGGTGCCCCATGTTTACGAACGTTCGCTTCTCAAGCCCCCTGCCTTCACTTCGCGCCATGGCGGCCGCCGTCTATCTCGCGCTCGTCGCCGCCGGCGCCGGCTGTGAGGTCGCCGGATCTGGCGACGACGCCTCGGGCGCTGGCGACGACGCCGGCGCCGCTGACGCCGCGCCGAACGATGGGACCGCCCCAGAAACGGCTAGCGATTCAAGCGATCCCGCCATCGCCGCAGACACCAGCGCGTCGGCGTCTGCCAACGACGCCGCCGGCGCTCACGCCGACGCTCTCGCCCCTTTGGCGGGGTTCGAGCAGGTCGTGCACGAGGTCATCGGCGCCAACGGCTGCGCCGGAGGCTACTGCCACGGCCCGAGCCTCGCGGCGGGCGACGGCGCCCCTGGGGGAGCCGGCTTCGCCACCTTGCGCGCGATGCTGCTCACCGCCCAGTCCGCAACCCCCGGCTGCGCGACGCCGCGCTGGATTGTGCCAGGGGCGCCGCTGCAGAGCCTGCTCTACCGCAAGGTAGCGCCGGGGGTCTCCGTCTCGGGATGTGGTGACAAGATGCCACCATCGAGCGCGGGCGTGACGCCGGCGCAGGCCGCCACGTTGCGCGCCTGGATCGAGGCGGGGGCACATTGAGCTGACGCTCCTGCGCTCGGAGGCTGGCAGCGCGCGGCGCGCGGCGCCCCGAGTGCACCGCTCGAAGGCGCTCCCACTCGAACCCTGGATCGATCGAAGTGCTCGCGCGGCGGCGCAAATGCACAGCCGGCCTCCCCCGTGCCAGCGCGGAGGTCGTCATCGGCGCTGTAACCACCGCTGAAGGCTCCAAGGTCGCGAGCGCCACCGTCAGCTCCTGCCGAGCATCGACCTGCTCGTCTGTCTCATCTGCTTCCTGTTGGTCTCGGTGTCGTGGACCTCGCTCGCGCGCCTGCCCACCGAACAGGCTCTGCCGCGGCGCTCCGCGAACGCGCCGCCGCCGCCGCAACCCCCCGAGGCCGCAGGCCACCGTAGCGGCGCCGAGCTCCTGAGAGATCCCGGCCTCTGCGCGCGCCGGCAACGCCCCGGCGACCACGCCTAGCCGGCACCAGCCGACGCCGCGCGCCAGGGAGCTAGGCGCAGATCGTCAGCGTCGTTGCGAAGCGCGTCGCCGCGATCGGGCAAGGCTGCGTCGAGGCGTCAGGCGGCGTGGCCGGTCTGGGTCACGGCGCGGGCGGCCTCAATGCGGAGCAGCACCACGTCCACGCTTTGGCGCGGGCGCCAGTCGCCGTTCAGCACCGCCTCGCAGCGGTCGGCGTCGATAGAGAGGTGGTCGCCGCCGCGCGCCAGGTGTGGCTGTACCGCAGCGCGGGTGTTGGCTGGACGCTTGGAGCGTTCCCTGCCAAGCTCGACGCCTGCCATGCCAGTGCGGACGTTGAGACCGCGCAGCAGGGAGGGAGCAGATGACGCAGCCGACCGGCCTCGAAGGCCAGATTAATGAGGCCTTCGGCGGCATTGTCGCCGCGTTGGCGTCAGTGATGTTCTGGGAGATTCCTGGCCTTGGGATGCCGCTGGTGGTGTTCTGGTTGGGCGCCGGCGCGGTCTACTTCACGCTGCGAATGGCCTTCGTCAACGTGCGGCTGTTTCGTCACGCGATCGACGTGGTGCGTGGGCGCTACGACAACCCCGACGAGCCTGGCGAGGTCACGCACTTTCAGGCGCTCTCGGCGGCGCTCTCGGCGACCGTCGGCCTCGGCAACATCGCGGGCGTCGCGGTGGCCGTCGCCATCGGCGGTCCAGGCGCCGTGTTTTGGATGAATATCGCCGCGTTATTCGGCATGACCAGCAAGTTCGTCGAGTGTACGCTCGGTCTCAAGTACCGCGTGATCGACGCGCAAGGCGCGGTCAACGGCGGGCCGATGCAGTACCTTCACCATGGGCTACAGAAGCGCGGGATGGGCGGCTTTGGCCGTTTCCTGGCCGTCCTCTTCGCGGTGCTGTGCATCGGCGGCAGCTTCGGCGGCGGCAACATGTTTCAAGTCGGCCAGAGCTATGGCGCAGTCGCCGCGGTGCTGCCCTTTGAGCTCAGCCGCTCGGTCTATGGGCTGCTCATGGCGGCGGCGGTCGGCGTCGTCATCTTGGGGGGCATCCGCAGCATCGCCAAGGTCGCAGACAAGATCGTGCCGTTCATGGTTGGGCTCTACGGGGCGGCGGCGTTGTACGTGGTCGTGACGCACCTCGGCGAGGTCCCCACGGCGATCCAACGCATCGTCGGCGAGGCGTTCGCGCCGGTTTCGGTGGCCGGTGGTGCGATTGGCGTGTTGATTCAGGGCGTCAAGCGCGCGGCCTTCTCGAATGAGGCCGGCGTCGGCTCAGCCAGCATCGCCCACGCGGCGGCGCGCACCGCAGAGCCAGTGCGCGAGGGCGTCGTAGCCCTGATCGAGCCCTTCATCGACACGGTGATCGTCTGTTCGATGACCGGCATCGTGATGGTGCTCACCGGCGTCTGCGAAGACCCCGCGAACGCGGCCTTGGTCGCCAACAAAGAGGGCGCGGCGCTGACGGCGGTGGCGTTCGCCTCCGTGTTGCCTTGGTTCCCAATCATCCTGGCGATCTGCGTGTTTCTCTTCGCATACTCGACGATGATCTCGTGGTCCTACTATGGCGAGCGCTGCAGCACCTACCTCTTCGGTCCCCGCGCGAGCATGCCGTACAAGGTGCTGTTTCTCGTGTGCGTCTACATCGGCGCCGTCAGCTCGATGAGCAATGTCTTAGACTTCTCTGACTTGATGGTGCTCGGCATGGCGTTTCCGAACGTGATCGGTCTGTTGCTGCTCTCGGGCGAGGTGCGGGCCGACCTCGACACCTACATCGCCAAGTTGCGCGCCGGAAAATTCCGCGTCTTTCGCAGCTGATTCGAACGCTTAGGCCTGACGCATCCGCCCCCAGCCGCCGGCCGCAGGCGAGTCGACCGTGCGCCGCCATGAGGCGTCGAGCGGCTGCCATTCGATGCCGAGCTGGCGCGTGGCCTTGCTGTGTTCGAAGTGAAGTTCGATGTTCATCAGCCTGTGCATCGTCGTAGCCGACGTGCGCTTGTCGAAGCGCGCCGCGAACATGAACAGCGCACCGGGGATCGGCAGCGAAGACCTTTTTCCATTTGGATACAAAGCCTTCAGGCGGTCCACGGGCTGGCGCATCATCGCCTCGGGGCCAGCGACGATGTAGCGTCCCGGCGCTGCCTGGCGCAGCGACGCCTGGCTGTAAGCTTCGGCGACGTCCCAGTCATCGACGTAGGTGAAGCCGAGCCGCGGGACGCCTGGAAAAGGGGCGAGTCATGAGGCTAGCGATGCTGGCGGAGCTGCTGCGCATGTGCGCCCTGGCGTAGGGGTGCAGACGACGTAGCTGGGGTTGATGACGATGACGTCGAAGCCACCTTTGCGCGCCTGGACCACGGCGGGCACCCCGGCGCGGCGGTCAGCGAGGGTCTTGGCGAGGCCGCAGGGATCGGTCAACAGGGTGCTCTCGGTATTCCAATCGCGCACGTCACCGAGGCAGCCGCGGCGGGGCGTCGGCGTAGCGCACGACCGCGACGAGCGAAGAGGTGTGGGCGATGCGGCGCACGCAGGCGCCGCGCTCGGCGGCGGCGTGGACGGTCTCGACGCCTTGCAGCGTGGGGTCGATGATAACGCGCTGCAGGCCGCGGGCGGCCAGACACGCGTCGGCGGCGCGATCGCTGTTTGCCGATGGGATTGCCTAGTTGAGACGGACATCGCCATCGCTGCTGAATTGACGCAAGGAGCGCTGGGACTCTTGGGCACGGAGCGGCGCGGCGGAGAAGTGGGGGCATGAGATCTCCGGGTGTCCACGAAGCGCGCGGGGCATGCGAGCGGCCAGTGCGCCGCCTTTCGCTGATCAGGGCGCTGTGGCGCGGAGAGTCGGCGCGCTCGACTCTGTGTCGGCTGAGGGCGACGGCTATGGCCAGCACCTGCACACCCTTGAGGACAACCTGTCTACCCCCGTGGGGGCGGCGATTTCTATGCCCGCACGGTACCCCGCTGTCGACGACCCAAACTCCCCATCGCGTAAGGTCGTTTTCGTCGATCACTGGAGGCACATGCGCGCGAACTCCGCCTTCCGGCGGGGAGCGCCGCGTTGGCGATGGTCAAGGACGGGCAGGTGCTCAAGATGATGGACGAACTGCTACGGGCCGGGCCAAAGCTTCAAGCCTAATAGAGAACATGGCCATCCTATCGATCAAATGCAGGTTCTCCACAACCGCGCAATTCTATCGTCGCATCGGCTTCCGGCTCGCAGGCAGGGCGTGCCGTCGCTATAGCGCCCCACAGCGGCGCCGAATTGCGCGTGCGCAGCTGGCCCCTAGTTGTGGCGCGGGGTGGACCTGATCGTGTGGCGCTTGACACCGAGTCCGGCATGATACGCAGCGACTTGTAGCCGAAGCCGCCCAGCTGCTAAGAGAGCTCGACTGTGCGCTCAAGGAGGCGCTTGTCCAGACCTTGCTCGACAAGCCGCCGACGAAACGCGACGAAAAATCCACGTACAAACAAGCCATTAGAGACGGAGAAACAGTCCGGAACTATCTGACAGCGGCGGTCGAACACCGTCTACTCGACGGCGCTGGCGTCCGAACGCCGCTCAACCGCCTGAAGCGGCGTCACCATGGACAGCATCGCCAGGGGCACAGGCGATGCGCCGACCTCGTTGTGGGGGCATATCGCCAGCAATTCCCACTAGAACGGCTCGTCAAGCAGCTCGAGCCCCTGGCGCCGAAGGAAGGCGTGGAGCCGACCCTGTCGTTCCATGCGCTCGCCAAAGGGAGCTTCGGCGTTGCTCAGGGCGAAGGGCGGGGAGCAAGTCGTCAGGCATCAGAGTGGTGTGTTCATCTGCCAGGGCAGATCGTAGCGCGATCCTCTCGTCGATCCCGGTGGCTACGTCGAAGGCTGGCAGCTTGCTGAACGGTGCTCTAGGGCCAAGCGAAGGTGAGCTTGCAGATGGCAGAGTGGCCGAGTCGGCCGCCTTGGGCGGTGCCATTGTAGACCAGGAAGAGGTCGCTGCCGCGGCGCCAGGTCCAGCGCAGGCGAGCCATGACCGGTACCCGCCCGGCCAGGCGATCCCAACCGGCGTAGAGGTCGAGATTGAGGTCCGGAGACAGGCCGATGGCGGCCCGGCCGTTGGCGACGATGACTAGGCGCTCGTCGGCGCCGAAGCGCAGCTGCTGGGCGCTGCCGCCGCCCTCGAGTCGCAGCCAGGTCCCAGGGCGCACGGCGAACCCGCCCCGCACCGCCAGCGCCGAGCCGCCATAGAGGTCGCGGCCCTCGACGTCGAGCCAGCCCGAGAGCGAGCGAACCGAAGGACTCTCCAAACCAACCAGCCATCGCTGCATCGTGTACCGGCCGACCTCGATGGGCTCGCCGGCGAGGTCGAAGGCGCTCTGGACCGACTCATGGAGCTGTTGCGCTTGGGCCCCGACGAGCCAACCTTCGTTCCACACGAGGTCGAAGCCAACGCTGGCGTCAGCGTCGAGCAAGGCGCCATCGGCGTGGCCCGGCCGCAGCGCCGCGCCGGCGTTGGCGTCGAGGCGAAGCCGCTCGAGCCCGAAGCGACCGATGCGAGGCTCGACGACGAGCTTGGCGTCTGCCTCGTGGACGCCGACGCGCCGCAGGAAGCCGAGGTCCGTGCGGAGGTCAGCGTCGCTCCAGAGCCACGCCAGCGCAGGTCGCACCAGCAGGCCGCGCCAGGTCATCGAGACGCCGGCACCCTGGCCGAATTGGCTGTCTTCGCCGCCCGTTCCGGCTTGGCTGCCGCTCTTGGCGCCGACGTCCTGCACTCCCTGGCTGGCCGCGCCACCGGTCCGCGACAGCATGGCGAAGGCCTCAATCAGCAGCGGCTGCCGGCCGCCGCGCAGCGCGCCGTCGACGCCGACGACGGTGTTGGCGTCATCCGAGCGTGCCAACGACTGCCTTTGGGTGAAGACCGCGCCGAGGTAGCTGCCGCCCGTGAGCTGGTACTGGCCGCGCAGGGCGCTGTGATTGGTCCACGGCAGGGCGCCCTGCGGACGGGTGAGGACATTGAGCGCCGACAGCTGCAGGGCATCGCCGACCTCGCCGACGACCTTGACGCCGCCGGCGATCGGCACCCGCTGGCCGCGATCCAGCCCGATCTTGCGACTGTAAAGGGCCTGCGCCGCGCCCTGGCGGCCAAAGGTGAAGCGCTCGACGTCGCGCATGAAGAAATCTCGCTTCTCAGGCATCTGCAGCGAGAAGCGGTCGAGGTTGACTACCGCGTCGTCGACGTCGGCCTGGGCGAAGTCAGTGTTGAGGGTGACCTGAGCGCGCAGGCCGCCGCGGCGGAGGAGGAGATCGGCGCCGGCGTCGAGGCGGTGTGTCAACGCGTCCCCGGCAGGTCGGCTGAGAGCGCCAAGCGCCCATGGCACCGCCAGAAATCCATGGTCTGTTTCGGCTTTTCGATCGGAGGCCGAGGCGCCGCTGGCGTCGCTCTCGTGGGCGGTGGCGGTGGTGGCGACGGCGAGCCCAGGCAGCGGCGCGAGGCCCGTCATGTGGCCGTAGCGGCTGGCGGCGATCGGCGAGAAGGGCGGCGGCATCAACGACCAGTCGTAGGTGGCGTTGCGACGCGCGTGGTCGCGGCTGAGGTTGAGGCCGAGGCGCGCTGGTGGCCGCTGCGGATCGATGCCGAGCACAGTCCATGAGACGCGGAATTCGGCGCTCCAGCCGCCAGCGACACGGGCAGCGGCGCCCAGCCAGACACCGTCCCACTCGCGCAACATCTGGGACTCATTGACGCCGCGGTAATCCAGGCGGGCGCCCGCGGGGTTGAGGACGAGCCCGACGGTGGTGCGCTCATCGTGCAAAGCGTCGATCTTGATGCTGATCGCGTCGTCAGAGAAGATCGCGAAGGCGTCGCGGGTCGTCGTGCGGGCCGTCACCGCCTGAGGATCTGGCTCGGCACAAAATACGCCGATGTAGAGCGCACCTGCGTCGAAGAGCAGTCGAAACTCGGTGTGGACGGGCGGCGCGGCGCCGAGCTTGGGCTTGCGCTCGACGAAACGGCTTGACGCCACCGCGCCCTGCCATGCTGCCTCGTCGAGGCGACCGTCGATGGTTGGCGGCGGCCCACTCCACTGGCTGGCGGCGGCGAGGGGCGCATGAACGTCATCGGGCGGCAGCGCCGCCGCCGTCGTCGCCGAAAGCGCCTGGCAGATCGCGAGCGCAGCCATAAGCCGACGGCTAGCCTGCTGGCGCAGCGATGGCGCCGCCGGGCGAGGCCGCTCGGTCTGTCGCAGATCAGCCGCGAGACCCGCCCGCCGCACCTGATGGCGGGCCAGCCGCCACCCAGCGCCGCTGCCGGGACGCACCACCGACAGCGCGGCGCCAGAGCGTGACTCGGGCGGACATCCCAGCGGCAGGGCGCAGCGCAGAGGCCAGGGCGCGGGCTCCGTCATGCCGCCGACGCAGCTGGCTCTTCTTTGCGTACGAACCAGCCGCGGAGCAGGAAGATGCCGATGGGGCCAATAATCGTGCCGAGACCGATCAGCGCCCACAGCGCGGCTGGGTTGCGCTCCCCAGCGCCCTCTGGGACGAAGGAGGCGAGCAGGTAGCCCGAGGTCGGGCCGACCAAGAACTTGGCCAAGAAGTAAGGCAAGGCCGCCAAGCTGACGTAGGTCGCTTCACGGCCACGTGGCGCGATGCTCACGTTGTACTCGTAGAGACGCGGTGACCAGAGCGCCTCGCCGACGGTGAGCACCAAGATCATGCCGAGCTGATAAGGCATCGAGGAGCCGAAGCACAGCACGAAGGGGCTCAGCGCGGAGATGGAGGCGCCAAACAGCAGCACTTGCAAAGGCTTGCGATGCCGCGTCAGCGCGGTGCCGAGCGGCGCCATGAAGATGATCAGCGCCGAGTTGATCGACCACACGGTGCCGACAGGGAAGTCCTCACCTTCCATGCGGGTGACGTACTTGGGCCACGTGAAGTGCATGTGTTGGAACATCATCCGGACCAGCGACACGAGCACCAGCAGTAACATGAATCGCCAGAAAAAATTGTCGGAGAAGACCTCTCGCAGTGCTGTGAGAGGATGTACTTTTTTGGCTGTTGCGGCGTTGTCGGTATTGCGATGCTCGAAGTCCTTTCGCACGAAGAGGATGACGAGCGCTGCGAGGGCGGCGGTGATGAAGCCGAAGGCCATGATCACCGAGTGCGCCGACACCATCTGCTCGCCGAGGAGCGGCAAGTTCATCGCCTTGCGGGCCAAGATCTGTTTGCCCGGATTGGCGGGATCGGCGACCAGGAAGGCTTGGCGGCAGAGGTCGATGAGCGGACCGATGACGGCGCCGGCGATGTTGAAGCTGACGTACCAAAGCGAGAAGGCAAAGGCACGGGTGCCGGCTGTCGAGGCGCGCTGCACCGACGCTTGCAGCACCGGCGAGCAGGTCGCGTAGGCGAGGCCGAAGGCGAGCAGCGAGGTGATGGCGAGCTCAGTGCTGGGGGCCAGGGCCATCGCTAGGCGCGTGACGGCGGCGAGCGCGAAGGCGACGATCAGCATCCGCCGGACGCCGACGGCATCAGCGATGCTCCCGACGAGAAAGACGAAGAGGCTGACCAGGGTTGAGAAGGTCGCTGACCACCAGCCGGCTTCCTTGTCCGTCATCCCGAAGTCGGAGGAGAGCCAGAGCGGGAGGGTCTGGAGGAACGAGAAAATACCTAGGTATTCGAGGAATGTGGCTGCATAGATGAGCCACAACTCCCGCGGGCACTGCAGCAGGGACCGGAGGTCCTCGCCGAGCGTGGTCTTGGGTGCCTCGGCGTTCATGGGATTGGCCACTTTCTGCCTCCGCTGCGCCCTTGAGCAGGCGACTGCGCCGCCGGATGGTGCAGCGTCGCCGCGGCCGCCGCAATGGTGGTGCGGCGCGAAGCTCGGCGATGGAGACGGTGCTTCTGGTTGGCACCGACTAGATCGGGCAGGTGCCGGACAAGGTCTGGTCACCATTGGTTGAAATCGATTGCGCCGCGGCGACGAACGGCCAGCCACACCACGTCGGTGGCGTCCTGGTGTGGATACGGCACGTCATGGCGAGGGCCTCAGCGCCCATCTCGGCGGCGAGCGGCGGGATGGGCGCGTCGGTCTGCGGCGTCAAGCGTGCGGTGCGCGACAATGATGCCGGCGGCGCCTCTGCCACTATCGCGTGGGCTGCGGCGCGTCGCGAAGAACGCGTCCCCTTGCGCGCGGAAGCGATGTGCGAGCGCGGCGACCCCGAACCCTTGGGGATCTGCTCGCCAGCCTTCTCTGCAAGGTCTGCGCTCAGGACCGCGTGTACAGCGGCGCGAACCGCTCGCTGCGCAGCGGGCTGCGCTGCTCTGGCCTCATGCCGCAGAGGAGGGCGCTAGCCAACGCGATCCACGAGCGGTCGCGCTCGCTTGCGCGGCGCCTCGATCTCGGCACCTGCCACCGCGGGCTGTGGGCCGGCGAAATCAAGCGCCGCCAGCCAAGATCGGCAGCCCCGCCGCGCGACCTTTGGCGCCGGGCTCAGCGGCGGCGCAAGCGGGCCCAGCCGCCAGCGTCGAGCGAGTCGACCGTTCGCCGCAGCGACTCGTCCAGTGGCTGCCAAGCGATTCCCAGGTCGCGAGTCGCCCTGCCATGGTCAAAGTGGAGCTCGTTTGCGATGAGCTTACGCATCGTCGACACCGACATGCGCTTGTCGAAGCGCGACGCCAGCAAGACGAGGGCGTCTGGGATCGGCAGCGATGGCCACTTGGCCTGTGGGTACAGGGCCTTCAAGCGGTCGACAGTCTGCCGCAGCGTGGCCTCCGGTCCGGTCAACAGGTAGCGGCCGCTGGCCTGCTCTCGCAGCAGGGCTTGGCTGTGGGCCTCTGCGACGTCGAGGGCGTCGACGTAGGCGAAGGACAGGCGCGGGATTGCGGGGAACGCGCCGGTCATGAGGCCGGCGACAGTGGCGGGGCTGCTGCGAATGTGGGCTCTGGCGTACAACGTGCCGAGCACATAGCCGGGGTTGATGACGACGACGTCGTAGCCGCCTTTGGCCACCTGCGCCTCGGCCAGCTGCCAGGCGCGGCGCTCAGCCAAGGTCTTGGCGAGGCCGTAGGGATCGGTCTGCAGGGTGCTCTCGGTGTTCCAGTCGCGCTCGTCGAAGCGGTGGCCCTTGCGGGCGTCGTCGTAGCGCACCCCGGCGACGATGGATGAGGTGTGGACGATGCGCCGGACGCTGCCGCTGCGCTCGGCGGCGGCGTAGACGGTCTCAACGCCTTGCACCGACGGGTCGACGATCTCCCGCTGCGGGTCTTTGGCGGCGAGACGCGCAACGGCGGCGACATGAGCGACGCCCTGGCAGTCGCGCAGCGCGGCGTCGTAGCTGCCCGGAACCAGCAGATCGCCGGCGCCGAACTCCAGCAGCGCCTGCTGGGCCGGGGGCAGGTCCGCGACGGCCGCCCGCACCGGCGCGGTCTTGCTGGGATCGTTCGGATCGCGGACGACAGCGCGCACCCGCAAGCCGTGGCCGAGCAGGCTGCGGACGACATGAGCACCGACAAAGCCCGAGGCGCCGGTCACTGCGACAAGCTCGCCGGGTTGGAGGGCATGGTGGGTGGACATCACTCGCCTCCTGCGCTGAGGCCTCGCGACGGCACAGCGGGGAGTTGTGTGCCACAGCGAGGCCGGCGATGAAAGGGCAGATGACGCGAAGCAGCGCGCCATGGCAGACTACGGGTTCACGATGGCGGCGCACGAGGTGACCGCAGGGGGCGCCTTGAACCACGGGCGCGTTGCTACGACCGAGGGCGCCGCAACGGCGATCGCGGCGACCAGGAGACCAGCGATGTCGCAGATGACCACAAGACGCAAGCTGGCGATCGCCACGTGGGCGGCCCCGCGCGAGGGGTTGATCTACGGCAAATTGACGCTCGATGCCGGGCCGGTCTTGGCCTACATCGAGCGCGTGCGCGCCGCGACGGGCGAGAAGGTCACGGTGACCCATGTCGTCGGCAAGGCGGTAGCGGTGGCGCTGGCGCGGGCTCCCGGCCTCAACGGGCGCATCTTGTTCGGGGCCTTTCACCCGTATCCGAGCGTCGATGTGAGCTTTTTGGTCGCGCTGGAGGAGGGGGGCGACCTCGGCAAGGCCAAAATCGCCGACGCCGATAAGAAGAGCTGTGCCACGATCGCCGCTGAGCTGCGGGGTCGAGCCGGCAAGCTGCACCGCAAGGAGGACGCCGACTTCGAGAAATCCAAGGGCGTGATTCGGTTGCTGCCGACCTTCCTGCTGCGTCTCTTGTTATCCGTCGTGGGCTGGCTCGGTGGCGCGCTCGGGGTTGCAATTCCGGCGCTCGGGGTTGAGCGGTTTCCCTTTGGCTCTTGCGTTATTACGAGCGTCGGCATGTTCGGCCTCGATGAAGGCTTCGCGCCGCATACGCCGTTCGCTCGGGTGCCGCTGCTGGTTTTGGTGGGGGCGATTCGCGATCGCCCAGCGGTCGAGGACGGCGAGATCGTGGTGCGCTCGGAGCTGACGGTGACCGCGACGATCGATCACCGCTTCATCGACGGCTTCCAGGGCGGCGTCCTCGCCAAGACGGTGCGCGAGCTTTTCGCGGAGCCTGAGAAGCTCGACCTCGGCTAAGGGAGGCGACGAGGCGGGGTCGCGGACGCGGTCGCTCAGCCAATAGGCGGGCCGTCGACGAGGGCGATCTTGCGCCAAGCGCCGCTGCGGAAGCGGAACCAGAGGATCGCCGCCAGTAGGCCCAGGTAGGCGACGATCCAACCCACGGCGGCGTCGATGTCCCAGCCGAGCTCGCGGATCGTGAGCCAGCTGCCCGGCACAAAAAAGCACCAAGAGACGCCGAGCCGCGCCCACAGGATAAAGGCAGTGTCGCCGGTCGCGCGCAGAGACTCGGCGAGGACAGCGAGGGCTGAGTCGAAGAGCTGCCACAGCGAGGAGAGCATCAGCAGCCGAGCGCCGACGGCGAGCAGCGCGGCGGCCTCGACCGCCTCCCCAGCGGCGAATGGCGAAAACAGCGTCTCGGGGAAGAGGAAATAGCAGACGCCTACCGACACCTGCCATGCCGCGGCGGTCGTGAAGGTCACGCTCACCAGCGCGGTGACGCCATCCTTGTCGCCGCCGCCGATGCGCTGACCGACGAGGATGGCGCCGGCGCTGGCGATGCCGAAGGCCGGCATGAACGAGAAGGAGTTGATCTGAATCACCGCCATCAGCGCCGCCAGCGCCGAGGTCCCAAGGCCGCCGACCACGACATTGACGAAGAACATGAAGGCGAGGAACTCAAAGAACCAGTTGAACCCCGAGGGGATGCCAAAGCGCAACATGCGGCGAAACTCGGCTATGGTGAGCCCGGCGGGACGCAAGCTTTGGGCTCCCTCGCGCAGGAACACGCCAAGCAGCAGGATGAACGCGACGCAGGTCGCGAACACCGACGCCCAGGCCGCCCCGCGGACGCCGAGCGCTGGCATCCCGAAGTGGCCATCGATGAGCAGGTAGTTGCCGACAACGTTCATCGCCATCGCCAGCAAGTTGGCGAGCATCGGCAGGCGGGTGTTGCCAAGGCCGCCGTAGTAGTTGCCGAGCGCCTCCAGCCCGATGGCGGCGCCGCCGCTGAGCAGCCGCACCTCGATGTAAGCCGCCATCGGGCCATGAACGTCGGAGGCGTAACCGAGGGACCGCAGCGCGACGTCGACGACGGGAATGGCGCAGAGGCAAACCACCTGGGTGATGGCGGCGAGGCCGAGGCCATACCAGCCATAGCGGCGTGCGCCCACGCCGTCGCCCGCCCCGTGCAGCTGAGAGGCGAAGGTCGAGACGATGAAGCAGACGCCCATCGGCAAGATGAGCGCCGTGAAGGTGTTCATCGCGCCGGTGGTGGTGGCGGCCAGCGCCGCGGCGCCGAGATGCGCCACCATCACGGCGTCGCAGAGCCCCACCACGGTCTGCGTTGACCGCGAGATGACGATAGGCCAAGCGAGCCCGAGCAGCTCCCGGCGCAGGCTTGGCATCGGCGGGCTCCTTGTTCCGTAGCGACGCGTTGAGCCTGCCGCTGTGCCGGGCGCGGTCAAGGTCGCCTTGAGGGAGGGGCGACACTGTACGCCGGCCCGACGTCTCTGCAAGCCGGACGGCACGAGCCCGGCGCTTGACCCGTACCATTGTACTAGTACAATCTTGAGCTCCCGCCGCCACTCCACTGCGCGGCCGAGGTGACGGCGATGTCGAACCGCTCGCGCCCGCTGCCGCAGGAGCTGCTCCACGCCTTGGCCTCACTGCAGACCCCGGAGCAGGTCGCCGCCGCGCTCGAGGACCTGCTCTCGCCAGCAGAGCGGAGCGCGGTGGCGGAGCGATGGCAGATCGTCGTCCGGCTGGTGGACGGCGCTAGCCAGCGCGCGGTGCGGGACGAGGTAGGCTGCTCCATCGCGACGGTCAGCCGTGGCGCACTGCTGCTGCAGCGCGGCGGCGACGGCATCGGTGTGCTGCTGCGAGCGCGGCCCCAAGAATCGACCGATGCCGAAACGGGCGTCGGCCGAATTGCAGGCGGCGAGCGATGAATGGACTGCAGCCAAGCCTCGAGGAATTCAGCACCTACGCCGGCCCAGAGGGCGCGGCGCTGATGACCCTGACGCTGCTCGCCGACACCGAGACGCCCGTGTCGGCGTATGCGCGGCTCGGGGGCGGTGCTCCAGGCGCAGGACCGTCGCTGCTGCTCGAGAGCGTCGAAGGCGGCGAGCGGCTCGGGCGCTACTCCTTTTTTGCCGCAGACATCGAGCGCAGCCTCCGGATCGAGGGTGATCGCGTCAGCGAGCGGAGCGGGACGGCGCTGACCGAGCGTGCGCTGGCCGCAGATCGCGGTGAGGGCCCGCTTGAGGCCGTGCGGCGGGCGCTGCCAAGGCAGCGGCTGTGGAGCCCGCGTCCGCTGCCGCCGCTGTGCGCGGGCGCTGTCGGCCTCTTCGCCTTTGACCTGGTGCGCGCCCTTGAGCCCGTCCCACTGCCAGCCCGACGCTCTGGGGTGGCGACCCCCGACGTCGCCTTGCTCCTGCCGGACGTCCTCTGCGCCTTCGATCACGTCACGCGCCAGCTGATGATGATGACGACCGCCGAGTTGACGGCGGACCCCGAGCGGCGCGGCGCGGCGCACCATGCGGCTCGGCGGCGTCTCGAGATGGCCTTGCAGCGCCTGCAGACGGGACCGCAGCTAGCGCCGTGGCCTTTCGCGGCGGTGGCGGCCGCGCCGGCTGCCCCGGTGTTGACCGACTGCACGCCTCGGGCTGCGTTTGAGGCCGCGGTGGCGCGGGCCCAAGAGGCGATCGCGGCTGGTGAGATCTTTCAGGTCGTGCTGAGCCGACGTTTCGAAGTGGAGGCGGAGATCTCCCCGCTGTCCCTCTACCGGGCGCTGCGGGCGATCAACCCGTCCCCCTACATGTTCTTGCTTGATTTCGGAGACTTCGCCCTTGTCGGCGCCTCACCTGAGGTGCTGGTGCGCGTCGAGGACGATCACATGCGCTTGCGCCCCATCGCAGGCACTCGTCGGCGCGGCCAGACCCCTGTGGAGGACGCAGCCCTCGCCGCCGAGCTGCAGCGCGATCCGAAGGAGCTCGCAGAGCACAGGATGCTGCTCGACCTTGGCCGCAACGACGTCAGCCGCGTGACCATACCTGGCAGCGTCGTTGTCGAAGATCCCTTACACATCGAGCGGTACAGCCACGTCATGCACCTCGTCAGCGACGTCCACGGCAAGCTACGGCCCGAATGCGACGCGCTCGACGCCTTGCGGGCCGCCTTCCCAGCCGGGACGGTCAGTGGCGCGCCGAAGGTGAGGGCCTTGGAGTGGATCGCGGCGCTCGAGCCCGTTCGCCGCGGCGCCTATGCCGGCGCAGTTGGCTACCTCGACGTCCGCGGACACCTCGACACCGCCATCGCCATTCGCACGCTGGTCGTCGAGCCCGGCCGCGTCGTGGTGCAGAGCGGCGCCGGCGTCGTCGCAGACTCGGTGCCTGCTCACGAGGCAGACGAGTGCGAGGCCAAGGCGCAGGCGGCGCTGCGAGCGATCTCCGTTGCGTTGGCGCAACAGACTAGAACTATCTCTACTTCGCTAGGTTGAGGGCATGTGAACGTTCTGCTCATCGACAACTACGACTCCTTCACCTGGAATTTGGTGCACCAGCTCGGACGCCTAGGCGCGGCGGTCGAGGTGGTGCGCAATGACGCGATCGACCTCGACGGTGTCCGAGCGCGCGCGCCGACGCATATCGTGCTGTCGCCTGGGCCGGGGCACCCGAGCATCGCGCGAGACTTCGGGGTCTGTGCCGCCATCCTGGCCGAGTTGAGCGAGGCGCTGCCGATCTTGGGAGTGTGCCTTGGCCACCAGGGCATCGTGACCGGGCTCGGCGGCGAGGTGGTCCGCGCTGCGGCGCCTGTGCATGGCAAGACCAGCGCCGTCTACCACGAAGGTGGCGGCCTGTTTGCTGGCATGACGAGCCCTTTCGAGGCCATGCGTTACCACAGCCTAGTGGCGCGCCGGGAGTCGCTGCCGTCGACGCTGCGGGTGAGCGCGTGGCTGGCCGATGGGGTGGTGATGGCGGTGCAGCGAATCGGTACTGAGGTCCACGGCGTCCAGTTTCACCCGGAGAGCGTCGGCACACCCGACGGCGACGCAGTGGTGGCTGCCTTCTTGGCGCTGTCGCCTCCGGGTCGCCGCGCGGCGGCGGCGACATGAGCGGCGCCTGCGCTGCGACGGTCGCCGGCCTCGACGCCCACGACGCCCTCATAGGCGCGCTGATGCGCGAAGAGGCGCCGAATCGCGTAGTGGCGCGAGCTTGGATGGCGGCGCTGATCGCTGGTGAGCTCGGCCCGGTGCGGATCGCGGCGGCCCTGACGGCGCTAGCGTTACGGCCACCGAGCGCTGAGGCTCTCATCGGCGGCGCCGAGGTGCTGCGCGAGCATACCAAGCGTCTGCCGATCTCCCCCGACCTGGCGGCGACTTGCCTCGACACCTGCGGCACCGGCGGCAGCGGCCTGCGGACGATCAACACATCGACAATGGTCGCCTTTCTGGTGGCAGCGGCCGGCGTTCCGGTCACCAAGCACGGCAACCGCAAGAGCTCCGGACACTGTGGCAGCGTCGATGTCCTCGAGGCGCTCGGCGTGCGCGTCGACCTGACGCCGAGCCAGGGCGCGGCGTTGCTGGCCAGCCATGGCGTGTCGGTGATGTTTGCGCCCATTCACCATCCAGCGGTCGGCGCCGTAATGCCGGTACGCCGTGAGCTGGGCTTCCGCACGATCTTCAACCTCCTCGGGCCCTTGGCCAACCCCGCTGGCGCAGGCCTGCAGCTGCTCGGCGTCGGCGACGCGGCGGCCGCGCCGGCGATGGCATCGGCGCTCGCAGGCCTCTGTGTCCAGCGGGCGCTGGTGGTGCGAGGCGACGACGGCCTCGACGAGTTGACCCTCACCGGACCGTCGACAGCGATCGCGGTCGAGGCGGGGCGGGTGGTCGGCACGACGCGCTGGCAGCCGCAGGACTTCGGGCTCGCGCAATGCCCCGCCGAGGCGCTGCGCGGCGGAGATGCGGCGGCCAACGCCACGACCTTCGAGGCCGTGTTGGCGGGCCAAAGGCGCGGTCCGCACGCCGACCTCGTGGCCCTGAACGCCGGCGCCGCGCTCTGGTTGGCCCGGCGCGCCGACCATCTCGGCGACGGCGTCGCCCAAGCGCGCGCGCTGCTCGCCGACGGCGCCGGCTGGCGACGATTCTGCGCCTACCGCGACGCGACCCAGCAGGTGACGCCATGATCGACGCCGTGTCGCCGGTGGCCCTGCGGCGCTCAACAGGCGTGCTCGACCGCATCGTGGCGCGGACCGTCGCCGAGCTGCCGGGCCTGCGACTCCCGGCCGACGCCACACCATCGACGCTCGGTCCTGGCGCGTTCTGCGCTGCGTTGCGCGCCGGAGCCCAGCGCGAGGAATTGGGTCTCTGCCTCATCGCCGAGGTCAAGCCCGCATCGCCATCGCGGGGCCGCCTGCTGCCACGGGCCGCGGTACCGGCCTATGTCCATGCGGTCTCCGGCCTGGCCGCTGCGCTGAGTGTCCTGATTGATACTCCTCATTTTGACGGCGGATTTGACCTGTTGACGCAGGTTAGATCGCTCACAAATCGGCCGCTGCTGGCCAAAGGCTTCTTCGTGTCGCCGCGGCAGCTGACGCTGGCCAAGGCGTCGGGTGCGGACGCGGTCCTCCTGATGGCCTCGGTGCTGGCGTCCGATGGACTGCGTGCGCTGGCGGAGGAGGCGAGACTGCTCGGCCTTGACTTGCTCTTCGAGGCGCATGACGCCGACGAGATATTGTGCATTCAAGATCTTGTAACTCATACACAAGACTCCTGTGTTAACATGTCAATTGGGGTCAACGCCCGTGACCTGAGGACGCTCGCCATCGACGAGAGCCGGGCCCGGGCGCTGCTGGCGACGTTGCCGGCGGGACCACAGGCGCCGTTGCGTGTCGCGGAGAGCGGGATCGCGACCCGGGGTGTCCTCGATGAGCTCCGCGGCGTGGCCGATGCTGTGCTGGTTGGTTCTCATTTGGTCACGGCCGTCGACCCGGCGAATGCGGCCCGGACACTCGGCTTCGCGGGAGCGGTGGCGCCATGACCACGCGGCTCGAGGTCAAGGCGTGCGGGGCCCGCGGACCGCTGGATGCGGTCGCGCTCGAGGCGGTGCCGCGCGACGACTTGGGGGCGGTGGACTTTCTTGGGCTCAATCTGGTCGACGGCAGTCCGCGCCGAATCGACCTCGACACCGCAGGGCGAATCGTTGCGGCCTGCCTCGTCATTGTGCCGGTGCTGGTGGTGCGCGACATGGCTGCGGCGCATGTGGCGCGCGTCGCTGAGGCGCTGTCGATCCAGTGGTTGCAGCTCCACGGGCGTGAAGAGTTGGCTGAGGTGCGGGCGTTGGCGCGGCGTTTTCAGGTGATCAAGGCCTTGGAACCGAGCCAACTCTCCGACGACGGCTATGTGCTTCAGTTGGTGGAGGCGGGCGTGAAGCGGCTGTTGTTGGACGGCAGCCGCCCGGGCTCGGGCCAGCGCTGGGTGTTGCCGGCCTTGAAACTGGAGTCTGGACGGCTTCACGGCGTCCCGGTCTGGCTCGCAGGTGGTCTGCACGCTGGCAACGTTGCGGCGGCGGCGCTGGGCGTTTCGGGTGTGGACGCCGCGTCTGGCGTCGAGCGCCTAGGCAGGTTCGCGCCGGAGCGCGCGATCGCTTTCGCCCGGGCGGCCCGAGGCGAGGCGTCGCCGCGGCGGCCGACGCATGACGATGACCCGGACGGCCAGGCCTGAGCGTCCGACTGGAGATGGAAGCGTGCAGCACCGTGGGCGATTTGGCGACTTTGGGGGCTTCTACGTCAGCGAGCTGCTGATCCCAGCGTTGGAGGCGTTGGAGGCCGCGGCGCTGGAGGCGCTGGCCGATCCCGCGTATCGCGCGGAGCTTGGCGAGCTGCTCACGCATTGGGCAGGTCGACCGACGCCGCTGTGGCCGGCGCGGCGCCTGTCGGCGGAGCTCGGCTGTAAGGTCCTGCTCAAGCGAGAGGACCTG
>SXGT01065398.1_pt1 | contig 59363 bp, 57 predicted proteins | sample 3176221 | NCBI WGS metagenome assembly SXGT01 (sample SAMN11356862, study PRJNA531348) | freshwater metagenome | isolation source: freshwater sample F1-120 | place: China: Fuxian Lake, Yuxi | collected 2017-12-25 | reverse complement strand
GCGTCTCAGATTGAAGATATGATGGAATATGTGGACATTTTTCAAGTTGGAGCTCGAAATTCTCAAAATTATAATTTACTAGATGCATTAGGAGAAATTGATAAACCAGTGATGATTGTAATAGGCGTGTTCCCAGACATCGCAAGTGACCAACGGGGTCTTGCCTGCCCGCAGGGGGCAACCCGCATTCGCGGTGGTTTCGATGCTGACCTTGCCGGCACTATCTTTCACCAGCCAGGCCCAGCCAGCGCCAAACTGCCCGGCGGCGGCAGCGCTAAAGGCATCTTTAAACGCCTGAAAATTGCCCCAGACGCCATTGATCGCGGTAGCGACCTCGCCCGAGGGCTCACCGCCACCCCGAGGAGCCAGAGAATTCCAGTAAAATGTGTGGTTCCAGACCTGGGCAGCATTATTGAACAATCCACCCTCAGGCGCGGTGCGGATCAGCTCTTCGAGCGACTGATTGGCTTCCGGTTTGCCCTGCGTGAGGTTGTTCAGATTAGTCACATAGGTTTGATGATGCCGGCCATAATGAAAATCAAGCGTTTCAGAAGAAATATGTGGCTGCAAGGCCTCTTTCGCATACGGCAAGGGGGGTAATTCAAAGGGCATGAGATCGTCCTCCTCATATAAATGTATGATAGCAACATAGCCCGCATGGTCAGATGCGGAAGATGTGGTACAGGGCCCAAGACCGTCATAGGGCAATAGGGCGATACTAGCAGCTTTCCTGGCCGGTGTCTAGACACCGGCCAGACGTGGGCCGAGGCAGGCGAGACAGGCCGCGAGAGCCTACAGACCGCGAGGCATGGCGCAGCGCACACGCACCCACACACGAGCCGGTTGTCACATCGCGCCCCGCAGGTATGGGGCCACGGTCATGCCTGCAGATACCGCACTGTATGCGCACCTCAGGCAGCCGCCGGCCCGGCCATGCCGCACCTGGGTGGCAAGAAAATGCCTCGTCAGGGCGAGGAAGTCATGCAAAAACTTGTGAGGCATGCTACACTAGGCAACAGTCTTCTGTACTGCAGTTGCGCCACGTTGAGGGTTATAGGGTGCCTGAGTATCAGTAAACCCTAGACAAAGTGGTGTTTTGGTGTCTTAGTCCCTCGTTATGAGGTCGTCACAGTGACAAGGAAGTGAAGCGACATGACATCATGGGCGGAAAAAGGTCTGCAAAATTTGATCCCCGTTTTGGCACACCTAGGAACGGTCGTCCAGGTTTTTGTGCTTTTGGCACTTATGGCGGCTTCTGTCGTGTGCTGGACGATCGTGGTGCATAAGATGCGGGTGCTGCGCAAGACCAGACGCGACAATGCAAGCTTCCTTCAGGTGTTTCGTACCAGTAACGATCTCGCCTTTATCGCTGCCGCAGCCCGTCGCTTTACCTTCTCTCCCTTGGCGCAGCTGTTCCGCATTGCCCATCAATATATAGAGGTGCCAATGCCCAGTAATGGACGGCGCCCCGCGATGGAGAGTGTGACCATCTCCATGTCGGAGGGCACGCTGCAGCGTCTGCGGCAGGTGTTACGGCCACGCCAAGTCGAAGAACTCGAACGTCTTGAGCACGGTCTCCCATTTCTCGCCACGACGGCGAGTGCGGCCCCTTTTGTCGGGCTTTTTGGTACGGTGTGGGGGATTATGCAATCTTTTCACGCTATTGGGCAGGGAAGTGGCGCGTCATTGGCGGTCGTGGGGCCGGGGATTGCCGATGCGTTGATTGCCACCGCGGTTGGACTCGCTGCTGCTATCCCCGCTGTCGTGGCGTATAATCATTACCTCACGCGCCTACGTCGTTTCGACGAAGAGATGGATGGATTCGTGGAGGACGTTATTCAGCTCTTTGAAGTGTATGCTGAGAGCGACCTCCCTGCCCCACGTGGGGGTAGTGGGCAGACACCTTTGGCGCATTAAGCGAGAGGCAGCACGCCATGGCGATGGGAGTCGGCGGCAAATCGCGTGGAGCGGTAGCCGAAATCAATGTAACACCTCTGGTAGACGTCATGCTGGTGTTACTCATCATTTTTATGATTACCGCACCGATGTTACAACACGAACTGGATGTGAATCTGCCGATAGCGACGGCAACCCCCAGGGTCACCGGTGAAGATCAAGTGATTTTGACGGTGAATAAGCAGGGGGGCATCTATCTCAATCAGACAGCACATACCCTTGAAACGTTGCGCCAACAACTCCATGCTTTTTATCAGACACGGCGCAACAAGGATTTGTACCTCCGGGCTGACACTGATGTTCCTTATGGAAGAATAGTCCAAGTCATGGATGAAGTCAGGAAGGTCGGGATTCTCAAGCTGGGCATGATTACCCAGCCTCCGGCTGAAAAGCGATGAAAGTGACTACCAGTCGTCGCCAAGCGACACAGCCAGTGCGGCCAGTGCCCCCTACGTCCAGACGGGTGCCAGGTGTGACGTCCAAGCCTGTCACCTTGGTGTCGTCTCTGGTGTGGTCGGTGGTCGTGCATAGTAGTCTCCTCCTCGTGATGCTTGGCGGTGCACGGTTGTTCAGCGCTCCACCACAACCCACGAGATTGGCGGATGAGACTATTTATTTATTGGGTGATAGCCCCGTCTCTCCTGACAATATGCTAGGAGAAGGTGGTGGGGCTTCGGGTCTCCAGCAGGGAAAAGATCCAGGGGGGGGCGGCACATCTGCTGAGGTAGCCTCTGGACCAGAGAGCGGGACGGCGCACGTGCCTCTCCCGCTGGACAAACCGGCGCTTGGGCCTGCAAAGTCCCCCGTAGAACAGGCGATAGTCGTGCCACCACCCAAACCCGTGGCGGTCACGCCGCCCCCGAAGCCCGTGACACCTAAAGCGGTGGCGCCTCCGTCGAGCAAGGCAGTGGAAAAACCGGTCCCCCCAGCCCCGGAACGAAAGGTTGTCGAGAAAGAACCTCCACTGCCTCCTAAGCTGCCGGCAGACGCTATGACATTGGCGCAGAGGCAAAAAGAATACGCCCAAGAGCGTGACAAAGCCATTAAGCCCAAGCCGACACCACCGCCACCGGTGCGGGAAGCAAAAGTACAAGACGTCAAGCCGGCTCCGCCAGTACCCAAGGCTCCGCCAGTGCCCCAGCCCCCGTCTGCGATAGCGACCGAGGCAGAAGTGCGCAAGAAGACGGAGAAACTCCGGGCGGAGCAAGAGGCGCGAGAAGAGCAACGGGAGAAGCAACAGCAACAGAAGCAGGCGCTTGCCGCCGCGAAGGCGGAGCAAGAGTCGCGCGATTACGTCGACAAGCTACGGGCGCAACAGCGCATGGCAGAATTGAAGGCTACTGTTGGCAGAAGCGGCTCGGGCAGTGGGTCTGGCACCGGTGCGGGCACAGGTGCGGGTTCTGGGACTGGTTCCGGGACTGGTTCCGGGACCGGGGGCGGCTCTGGGGGTGGTGCTGGCTCTGGCAGCGGCGCGGGTTCTGGCTCTGGGAGCAGCGCGGGCGGTGGCACCGGTGTGGCAGGGAGAGGACCCGGTAGTGGGACAACAGGCTCTGGGAGTGGGAGTGGGATCACTGGCGGTGGGCGGGGGACTGGTACATCTGGCGCGGGAGGAGTCGGGACAGGTGGCCTTTCCGGCATTCGGTTGCGGAACTATCAAGGAGAATTGCAGGCAAAAATTACCAACGCCTGGAATATCCCTCCGCAATCGGGAGGCTTGCAGGCCGCTATACATATTGTGGTGATCCGCTCAGGTGGGGTGCAACAGGCGCGTCTCGTCAAAGGCTCCGGCAATGCGCTTTTTGATGAATCATTGCAACGGGCGATTCGAAAGGCACAGCCCTTACCCTCTTTACCCCATGATTATGGAGAAGCCTCACTCCAAGTAACGTTGCGCTTCAAAGGGCGTGGGTAATTTTGTAGGCTTTCCTGAGGATATTATGCCGCAATGGGTTTTACGCTGTGCTTGGGTATTGGTCGTGCTTCTCGTCGGTTTATGTGGTGGTACTCGCGCGCAAACAGGGGTAGTGATAGACATTGAAAAGGATTCTGATAAAGATCTGCCCTCCTTGGTCGTGCCTGCGTTGCTTGGCGAGTCTGGTGATCCGGGATTGAGGCAGCAGATTCGTGGTGTACTCCAACAAGACATGAAATACACTGGGCTCTTTCGTATTGCTGAGTCGACGAATTACCCTGAAGTACCCCAGACAGTGGAGCAGCTACAGTACGCTGGTTGGATAACTTTGGGGGTAGTGGCTGTTATTCCTGGCCGTCTCAGTATGGGCGGTGATGGGCAATTATCTTTGCAGCTGGCGCTCCATGATATCCTCGAGCAACGCATGCGCATCAATAATAGCTTCAACGGGCCAACGGTGCGCCATCGGGAGATGGCACACCGCTTTAGTGACCTCGTCTATCGCGATCTCACGGGGGAAGCTGGCCCCTTCGACACCGAAGTGCTATGTGCCGGCCCGGGGAAAGCCAAGGGGAGTAAAGATATTATCCTTATGGATTACGATGGCTATGGGGCGCGGACGCTCATTGCGGATGGCGGTCTGAATTTGGCCCCTGCACTCTCGCCAAATGGTACATTTCTTGCCTATACGTCCTATCGCTCTGGCAATCCCAATCTGTATATAAAAAATCTATTGACTGGTGCCGAAGAACGTATTACATCTGGAGCAGGCTTAGCCATGGCTGGATCATGGGCTCCTGATGGGCGTGCCTTAGCGCTCAGTCATACTATTGATGGAAACAGCGAAATTTTCGTGTATGATACACGCAGTAAACAGATGAAGCGTATTACCAATGACTGGGGTATTGACGTCTCTCCCTCGTTTGCGCCCGATGCGAAACGTTTGGCTTTTGTCTCAGACCGCTCGGGTTCGCCGCAGCTGTATGTGACGGATCTGCAAGGGAGTGCTCCAGTACGTTTGACCTATGAAGGACGCTACAACACGGCTCCATCATGGTCGCCACGTGGTGATGCGATCGCCTTTGTCGGCCGTGCCGATGAAGATCGTTCCCTCGGGGTCTATACAATACGTCCCGATGGGAATGATCAAGTTCGTCTCGGTGGTGGTAGTAATCCAGATGCGCCGATCTGGGCCCCGAATGGACATTTTGTGATGTACACCAGCACGCAGGGTGGTTCCCGCCAGCGCTACATGATGCGCGGTACAGGTCAGGCGAACCATCTGCTCCCCACGAGTGGCCCATCTTGCTTGGCGTCACAGTGGGTCGCACGAACGGCGCGGTAGTTTCTATTTCTCTCAGGAAGGAGAAAGATCGATGGTTATGCGACCTGTCGTGTCCCGTTTGACACTGGGCTCCCTACTCCTCACGTTTCTCGCCGTTGGTTGTACGAAAGAAGAGCCTGCGCCTCCGACAGCGGACCCTGGTAGCACGCGGCCGGCCGCGACAGCCCCTGCTCCGCAAGGTGGCCCTGGCAGTGGAGCTGGAGGGGCGATGGGCTCCCAAGCCTCGCAAGATTTCCAGAATCAAGACATCAATTTCGATTTTGATAAGTATGATCTGCGCACGGATGCTCGGGGTCTCCTGGATCGCAAAGTGGCCTTTATGAATCAAAATAATACCATACGGGCTCAGATCGAAGGGCACTGCGATGACCGCGGCACCAATGCCTACAATCTGGCCCTTGGTGAGCGGCGCGCCAATGCCGCCAAACAGTACATGAGCACTGCTGGCGTCAATCCGTCACGCTTATCCACTATCAGCTATGGTGAAGAGCGCCCGCTTGACCCAGGTCGTAGTGAGGCGTCGTGGGCACGGAATCGGCGGGCCCATTTTGTAGTTACCGGTCAGTAAAAGAATATCGTGCATCTATGAGATACATCTTTGTGCTGGTGAGTATGCTCCTGCTCAGTATCATGGCAGGGTGTGCGAGTGACAGTGACCTGCGGTCGATGCGTGCTGATACACAAGCGTTGGAGCGCCAGAGTAGTGAGCGCCAACAAACGGTCGAGGCACGTTTGCAGCAGATGGGCGACCGTGTTGCGCAGTTTGAGAAATCCCAGACTGATACTCGGCGCGACTTGGCGCGGACGTCTGCTACCCTTGATGAGTTGCGGCTACAATTGCAACGCCTCCAGGGGGACATTCAGGATACCCAGCACCAACTACGGCGTGGCCCAAAAGGTGCGGAGGGAGCAGCAACGACTAAGCTGGTAGACGATTACACCGCCCGCTTAAATAAGTTGGAAGGACAACGGCCCCCACCCCGCAATACTACGCCTCCTCCTACTCCGACAGCGAAGCCAGAGCCTGCTCCAAGCCGGGTGGAGTCCGGGCCTCCTACGACGCCCACTCCACCGACAGCGCCTAGCGCTTCTTCTGTGCTGGACACAACGCCCCCGCCCTCTCCTGCTCCTGCGGCACAGGTGGCGGTGGCGCCCCCGACTCCTCCAGTGGCGCCCCCGACTCCTCCAGTGGCGCCCCCGACTCCCAAGCTGCCGCCTCAAGCGCTTCTCACCCCCCAACGCCCATCGGCCTCCACGGCTCCTGTGGAGAACGATGTGGCAGATCAGCTCTATAAACGGGGGGTCAAAGATTATCAGGATCGTAACTATGAAGCGGCTGTGGTCAATTTGAAACGCTATGTTAAGGAGACACCCAAAGCGTCACAAGCTGCCAACGCGCAGTATCTGGTTGGTGAAGCGCTCTATGCGCAAAAGCAATACGAAGCAGCGATTGTGGCCTTTGATGAGGTGGTGCAGAAATACAACCGGGATACCAAAGTCGCTACGGCCATGCTGAAGCAAGGCTATGCCTTCGCGGAGCTGAAAGATGCGCGTAACGCACGCTTTTTCCTGCAGCAAGTCCAGAAAAAGTATCCCAACACTCCAGAAGCCCAACAGGCGGCAGAGAAACTCAAACAACTGCGCTGACCATGCACCTACGCGCCTGTTGTCCACGGCTCTAGTTAAACTTAAAGCGCATTTTCCTGGCTTGGGAGAGCTGGAGCCGTTCGAGCTTCGCCACTTGGTCAGTGTCAGGTTCTAGCACTCCATTCTCCCACGCTTTGACATCCGCGGGCCGCACGCGCAAGAGCTGGGCCATTTGTACGTGCGTCATTTCAGTGTGCTCACGGATCTCACGAATCTCTGCAGGCGTTAACATGGCTTATTCCTCTGTTCGCAGTATCGCTATCTCGCCACAACGTTATTATACGTGAGTTGTCCCATGCATTTCTATGACATCACGATGCCTCTCTCCCCAACCGTCCATGTCTATCCTGGGGATCCTGCGGTCACCATCACGCCCATCAGCCAACTCCACTGGGGCGATAGTGCCAACGTGAGCCGTGTGGTGTTGAGTTCTCATACGGGGACGCATCTCGATGCGCCCCGTCATTTCTTTGCGGATGGTCTGCCTATCGACGCCCTCGACCTGACGGTGCTTGTCGGGACGGCCCGTGTGTGTGCCTTTCCCCAGGCGACAACCCATCTCACGGCGGACGACCTCCGTCCCCTTGGCCTCACCGGCGTGCAACGTGTGCTCATTCAAACGTCGAACGCGGCTCTATGGCACCAGCCCGACTTTCAGTCCAACTATATTGCGCTCACCGAGTCTGCCGCCGACTTCCTTGTAGAGATAGGGGTGCGTCTGGTCGGCATTGACTATTTATCGGTGGACGCTTTCGAACGCCAGGACTTTCCTGTGCATCGCAGGCTGCTCGGAGCAGGTATCCTCATTTTGGAAGGACTGTCTCTGCATGCCGTGCCACCTGGCGACTATGAATTGTACGCCTTACCGCTTCTCCTCCAAGAGGGCGATGGAGCCCCCGTGCGTGCCATACTCCGTCAGCCTTAGAGCAAGCCGGCCCGCCGACGCCACCACCATTCACCCCCCAAAAGCAGGAGTATGACCATAAAAAGTGGCAAGGTCTCGCGCAGTCGCAGCCGCGTTTCTTCCAAGACTTTGTAGTCGGTTGTCCCTCCAAAAAATTCGACAAGACTGCCCGCCGAGGGCCGTGTGGGTTCATGCAACGCAAAAAATATGCCCCCTGTGCGTTCGGCAATGTCCCCAAGCAGCTTATGGTTCGGGGCCGCCTGCTGCATCTCGTCGCCTGGACGCTGCACCCGGAGGAGTACACGATTGGCGTCGTGGGTTTTCCCACCGATCTCGGCCTGGACGTCTAAGGCGTACAAGCCTTCCTCATCGGCCCGAAAGCGGTAGCGATACTCCCCAGGTGTGCCTGTCGGTACATACGGCACGGCGACTTCAACCCCGTGCGGGGTCCGGACCTTCGCATGCACAGGTGGATGCTCCGCAGGGCGATAATCGTCTTGCAGCACCTGGAGGGTGCCGGTCACCTCACTCCCCACAGGGAACTCACTGGCGTCAGCCATAATGCGGACTTGTTTGAGGACTGGATCGCGGATGAGCCAGCGGACCATCTGACGCACAAACTGGAGATAATACTGGTTGGAATCCAGGCGACCGGCCATCTGGAAATTCCACTTCCACAGCGCATCGCTCATGAACGCCAACGTGCGCCCCTCACCGAAGCGCTGCATGACCAAGAGTGGGGCGGCCTGGCGCTCATCCACTCGGCCACTGGTAACACCTAACACCGTCGCCCCAGGTTTCGCCTGGCCGATCACATGCAGCGCGTCGAGCTCGGGCAGCATCTCCCAGATACGCTGGTTTTCTGCCGCATCGGGCGACAAACGGGTGATGGGGTGGAGCTTCCCCTCATCCGTCAGGAGCATGCGCTGCGTCACGGGCCGGTAATCATTGCGGTCACGCCGTAGTGTAACGGGTAGGATATCTTCGATGGGGGTGCCGGCATAGCCCCCCTGGGCAAACGACAGCATCCCGCCTAACATGGCAAAGGCTCCGCCTTCCTGGACATATTTACGCACACTTTCAAGGTAAGATAGCGGAAAATAGGCTTGATAACTAAAATTGTCGAAAATGATAAGATCAAAATTTTTGAGTTCCTGGGTGAATAAACGCTGGGTGGGAAAAGGGATGAGACTCAGCTGTGTTTCCGGCACATTCACCACATCCGTGGGTGTACGCAAGATGACAAAAGAGATCATGTCGATACTGGGGTCTTGCTTCAAACCCTGGCGTAGAAAACGGTAATTCCATGTTGGACTGCCACAGACGAGCAGCACGCGGATCTTATCGCGCGCCACTGACAGGGGGAATTGGGCCTCATTATTCTCTGTCAAGGCTTCGCCGAGGCGTGGCGTCACCCGCACCGTATAGGTAAACTCCCCAACTTCTTCTGGCTCGACTTCAAACGGTACCTGCTGCTCAAACACCTCGGCAGTCACGTGCACCGTTTTCGTGGCGACCACCCGCCCCGCCCGCATGAGCACCACGGGGATCACCTCGCCACGATAGCCCTGAGCTTTGAGCGTGACATTAATCTCCGCCTGGTAGTGCACAAAGGCCAGGGTCGGCGCCTGCACGGAGGCGATACGCACATCACGATAGGTCTCAGGCATGCCCACACCGACGGTCGCCACGCGCACCCCAGCCTGGCGTAACTGGCCGAGCGCCGTATCTGGTCCGTGGTGCGCCCCGTCGCTGAGCACGAGAACCCCGGCGGCTTGGGTGCCGCGCTGTTCGTCGAGCACGGTGGCGAGTGAGCCCAAGAGATCGGTACTCTTCCCCCCTACCTCTACCGCCTCCAAACCCTCGACTGCGAGCGCCCGTGCCGTATCGCTAAATTGATACAGCTTGAGCTGATAATGCTGCGCCAGGGTCTCCCAGGTGGGGTGCGTACCGTGATGCAGGTAATCACGGGCTTGCTGCAGGCGACTGGGTTGCCCAGGCTCGGCCAACCCCATACTGCCAGAGGTGTCGATGAGCACCACAAGCGGGGGCAGAATGTGCAAGACTTTCTGGATCAGTAGTGCGGGATTGAGCAGCATGCCAATGAGCAGCAGGTAGACGAAGGCCCGCAGACTACACAGACCCCAGCGTACACGCCCAGACACGCGCTGCCGCAGGGCACGCCACTGCGCGAGCACTAAGGCCATACCCACGCAGCCCACGAGCAGTGTCAGGAGCAGCGACAGGGACATGTCCCACGTCAAGCTGCCGCGAAACGTCCCGGACGCTGTGTTCCAGAGGAGCGGAAAGAATGGAAGGTAGCTAATCATCCAAGCTTCTTGCGAATAAAAGGTAAATGGATCAAGTCTTGCTTATAGTTGACGGTTAAGGCGTACAGCACGCAATTGACTCCCAGTTTGAACGCTTCGAGGCGTTGGGCATCTCCCCCCGGCTGGCAGGAGGCCACCCAGTGGCCGAGATAATCCCGTTCCCACGCCACCCCAAGACCATTTTGGCAGTAGAGGAGCGGGGTACGGTCCTCGACATGCACACCTTCGAGGTAGGGATTCACGATACGCACGCCGCCAATGGTGCGCACGAGGTAGAAGGTTCGAAACACGGTATGCTCCGGGGCAAGCATTTTGAGGGGCCGATCTGGGAACACACGCGCCACTTCCTGGCGGACGCTGGCATCAAAATCCCGGCCTTTATTGCCACGGGCATCATCAATCAGCAACAAGCCACCGAATAACAGGTAACGTCGCAAGATACTGATTTCTTCTTCCGTGAAGGGCTCAAAGCTGCGCTCACCGGTCATATACAAAAAAGGGTGAGAAAACAGTGCGGGATCACGCAGGGTAACAACCTGGCGTTCATCACGGGTTTCCACACTGGTCCGTAAGCGCACTTCTTGCAGCAAGGGCAGGATAGAGCGCGGGCGCGGATCCCACTGCCCGCCGCGATATTGCAGTTGCGCCAGCACAAAGAGGTTCGACGCGGGGAGCGCCTCGACCGTCGGTGGCGCGAGGAGCAGACTGCGCCCGAGTACGACCGGCAGGCCAAGAGCGCTGCGCAGTAGACGATGTAAGAAGGCCCGGCGTGATGCCATCAAGATTTTCCTTTCTGGGGACTCCGGCGTTCAGGCCGGAGAGGAAAGAAAGGTTGGCCCCACGGGCCAAAAGCTTTGCTCTGCAGCCTTCCTTGTGCCACAATCTCTCTATGCAAACGCGAGTTATTCAGCTCAAACTCAGAATGCTGAACCGAGACAAGACCCACCGCCTGGAGATCATGCAGCAAGCCTTTACGAACGCCGTTCGTCTGCACCTGGACGCCGCGTATACACTGCCTCATCCTTCGGTGAGTAGTTTGCATGCGGCGTGTTATCGCGTAGCAAGAGACCGCTTCCCGTTGCCTGCGTCGATCATCCAACAAGCCCGTGACAAGGCGTTGGCGATCTATCGCGGCATTCAGACACGCAAGCGCGAGGGCAAAAAAACCTCGCGGCCTCGCCTGCAACACGCCCTGCCGTTGCGCATTGCCGTCGAAAATTTGCGTGTGTTCCCTGAAAGAGGGATGGCACGACTCACCACGCCTCACGGGTTCCTGTGGCTCCCGCTCATTATTCCTTCCGTGTGGCGCGTGCTGTGTGTCTTGCCACATGCGGTTTCTGAGTTGGTCCGCCGTGGCACAGACTGGTATCTCATGCTGGCCGTGAAGAGTGAGGATGTTCCGGCTCCGAACGGTCCGCACTTTGGTCTGGACCTGGGCGTGGCACACGTGGCGGTATTGAGTGGTCCTGATGTTGTCAAGTTTTAGGACGGAAAGCCCCTTAGGTCCGTGCGTGGACGTTTCTTGCGCTACCGCCAGGAGTTGCAACAGAAGCGCAAGCTGGGCATGGTGAAGCGGTCGAAGGGCAAGGAAGCGCGGTGGGCGACGCAGATGAATCATCAGGTCAGCCGCGAGATTGTCGATCTCGTTGCCGCGCACGGTGGTATCCTGCACGTCGAAAAGCTCCTCGGGCTTCGTGACCGGGTGAAGATGACCCGCACAGTCAACCGCATGGTGCATAGCTAGGCGTTTGCGCAACTGCTCGACTTCCTCACCTACAAAGCCGCATGGGCTGGGGTCCAGGTGACTGAAGAAGACCCGCGCTACACCAGCCAACGCTGTAGCCGCTGTGGGCATACCGCGCGGAAGAACCGCCAGGCGCAAGCGGCATTCCAGTGTATGGCCTGTGGGTATACCTTGCACGCGGACTTGAACGCCGCGCGTAATCTCGCTGCCAAAGGGGCGTGCTCCTCTGGCGTGGGCTCCGTGACGGAGCCCTTGAGCGGGGAAGTGCAGTAGATAGGCATGCTGCATGGTAACCGTAACCTACTCTCGGCTCTGCCGAGACACTTCGATGTTTGAAGCACCGTCCTTCAGGGCGGTGAGGATGTCACAATACCATGCTTCCTTGACTGCGTGGTCTGTCTCGGCCGTGGCACTCCAGGGCGAGATGGGCACCACCAGCGTAGGCCGTGGGGCGTTGTTACACACGATTGGCGTACACACTCTCAACGGCGAGTACCAGTCCTAACGCTAGCAGCATGACGCTCGCCAGTTCCCGTGAGGGCTCTGCGGTGTCTCCCGTGGTCTGGCCAAAGGTCTCTTCTTCGTCCATACGTACGGTCAGTGGACGCCAACGTGTTTGCAAGTCAGCCAGCGGGATTTTCTCGAAATTCGACTCAGCCCTGGTGCCATTCACCGACAGAAAATCCGCCCCCGCTGGTGTCGTCAGGCGATAGATGCCAGGGACGGTGTAGGCACTATACAGCGCCGTGATGCGTGTGTCCTCAGCGGTGTAGCGGGCCAGGCGTTCCTGGCTGTCAGGGGTGGTGATCGTCACCGCCGTCCCCTCATCCTCCGTCCGACCCAGCAGACGTACGACGTCTGGCATCATGACGCCAGGACGCTGTGCCGCAGCGGCAAGGCGTGCCGCATAGCTGACGAGGCCATGCATCAGCGGCACATAGGCCGTACGGGTGGGCAGATCCGTCCAGTCACGATCCGCGCTTGTGGTGAAGAGCATGATCCGTCCTCGTCCCAGCTCCTTTTCCACCAGCAGTGGGCGACCATCCTGCACGGTCAGGAGCACGCGCACGCCTGGAGTGATCTGGTCGCTGTCTACGGTGAGATAGCGATACACTTTGGCACGTTGTAGCATCGCTTCGTCGCTCGCAAAGGCAGCGAGGGCTTCATGGGCGCGGTCCGCAAGCTGAATGCCAAGCGGCTGCTCCGGTGGACGTTGCAGAGGTTGGCCAAGCGCCAGGGGCAACAGCAGCGTATCCGAGCGGTACAGCATGGCGTTGTAGCGCACGGGATCGACACGATTCCCCACAAAGAACACGAGGCCGCCGCCTTCACTGACAAATTGGTACAGCCGTTGACGCACCTGTGGTGAGAGGGCTTCCACATTGCACAAGAGGATGACCTGATAGTCGCTCAGACGTTCCTGTTCGAGGCCCTCCCAGGGAATGGGCTTTGGAAAAAACAAGGGTTTGCCCAATACCCCCCGTGGCTGGAGAGCGTGTAATACATAAAACACTTCGCTCTCAAACAGCGAGGTGCTCGGATCTCCATCAACGAGCAACATACGCACCGGGCTCACCGTGCGTAACGCGTAGTAGAACTGATCATCCTCCACAAAAGTATCGCCTTCCAGGCGCACCTCACCCCAGTGCAACCCTGCCGGCGGGGCGGTCATACGAAAGGGCACCGCCAGTTGCTCCTCAGGGCCAAGATCCACCAGCTGTTGTCCGACCGTAGTGGTGCCTAGCAACAGGTCGACCCGCACGTTCCGTAGGGGCGTTGTACTGCGGTTGTGGAGTACGGCGGTAATGTCAAGTGGCGCATGTTCAATGAAAGGCTTTTCGGCAAGGCGCACATCGGTAATCAGGACATTGGCGTCCCGCTGGGCACTGCCCAGCCGAATGAAATGTAGCTTCACCTGTTCTGGGACGACCGACAGCGCCGAGAGATGGAACGTTTCCCAACCGTGCATGGTGAAATCGGACAGCACCACCAGGCGGCGTCGGGGGGCGGGATGCGTGTGCAACAGCGCCAGCGCGTGCTGCAGGGCACCTGGCATATCCACCTGCGCATGACTGGGCTGTATGGTCGCGAGCTGTTCCTGCAGCTCAGGCTGCTCATGGCGAAAAACAACCGGCGTGTGCGCGCTCTCCTCGGGCCGGAAGAACGGCAAGACGATCGCCGTGTCTTCTACTGTCATGGCATGGAGCAACCGACCGGCCAGGGTCTTGGCACGTTGCAGACGGCTCTCCTGTCCATCGCGATATTGCATACTGAGACTATTGTCTACCAGGAACACGGTCGCCTGAGGAGGCGCGAAAGCCGCCGCTTGCACGGCGCTGCCAGTGCTATAGGGGCGCGCCAGGCTCAAGGTCAGTAACAGGATGGCGAGGACACGCAGGGCCAGGAGCAGCCATTGCGACAGGCGGAACTTGCGCGCCGTACGGCGATCGGCCAACAGCAGAAAGCGCATAGCGGGAAAACGATGCACCAGCGCGCGGCGGCGATAGATCAGATGAATGATCACGGGGAGCGCTGCCGTGAGCGCCCCGAGTAAAAACATTGGCTGCAGAAAGGTCAGGCCCATACACTTATCATCCGTCACCTATTGCCGTCGGGCAAGAAAACGTGTCAGGGCTACGTCGAGCGGCGTGGTGGTCGGGAACAGGCTGTAATCAATGGCCTCGCGACGACAGGCGCGTTGGTATTCGGCCAGGAACGCCTGCATCTGCTGCAGATAGGCGGCGCGGATGGCCCGTGGATCCGCCAGCAGACGTACCGCACTGTCCTCGATATCCTCAAACACCGTCAGACGCTGGAAGGGAAACTCCAGCTCGTTGTGGTCTAACAGGTGAAACACCATGACCTCATTGCGTCGATGGCGGAAGGAGCGTAAGGCCTGCATGACCACTGCCGGGTCATCAAAGAGGTCTGAAATGAGGATAATCATACCACGTCGCGTCAGCTTGCCGGCGAGCTCACGCAGCACCTGCTCGAGGTGGGTGTCGCCTTCTGGGCGGGTGGCATCCAGATGACTCGCCAGCGCCCGCATATGCTGTATGCCGCCACGTGGGGGGATATAGCGCTGCACATGGGCCCCAAACGTCACCAGGCCCACATCATCGCCCTGGTGCAGCATCAGATAGGCGAGGGACGCTGCCAGGTAACACCCATAGTCGAACTTGCTGAGCCCCGCCGAGCCATACCCCATGGAGGCACTGGCATCCACCAGGATATACGCTCTGAGATTCGTTTCCTCTTCGTATTCTTTCACGAAATAGCGATCAAACTTGCCGTAGGCTTTCCAATCAATGTGACGGATTTCGTCACCCGGCACATACTCGCGATGTTCAGCGAATTCGACGCTATAGCCACGATAGGGGCTGGCGTGCAGACCGCTGAGCAGTCCCTCGACCACGTGCCGCGCCCGTAACGCCATAGTGGCAATTTTCGCTAACACCACAGGGTCGAAGTAGCTCTGGCGCGGCGTGTCCACGGGCATGCGCGTTCCTCTCCCTACGACGCTAGGGCCACATCAATGGCCTCAGGTCGCACCACGTCCAGCAGTCGGTGCACAATCGTCACGGAGCTGACCCCTTCGGCTTCTGCCGTAAAATTCGTCAAAATACGATGGCGCAGCACGGACGGCGCCATCGCCCGGACATCCTCCACCGAGGCGGCAAAGCGCCCGTGGATGATGGCCCGCGCCTTGGCGCCCAAGACCAGATATTGCGAAGCCCGCGGCCCGGCTCCCCAGTTCACCCACTCTTTAATGAACGCCGGGGCATCCGGATGATTGGGGCGTGAACTCTGCGCCAGCCGCACAGCATAGCCGACCACGGAGCGCGTGGCCGGCACCTGGCGGACTATCTGCTGTAAGTGCAGGATCGTGGTGGCATTCAGCACCGGTTGCAGTTGCGGCGCGTACGCGGAGGTGCTGTTTTCGACCACCTGAATCTCGTCATCAAAGCTCGGGTAATCAATGCCAATATGAAACATGAAGCGATCAAGCTGAGCTTCTGGGAGGGGATACGTCCCTTCCTGCTCAATGGGGTTCTGGGTGGCGAGGACGAAAAAGGGCAAATCCAAGTCGTAGGTCCGCCCCCCTGCCGTCACCCGGTATTCTTGCATCGCCTGCAAGAGGGCGGCCTGCGTTTTGGGCGGGGTGCGGTTAATCTCATCGGCCAGGACAAGATTAGCAAAGATGGGCCCCTGCAAAAAGCGGTACTGGCGCTGCCGCGTCTCAGGATCCTCTTCGAGGAGATCGGTGCCAGTGATGTCCGAGGGCATGAGATCAGGGGTAAACTGAATGCGATTGAAGCGCAAGTCGAGCACATTCGCCAAGGTGCTGATCAGCAAAGTTTTCGCTAACCCAGGGACACCCACCAGGAGACAATGCCCCCGGGCTAACAGCGCAATCAGGAGCTCTTCGATCACCGTGTCCTGTCCCACGATCACCTTTTTGATCTCCTGCAGGATAGCTTGCCGTTGCTGGGCGACTTCGGCGACGGCCGCGACATGCTCGGGGCGGTCGAGACCGGGCTCGGGCCTCTCGGCCTCGTATTCTGCTGCCATCACGGCGTCCTTTGCAGTGTGTCAAACAATTGTTGTTCCTGGTTCGCCTTGTCCTCTTCCCCCAGCTGTCGGTAGCTCTCCGCCAGATGCAGATGGATGGCCGGGTCAAAGGGATTGATCTGCAGCGCTTCAGTGAAGGCCGCCCGCGCCTGGGCATATTCCTGCAACGCGACGTAGAGACGTCCAAGGTTCGTATAGGTGGCCACGTCATCACTGGATAATTGTTGCGCGCGCTGTAAGTGCGGCAGCGCCTGGTGCCAGGCGCCTTGTGCCATGAGGGCCGCCGCGAGCTTGTTGAGCAAATACGGGGAGGTGGGATCCGAGCCGAGGGCACGACGATATTCCAGTCCCGCCGCAGAAGCGCGCCCACTTTGGCGCAAGCGGTCGCCCAAGCGCGCGTGTATGCGGGCTGTGCCTGATTGTAATTCGCGCTGGACATCGTCTGTCGGCATCTGGCCCTCATTTTTCAACTCAAAGCGCGGTAAGTGTACCCCCTCGTGTTCTTGTAACTGCTTGGCCAGCAAGAATTGTCGCCAGTGTTCTTGAAACGCCTCGAACGACAGACCCATGATCTGGGCCACTGCCGCCGCGGCACTGCCGTCCTGCGACTGCCGGAGGGCCTGGAGTACCTGCACTAAGCCCTCGTTGCGGCGCTGCTGCACGATAAAATCAATCGCTGACGCAGCTTCCGCATACGCCAACTGGACGTGATACGTCGTCTCGAGCTTGACCAGCGATGGGTCCATATTGGCGAAACCCACAAAGCTGTTGTGCTTGAGCGCATGGGCCAGAAGGCTTTCCGAGCGACGGTCCAACCAGGCAATCTGCGGCAGACGCCAGGCGGACTCAAAATACTTGGCGATGCCTTCGTGGAGCCAAATAGGGGCATGATTGTGGCTCAATTGTACGACAATATAATGGATGTATTCGTGGCTGAGTGCATCGGTCCAGCGATAGCCACGTGCCAGGTTGCGCGGCGACAACAACATAATTTTATTGAATTTACAGATACCAATGGCTCCAGAAACTTCAATGTCGCGGGCCGACAGGCTGGAGGCGGGGTAAAACGTGGCGGTACTCGGGAAAATTTCGACACGCAGCTTGCCAGGCGGCGTAAAGTGAAAAATCTCTCCAAGCCGTTGATAACTCTGTTCCAGGACATCCCCGACATAGGGCACCAGAGCCGCGTCTTTCTCGGGGTCGAGCCAAATGCGAAAATGCGCCGTCTCGATGGGGCGCAGCGTCGCTATACCCTGCACCGTATTCGCCACGAAATCACGATAGGCCTGGATGCGTGGATGTGGCGCAACCTTCAGCAAGCTTTCAAAGGTCGCGAGGGCGTCAGCATAGCGCCCGAGTTCGAACAGCGCCTGCCCCTGCACAAAACGCCATGCTGGCTGCAGTGGCTCACGCGCCAAACGCTGCTCGACCCAATGCAGGGCCGCCTCGGGTTGCCAGCGCTCGAGTAAGATCTCGCCCTCACTCGCCGTCTGAGGCTCGCCGTCTTCTGGCTGGCGTGTACCCCATGCGGCGCCAGGCCACAGCACGCACAGGCACAGCAGGGCGAACACTTGGACTACACAGCGTAGAAACTGATGGTTAACGGACGATGTTGCGGTAGTACTGCTCAATGATTTCCTTAAACCGCTCTGGGTAGCCTTCTTTCAGGGCGTCCATCACATCCTCACGCAAGATACGCGGGACTTTATACGCTTCCTTGGTGGGCAAGTGAAAATTGCGCACACTGGCACCCGCAGCGCCCCCCTGGCGTTCGTCAACATTTGCCTGGGGCATGGAGCCCGGCATGGGCAAGCGTCCAGCTTGGCGGAGCATTGGCAGGGACATGCCCATCATTTCACCACGTTGCGCCATGGCTTGCATCGCCTGTTGCAAGGTGTTGTCGGCGGAGCGTAAGCGCTCCAAAGCGTCTTGCTCCGGTGGGAGCGCTTGCCGGCTCGATCGCTCCTGCAGGGCGCTCTGGGCGTCACCCATAAAAGCCATCGCCTCGTGCAACTGCTGCACCAGTTCGGCAGGGAGAGACGGCATCAGGGGCAGGAGACGCTGTATATCCCCATGCAATAGCTGCGTATCCTGTTGGATACCACCTTGGCGTTCACCCAATTGCCCCAGTTGCTGACCTTGGCCGGGAGTGAGCATCGCCTGGCGGTCGTGCGGCAGGCCACCGAGAGCTTGTTGCGCTGCCTGGAGATGCCGCTGCGCCTGCGCCATGTGCTGTTGCAGCGTGCGATCAGACGGCGCGAGGCGTGCCGCCTGTTGTTGCATGCCGGAAAGCTGCTGCGTCGCTTCTTCCAGGTCTGCCATGGCTTGCGGTAACTGATGTTCTTGCAGACTTGTACGCATCGCCTGGAGTTGGCGGAAGAATTGCTGATAGGCGTCTGGAAAAGCCGCCTCGAGTTCTGGGTGTTGACCCGCCCGCTGTAACATGTCCATGGCCAGTTTCGCGAGCCGCTCCATCTCCTGATCCAGGCGGCGCTGGACCGCCTCGAAGGCCTGCTGTTGGGCGGCATTGAGCTGTTGGAGGGTTTGCTGATCCACGTCTTGGGTGTCTTCGACCACTTTTTCCTGGCGCTTGACCAGATCGGTGAGGCGATTTGACGACTCCATCAGCTGCTGCCCCATCGCCTCCATGGCGCCTCCACGCCCTTGCTGCCGCATATTCTGCAACGCCGCGACCATCGAGGCCATACTTTTGAGCAGCTGTTCGGCCAACTGTTTGGCACCGTTCAGATCCCCTGCGGCCAGCTTTTGCTGCAACTCTTGCAGTTGTTGCATCATATCGCTCAGTGGAAACGCCTCAAGCTGGCGATTGAGGAATTCATCTTGCATCATGCTGGGGAGTTGCGCCATAGCCTGCATGAGGTCTTGCATTAATGCCTGCAGACTGTCGAGCAGTTTTTGCAGTTCGGGAGGCAAGGGGCTCCCGGCAAAATCCGGCGGCAGGTTATCGAGCGCCGACAGCAGCTTATTCTGCTGATCGAGCAATTTATTGCTGAGTCGCGCCACGTCATTGAGCTTTTCGCCATTCGCCACTTGTTCGGCTAAGGCGGAGAGGCGCTCGAGTTCCTGGACGACCGCCTCCATGCGCTGTTGCGGCGCTTGGAGGGGCGCGGCGGAACGGGCGTCCGGGGTCAGCGCTTGCAAACTCTGTTGCAGTTGCGGCATTAACGTCTGCTGCACGTTGGCCAGATTCCGCTGTAACGCCTGCATGTCCGCATAGGTATCGTAGGTGCTCATGGGATCGTGCGGCATGCGCTCCATAGCCTGCGCCAGTTGTTGCGCCAGTTGCTCGGTGCGTTCCATGGCGGCCTGTTGCTGCTCCCGCATCTGTTGCAACGCCTCGGGGCGTGGCGTGGGCTGGCCAGCGTGCGCCTGTTCTTGCCAGGCGCGTATCTGGTCGGCAAGCTCCAAGTGGTCGGCGAGGAGATCCAAGAGCGCTGCGGCAATGTCTTCTTGCTGTTGCTTCAAGGCTTGGTGTTCTTGCTCGCGACTCCGTACCTTCAAGGTCAGCGTCGGCGACACGCCCTTCTTCGGCCCGGAGATGGTGTCATTGTCATACACTTCCAGGAAGAACTCGACCGTATCACCAGTCGGGAAGGGCCATTGGTGCGTATCCCAGGCAAAGGCCTCTTGCACCTGACGATTGGCAAAGCGTCCGTGCTGCAGCGGGATACGTTGCTCGACCGTGCCGGCACTCCTATATACCAGGGACACGTCTTGCAAACCAAAATCGTCCTCCGCCTCGTACTGGATCTGCACCACGGTGGCTTCATCGACTTCGAAGCCGTCTTGTGGCTGGCGGATAGTCACCGTCGGCGCGAGATCGGGGAGAATACGCACGGTGTAGCGCGGAGCGGGCATGTTCTTGAAGCCATGCGTATCAACGATCTCGATCGTATACGTGCCCTCCTGCATCACCAGCACGGAGCCCTGAACGGTGGGCTCGGTCATGGTCAACGGGATTTCTTGGCCATGATCAAAGCGCAGGACAGCGTGCGTCAGCGGGACATTGGCCCGCAGGCTCAGCTGCACTTGCGTACCGGGGAAAGCCTGGATATCACCGCCGCCCTCCTGGGTGCGCGTGGGAAAGCCCGTATAATCGGGAAAGAGATACTGCAGGGTTATGTAGCCAATTGCTGGAGCCGGGACCACCTCAAGTGACCCGCGAGCGGAGAGGAAACCATCCGCCGTGGCTTGAAAGGTCAGGGCGGCTTGTGGTTTCAGAAACGTATACCGAAACAGGCCGTGCGACAACGGTTCCATGGGATAGCGCCGGTCCGGCTGCCCTGGATGGGTGACTAGGAGGTGCATCTCCTGCGGTATCCGGCCCGCAGCCTGGGCGCGCACCTCAACGTGCATGCCAGCAGCGATGGTCAGGTGCAACGGCGTCAGCGTCAGGGTAATCTCGCGTGCGGGCAGATAGCTGATCGGGTGCAGCAGTATATGGAGGGCACCGCTGAGGAGGTGCGGCTGGAGCAAGGCAACGAGCCCGGTGGCCAGGAGCAGACCGGCACAACGGGCCAGGCCCACCAGGGGATACTGCCGGACCACTGCTGACACGGTACACTGTTCCACCTGGCGCGCTGTCTGGTGATGTAGCGCCTGCACTAAATCCAGCGCTATGCCATGTGGATTGGCGCCTTCCAGGGCGACAGGGTTGAGCTGTACTGCATTGGTCAGATCGTCATGCATCTCCGGGTAGGCGACCTCAATGTGTGTCAGGGTCTGACGCAGGGAGAGCGGGCGGCGCAGAGGCCAGAGTCCGTATAGGAGCAGATAGAACCCAACGCCAAGCGCTAGCAGACTATAGAGTGGTGCGACCCATGGCACAGCCGCGACCAGAGACTGCACCCCGATACCGAGGAAGAGTAGCGCCAGGCAAGCGGTCAGTAGCAAGACGCCATACTGCAACAGCCGCCGTAGCGTCAGGCCACGCTGCACACGCTGGACAAACGCCGCCAGCGAGCGATACTCCTGGGCCATCATAGTCTGTTCCTACCCTAAGCGGATATCGACCGCTTGCTGATGGGCGGCAAAACCTTCCGCTGTCGTGAGCGCCCGTAGCGCCCCTTGCAGCGTCTGCAGACCCGCATGGGTCAATTCCTGGACCTCGAGTTTTTTCACAAATTCATCAACGGACAACGGGGAAAACATGCGAGCATAGCCCCCCGTGGGAATGACGTGATTGGTGCCGGAGAGATAGTCTCCCATGGTCACCGGCGAATAATGCCCGAGAAAGATCGAGCCCGCATTGACGATCTGCGTACTGATCGTCCATGGATCCGCCGTCATAATCTCCAGATGCTCTGGGGCGTAGTCATTGGTAAAACGCACGCAGGCATCGAGATCTTCCAGCACCAGAATTCTCCCGTACCGTTCGAGGGCAGCGCGGATACGTGCGGCGGTCGGTAGCGGCGGGATTTGTGCCTCAATGGCTGCCGCCACCTCGTGCGCCAGCGTGGCGGAGGTGGTCAGGAGTATGGCGGCAGAATCCTCCCCATGCTCCGCTTGCGAGAGTAGATCAGCGGCCACAAAAGCAGGATGGGCGGTCTCATCGGCAATCACCAGCACTTCCGATGGTCCCGGCGGGCAGTCAATCGCTAGGGGGAGCCCCGCACTCGCCGCCCAAATTTTGGCGGCGACGACATAGACACTCCCCGGACCAAACAGTTTATACACCCGCGGCACCGTCTCCGTGCCGAACGCCATGGCGGCAATGGCCTGTGCGCCACCGATTTTGAAAATGTCGCGAATGCCCACGAGATCTGCGGCGACCAACATCGCGGCTGGCACGGTACCGTCGGGTGAGGGCGGCATGCACAGCACCCGCTGCGGACAGCCTGCAACGAGGGCCGGCACCCCCAGCATCAACACGGTGGAAGGATACGGCGCTTTGCCTCCCGGCGCATAGAGTCCGACTTTTTCAATAGGACGCCACACCCGCCCGGTCCGCACGCCTGGTTGCAACTCGTGCATCTGTTCCTGTGGCAGTTGCTGGCGATGAAAGCGCTCGAGGTTATCCCGCGCACATTGCAGGCTCTCCAGCAGCGCCGGGTCTACCTGCCGCCGGGCGACCGCCACTTCTGCGGGATGCACGCGTAAATCCTGCAACTGCACCTGGTCAAAGCGCGCCGCAAACTCACGCACCGCCGCGTCACCGCGTTCCCGTACCGCTTGCATAATGGCCTGCACCTGCGGCAGCACCCGTTGCACGTCGGCGCCCGCCCGCTGCATCAGACGGGCATATTCTGCGGCATCCAAATCGGCTATCCGTTGCACCTGCATGGGGCGTTACTCCTGCAATTCATCACTGTGGGACTGAATTTTCATCATGGCGGCGGCGATATCATCCATATCTTGACGCTCAGCGAGCAGCATGCTTTGGCGTACCCACAGGGCTTCCGTATCACACACGTGGTCTGTCACCGGGCAGTGCACCTGACGATAATCGACCTTGTGCGGATACACGCCGCTATAGAGTGGCGGTGTTGCTAAGCCAAAATTTTCGGCCAGGAGCATCGGCTGGCGATAGGCAGGCAGCGAGTAGCCGCCATGGATGCCCTCAATACCCTCGGCGCGCAGGGCCGCCAAAAAGCGCTCGCGTGATGCGCCACCAAACGCTGCCGGATGATATTGCAGCATCAAAATGTGATACGCATTCGAAGTAACACGCGGATCCGCACGCAACGTTGTAATACCAGGTACTTCGGAGAGGGCTTGTTCCAGATAGACGGCATTCGCTTGACGCTGGGCCAGCTGGTCGGGGTAGCGGCGTAACTGCACCCGGAGGATCGCCCCAGGCAATTCGCTCAGGCGGTAGTTGCCTCCCAAAACATAGTGCGCGTACCACACACCATCAGGCTGACGGCCGCAGTTGCTCAGGGAGCGCGCCAGCGCGCCGATGTCCGGGTCATTGGTGAGGATCATGCCGCCCTCGCCGGCCGTAATGTTTTTCGAGGACTGAAAGCTAAAGCCTGCCACATGCCCGAGTGTCCCCGCCATGCGACCGTTCCAGGATGCGCCCCAGGCCTGCGCCGCATCTTCAATCACCACAAGATGATGGCGCTCCGCCATGGCCATCAGGGCGTCCATATCGGCAGGACGACCGCCGAGGTGCACCGGGATGATGGCCCGGGTGCGCGAGGTCAGGCAGGCCTCGACACTGGCGGGGTCCAGCGTATACGTCTGCGGATCGATATCCGCGAACACCGGCACGGCGCCAATTTCTAACGCCGCACTCGCCGTGGCAATGAACGTGTAGCCCGGCATGATGACCTCATCCCCCACGCCCACACCGGACGCGGTGAGCGCCAGTTTGAGGGCCACCGTGCCGTTGGTTACCGCAATACCGTGCGCTGCCCCGTGATAGGCCGCGAACTCCGCTTCGAAATGCTGTACTTCGGTGCCCTGCAGTGCGCCCCAACGACCGCTCTCGACCACGGCTTGCACTGCTGCCACTTCCTCATGGTTCCAAAATGGCCAGTGTGGGAAGGCGGCATGTCGTAGTGGCTTTCCCCCGGCAATAGCTAACTGAGTCATAAGTATGCGCCTCTTGGTGTCAGAACCGACTGCCTATAGTGCTGAGGTCCACCTACCTACTGTAGGGTCTCATCATTTGACGTCCTCCCCGCCCTAACGGACGGGGATTCCCTTGATTGGCGTAGCACGTCCGCTACGGAGTGCGAGGATGTTTCGTGCAGCGTTGACATCACGGTCATGTTCCACGCCACAGCCGCTACATACCCATGCTCTTACCCCCAGCGCGCTGAGTCCACTCGGGCCGGAGCGTATGCCACAGCCCGAGCAAGTCACGCTGGAGAACCTTTCGTTGCCTGCGACACAGACACCAGCAAGCCTCTTGGCTTTGTAGGTCAACTGGTGCCTGACTATGCCCCAGGCAGCATCATACGTCGATGTGGCGAAGGGTGTTTTGACAAGTTTCGTACTGGAGACATTGCTAATGACGAGCAGTTTGGCACGTCGGGCAATGGCGGTGGTCGCCTTATGGGTCCAGTCCTTGCGGATGTTGGCCATCTTGGCTTGGAGAGCCTTGGCACGTCTTTTCTTCTGCGCCCTTTGGGCCATTGCCAGGGGCTGTGCATGCTGCCGTGTCAGGTTCTCACGGCTATAAATAATCCCATCAGAGCACGTGATCTGGTTTTTAAGGCCCAAGTCGATACCGATAGCGCGTTGTCCAGTAGGTTCCGCAGCGTCAGGAACCTCGCAGTGCAGGTTGACGTACCAGCGTCCACGCGCATCCTGGGTGAAACTGCCCATTTTCATGGTGCCTGTCAGGGGACGCGACAGCCACACCCGCACACGGTGTCCGCAGCAGGTGATCGTCTCCGCATGCAGACGGATGTAGGCGGCCTTGAAGGGAATCCATCCCAGGGATCGCCTCCAGCTGCGCCATTTGAGCGTGATCTTCTTGGACTGGCGGCGTCGTGTGACGTACTCCGTGCACACTTGCTGAATCGTATCGGCAGAGAGCCGCAAGTCTTTGGAAGTCCCCGCGGTCAATGTGTGTAGATCGTAGGCCGTCAGGAAGGTCTTGTCGCTGCGGAACGCCAACAGGCTCACTTCATTACAATAGTTCCAGACGTAGTTGATCGCCGAGGCAATACGAGCGAGGTGTGTGCCGCTGGTACTGTCTTTGATCCGATAGCGATACGTGAGCATCGACATTACGTCACGCCCTCGCGCTGGGCTTGCTCTCGCATGGTGACTTCGCGCTTGGCAGTCATGCTGATCCCAGCTTGCTCGGCGAGCAAGCGCAAGAGGCGCTTGGCTTCAACGCTGAGGCGTACACTCGTAGCGTGCGGCTTCGTCTTCATATCGCAAGGATATCATACTTACGCGGCAGCTTGCCACGTCTTGCCCTTGCAGGGCAACCGCGCTTTCCCCTCCGTCCTGAAGGACGGAGCCCCCCGCGCGGATTTTGGTGGTATGTGCATATGAGACATTCTACTGTTCCCCAGGCACTTTGACAAGTCCGACGACGCAGCAGCGAGCCCGCGTGGTATCGTCTCACGACACCGGGGCATCGGTAGACGTCTCCGCTGCTTGCATCCGGGGAAACACCACCACATCCGTCGGCTGCCACGTAACGCGCACCGACTCTCCTAGACGCAGAGCCACCGGCGTGGCAAGCAGCGCCGCAAACGTCAGCCCCGAGGGCAGACGCAAGGTGTAGAGCTTCCGCGTGCCGCGAAAACTGCTCTGCACGACGTGCACCATGGTGCCGTGATGACTCGTCTCAAGATGGATATCTTCGGGGCGCACGAGCAATTCCACCTGTCGCATACCCCCAGGCACATCCAGCCTGGGCAGAGAAGGCATTGTCCCCAGCTCGGTCTGGATACATGCCTCCTGGAGCTCTCCAGGAACCAGAGAACCGAGGCCGATGAACTGGGCCACAAAGCGGGTGCGCGGATGGCGCACGATGTCGTCTGGGGTGGCATACTGCACCAGGCATCCCTGGTCCATGACGGCCAGGGTATCGGCCAGGCTCAGGGCTTCTTCCTGATCGTGCGTCACCAGCAGCGTCGTAATGCCGGCTTGCGCCAGGATCTCCTGCACTTCGGCGCGTAATTGCTGCCGCAGGTGCACATCTAAATTACTGAAGGGTTCATCGAGCAGCAGCAACTGCGGTTCAGGGGCCAGGGCCCGGGCCAGCGCCACACGCTGTTGCTGCCCACCGGAGAGTTCATGCGGATAGCGCTCCGCCAGGCCTTCCAAACTCACCAGGCGCAACATGGCACTCACACGATGCCGGCGCCACGCTGCCGGGCGGTGCACCAGGCCAAACTGGATGTTCTGGCGGATGGTCATGTGCGGAAACAAGGCGTAATCCTGGAACACCATCCCAACGTGGCGCTGTTCTGGGGGAAGCACGAGTCCGGGACGACTCACGAGGCGTTGACGCAGATAGATCTCGCCGCTGTCGGGCTCTTCAAAGCCAGCCACCAGGCGTAACAGCGTCGTCTTGCCACAGCCACTCGGGCCCAGCAGACACACCATCTGCCCAGCCTTGACCTGCAGGGACACGCCCTGGAGCACCGGCACCCCAGGCTGAAAACTTTTGACAATCCCATGCAATGACAAGACGGAATCCACGCCATCCTCCCAGGCTGTGGTGCAGCGTAGCAGAACCATCGCCAGGGAGCAAGGGTGCCCGCCAGTTAGCGCCGCGCACTCCAGCGCACAGCGAGGAGCACCGGCAGGATGCCCACCGCGACAATAGCCAGGGCCGGGACCGCGGCCTCCTGCCATTGCGATTCAGAGGTGCGTTGCCACACCTCCACCGCCAGGGTGTTGAGGCCCAAGGGACGCAGCAACAGTGTCGCGGGCATTTCTTTCATCACCTCGACCAGCACCAGGATAAGGGCCGTGAGCAGGCCGCTACGCATAAGGGGCAGGTGCACGCGCCGCAGCACCCGACCCACCCCCGCCCCAAGTGACCGGGCCGCATCGTCGAAGCTGGGCGGGATTTTGGTGAGGCTGGCATCCACCGTATGTAAGCTCACCGCCAGAAAGCGCACCAGGTAGGCAAACAGCAAGCCCACGGCCGAGCCCGTGAGCACCATCCCACCCGAATACCCCAGCAGGGAGGTGAGCAGTGGCAGCAGCGCATGATCGAGCCATGCCAGGGGCAGCAGGACGCCCACGGCAACGACCGAGCCCGGTAGCGCATAGCCCAGAGCCGCAGATTGGGTGGACCAGCGCACACTCGGCGAAGGGGACAGCCGGCTGGCGTAGGCCAGCACAATGGCCGTGAGGCAGGCCAGCCCTGTGGCCAGGACAGCGAGGTAGATCGTGTTGCCCAACAACGTGCCAAAGGCTGGCGCAATCTGGCCGGCACGCAGGGTAGTGAGCGTCCAGAGGCCCAGTTGCCCAACAGGCAGGAGGAAACCTGGGGTCAGGACCGCCAGGCAGCTTCCCAGAGCCAGTGCGGCGCGCCAGCCCCGCAAGCGGATGGGCTGCAGGCCCGGGCCGCGGCGATACGTGTCCGTGAAACGCGCCCGTCCACGTGCCCTCCGCTCCACCACTAACAGCGCGAGGGCGAGGCACAGGAGCCCACTGGCCAGTTGTGTGGCCGCGGTGCGGTCAAACATGCCGTACCAGACGCGGTAGATAGCTTCCGTGAGCGTGCGGTAGCCGAACGTCGCCACGGTGCCAAAATCCGCCAGCGCCTCCATCATGGTTAGCGCCACCCCCGCCACCAAGGCCGGACGCGCCATCGGCAGGGTGATGCGCACAAAGGCACGCAGGGGCGTACTCCCCAGGCTGCGCGCCGTTTCCAGCGTCGCGGCCCCCTGACTGTAAAAAGCGGCCCGGGCCAGGAGATAGACATAGGGGTAGAACACCAGGGTCATCATCAGCGTGACACCCCAACCCGACCGCAGCTCGGGGAGACGTATCTCCGGCCCAAATGTCTGGCGCAAGAAGGTCTGCAGGGGCCCGGCGAAGTCGCACAGGCCAAGGAACACGAACCCCAGCACATAGGCGGGCATAGCCAGGGGCAGCATGAGAGCCCATTCCAGCAATCGACGCCCAGGAAACTGGTGATACACCACCAGCCACGCCAGGCCCGTACCCACCACGAGGGTGCCGGCGCCCACCCCGGCCAGGAGCAGCAGCGTATTGCTCAGCAACTCCATGAGTTGCGTCTGCCAGAGATGCCGCCAGACTGCACTGGCCGGAACGAGGAAGGAGGCCAGCACGGTGACCATCGGCACAGCGAGGAGGCTGGCAATCCCCAGGGCCGTCCACCGCCAGCCGCGTGCCGTGACGCCTGAGCGTGCACCGGATATCGGAAGAGAAGCCGCCATGTGTCGTAGGCTCCTGGCGCGCCGCTATTTGTAGCCGGCGCGGTCGGCCAGCTTGATGGCCGCAGCCTGAAACTCGCCAGCCGCGGCAATATTGACGTCATCGTGCTTAAACGTCCCCCAGGCGGCCAGGATAGGATGCACGGGCGTCTGCGGATTCGCCGGATATTCCAAATTGCTGTCGACAAAGAGTTGCTGCGCCGCCGGACGGGCCAGAAACTCGAGGAGCTTGATGGCCTGGGCGCGATGTTTGGCATGCGCCGTCACCCCGGCGCCGGAGATATTGACATGCGTCCCGGTGGTCTGTTGATTGGCCCAGAACGGTGCCACGGGAAAGTGGGCGTCCTTGGCCAGCAGGCGCCCGAGATAATAGGAATTGGTGAGTCCGACATCGCACTGGCCCGCCGCGATGGCCTCCAGGATACGCGTATCGCTGTTGATCAGCGTGGGGTTGTTGGCCACCCAGGCGCGGATGATCGGTTCGGCCCGTGCCTCGCCATGGTGTTTGATCATGGTGGCCAGCAGGGACTGGTTGTAGATATGGCTCGACGTCCGTAGGCAGAGACGGTTCTTCCACTTGGGATTCCCCAGCGCTTCATAGGTGGACAACTCGTCCGGCTTCACCTTTTGGGTGTTGTACATGATCGTCCGGGCGCGTACCGTCAGGCCGAACCAGCGGTTGGACTCATCTCGCAGATGCACCGGGATGTTGGCACGGAGTTCGGCGGAATCAATCGGCGCCAATAGCCCAGCTTGGGCGGCGTTCCACAGATCCCCCGCATCCACAGAAATGAGCACATCCGCTGGCGTCTGGTCGCCTTCGGCTTTCAGGCGCTCAAAGAGTTCCCCAGGGTTGCCGCCGAAACTTTTGATGACAATGCCGGTTTCCTTCGTAAAGGCCTCAAAGGCGGGCTCCTGGCCGTAATGCGCCCGCGCCGAATACACCACGACTTCCTCGGTCTGCGCCTGTACGAGGTGGCTGCTCCCCAGGCAGGCGAGCAGGAGAAATACGGGCAGGCCTAAGGGCCTGAGCGATGGCAAAGTCTGCATATGCACGTGCCTCATTGCGCCACCAGGCGCCCTGTAGCGGTCTGTACGTGGAATACCCCGACGAAGGGAGAGATCCGAGGTTTGAACGCCGGCATGTTGGCGTGCGGGGGTGTGCCGTCCAGCATGACGTTCTCCACGCGCCACGCGGCACGCTCGCGCTTCTTCGTCCTCGGTGTCCTTGTTGGGGCTGTGCAGCACGACCGGGGTATTGGCCTTGACGCGGATGGTATCAGGGCGGAAACGATGTGGCGCGCTGGTGCGCGTGATGGGCGGTGGCGCGTCCGCTGCCGAGGCCACCGCCAGGCTGGCAGGCAGTGACAACCCCAGGGACATATAGGACATAGACAACCGTGACATGGACCGACTCCTTCTCTCAAACCGCCCTCGAGGCGGCGCTGTACGTCCACGGGCTGAGGCAAGCTATGGTACGGTACTGCACCACGAGTGCCTTGATCGGTGGCGGGAGTATAGATGATCTTGAAAATCATTTTCAAGATAATTGTACGGTGAGCAGGGTCGTAACGCAGCGAGGCATCCACACGGAGCCAGGTCTCCCGTCCATAGCCCAACGCCGCCACTGCGCCTGTGGCCCCCCAGCCTGTGAGCATGCCGTGGTCCTCTCGTCCGGCCTCAGCAGAGGCATTTTATTGGCTTACTATGGAATTTTTCCTAGATTTAACAGATAGTTATAGTGACAATGTCGGAACGGCTAGGCGTGGAGCAGAGCCCTTGGCGTCTGGGACGCCTGGGGCAATGGCATGGCCCCCGCATCCGAGGCTGCGTGGCGCCGTGGCCATGGATCTCCTACCGTTGGGAGAGGCGTGCAAGCCACCGCACATTCGCCAATCACCTCCAGGCAGTCTCCAGCCTGCAGCGCGGCCACCATCTTGCGCCGCTCCTGCGTTCGCAGACTGGCTCCCTCGGACTCAGTACCAGGCAGCTTTATCGACCACATTGCGCAGCGGCTCCCCAGCGGCGAAACGGCGGGCATTTTCCAAGAGGACGAGAAAGCGGCGCTCTGGGATATTCTCCGCGTCACGCACGGCAATGTGTGGCGTGAGCAGCACATTGGGCATGGTCCACAGACGGTGCGCAGCCGGCAGCGGTTCCGTCTCAAACACATCAAGACCGCACCCGGCCAGCACCCCCTGCTCCAGCGCATCGGCCAAGTCATCCAGGCGGGTGGTCTTACCGCGTCCGATGTTGATGAAATACGCCGTGGGTTTCATCAAACGGAAGCGCGCGGCGTTCCACATGCCCTCGGTCTCTGGCGTATGCGGGGTCGTGACAATCACAAAATCGGCGCGGGGCAGCAAGGTGTCGAGCTCGGCAGTAGGATGGATCTCCACCCCAGCCACCTGGTGCTCCGGGCGGGGATCGACGCCGAACACGGTCATGCCCAGAGCCGTACAGAGCCGGGCGGTCTCATGGCCAATGCCACCCACGCCGACAATAATGGCCGTGGCCTCCCCCAGGTACATATAAGGATGCTGCCGGGCCTGCTGGTCCCAGCGCCGCTGGCGCTGGGCTTCCATATAGTCCGGCAAGCCACGCGACAGGGCCAGGACAAACATTACGATGTGGTGGCTGATGTGGTCAAAGTAGATGCCACGCGGGTTGCATACCACCACCGGATGGGCAGTCAAGGCAGGATAATAATAACCCGGCGCTGGCCCGGCCTGGGGATTTTGCAGCCAGCGTAGTTTGGTGGCGCTGGGGAGTGCGTCTGGTGGTACCCAGCCATAGACCGCATCGGCATCGACCAGCTCACGACGCGCCTCATCCTCCGTCTCCGGCACCACCACACGATAGTCCGGCAGGCTGCGTTGCAGGCGCGACGCCCATTGGCGATGCAGGTCGTTTTGAGGCGGCATCATGACGAGTTTCAGCATAGGGATGTTCCTTTGCGAGAGGGCGGACGATTCAGATGCGCCAGTATAGCATGCTTGAGGCCCGGCGCAGTGATGCGCCAGCCGTACCGTGCGCGCCGCCCTTACACGGGCAAGGGTGGCTCAGCACTCTCTGGAGGGCGTCCCAGATCGACGGTGTTGGCGTTGAAGGCCAGCATAGCGTAGAAGCCCATCAAGGTGGTCAATTCGACCAGCCCCTGGGGGCCAAAATGTGCCAGCGCCGTGTCGAAGGTGGCCTGGCTGACGCGATTGGTCTGGAAAAACTCCATGCCGAGCTGGAGAACCACGGCCTCGTCTTCCGCCATGGGCGGCAGGGGCTGGCGCTCCCGCAGGGCCGTAAGAAGCGCATCGCTCAGACCGGCCTGCCGCCCCAGTGGCGCATGCACATACCAGATATAGGGGCAGTCTTTGGCGCGGGCCGTGGTCAGCATGGCCAGTTCGCGGATTTTGAGGGGCAACGTGGATTCGTTGCGCACGTAATTGAACAGGGGGATGGCGCGGCGGGCCATCTCCGGGCTGTATTTCAACACGGCCATCGGTCCCGTGCCCACGCCACTCGGCCCAGCGTTGATGTCGTCGAAAATGTTGCGTAAGTCCTCACGCACGCGTTCACGGGTGACTTGAGGGATGCGAGCCATGCTGTTCTCCTAGGTCACAGAGACAAGACGTCTACGGCCAAGGCGCTGGGACGGCCGCAGGAGGCCGTGCTACGCTGGGAATGCTGCGGAGCCAGGATACGTGGCAATCTGCGCAAAGGCGTGTTGCTGGGCATCCCAGCGAAACAGCTTGGCCCCGGCCACGTGGTCGCCCTGGGCGTCAATCACCAGATAGTCCACGGGGTAGAGGGGTTCCGCCGTGGCATCGGGTTCACGACCAAGGGCGGCCCGAATATCCTCAGCAGAAAAATAGGCCCCAACGTCAATATGCGAATGATAGATGATCTTCACGGGCCGCGGGCTGGTCATGCTCTGCATCAGGAGACGGAGGTCTTTGCCGCCAAGATAATAGGCCGTCCGTGCCGTACGCGGGAAGCGCTCGGGATCGAGGGCATGATAGCGATTTTGCTCGTTGACGCAGGGCTGGACGGTATCCACCACGGGGCTCTCGTGCGGTCCAAACAGGAAACCACAGCATTCTTCCGGGTAGGTGGACTGGGCATGGGTGTACATCGCCGTGAGCAGCGTCGCAGTCAACGTGGGCACGGGTGTGAGCGCGGGGGCAACTGCAGGTTCAGATGGCATCGAATCACTCCTTACTAGGCATAGGGGTCAGCCTCTAGAACATAGAGATTTGTCGGAGACTTTGCAAGCGCAGGCGCTGCCTACGGGGCTGTGTGTGCATGCCTCCCACGTGGTGCGCAGGCGGTTCTCCCCCGCCCGTGAGCCTTCCAAGCCGGGCTTCGCACGCTCGGCAGGGCCGCAGGGGGGCGTGGGGATGGATCACGTCGAGGGGCCGCACATGGGGCGACCGTCTGTGGGCTGGGGCTCGCACGATCATGGCGACCGTGGCGGTGGCCCTGTCTACGGGGCGTTTTCAGGGATTTGCACGTGTTTCGATAGTATAAATGGCCGCCCCAATATCAGTCCGTTCTTTGGGAAGTGCCTGACGTAGTTGGTCCAGGTAGAGATTGTAGGGCTCGGGGTCATAGCGTGGGGCCTTGGGCTGGAAGACGAGGGGTTTCCTGCTGGCAAGTACCGTAATGAGTTCACGTCCAAAAGGCGGGTACGGTTGCCAGACCATATGCCGCTCATCCGGCTGTCCCACCGTATAGACGCTGCGCGGGGGAAAATGGTTGAGCGCTTCTTGGAGATTCGGAAACAGATGCTGCACCTGTCCATCGGTGGTGTAGTAATCCACGTACACAAAGCTGTCGAAGGCGGCAGGGGTAGTGACTTCAATGATGATGTTTTCCCCCGTGGTATACACGGGAACCTTCTGCCCGGCCTTGTTGACCAACTGGACGTGCAAACCGATATTGCGAGCATTCGCCTGCTGTTGGAGAGGTTCCAACACATCCAGGATCTCGCAAAAGGGCGGGCCGATCACACGGAGTAACGCGGCGTTTACCGTCGAGACACCTTGGATGCGCTCAGCGGCCTCCTGTAAACGCGCCCGCTGTGTGGCATTCTCCACCCGTCCCTGGAGCCGGACCACGCAATGTTCGGCAGTAATGCTCACATTGGCACATTGTTGAGCTGCGGCGTTTTGGAGGAGTGTGGCGCGTATCTCAGCCGTGGGCGGGCAGGCAAGAGACGGAAGATACCAGTAGGTATAGGCGAGGGAAAGCATGAGCAGCAGCCCTCCCAGCGCTGCGATAAGCGTCCTCATAGCTTTCTCCTCGCCCAAAGACCCTTGACTGTTGTACAGCGTCCGGGATGCCCACGGGCCTTACTGAGCACGTCCGAGATTCACGACCTCAACACGCCGATTCTGCAAGCGCCCTGTTGGGGTATCATTCGGGGCGATAGGTTTTGCAGAGCCATAACCCACGGTACGCACGCGCTCAGGGGCGACCTGGAAATTTTTCGCCAGGTAGGCCTTGATACCTTGCACGCGCTTTTCGGAGAGCAGGCGATTCTGACGCTCCGCACCCTGGTTGTCCGTATGGCCTTCAAGTTGGATACGATATTCGGCATACTGCGGCCAGCTGAGCACGGTGCCCAACTTGTCAATCTCCGCGTACGCGACATCCGGCAGCGCCTCAGCACTGGGAGCAAAGAGTACATTGAGCGTCACGGTTGGCCGTGGCGCGGGCGCCACCTGCAGCGCTTGTGCTGGCCCGACGCCTCGTGTGCGTACGGGAGCCGCAGGGTCTGCGAAGAGCGCTTGCGCCAGCTCTTCCACGCTATATGTACTCCGTCCGCGCGCGTCCGTCAATCCTCCGGCACCTTGTGCCGCAGAGGAGCTTGGGAAGGCGAGCATGGTGGGTAACAGTACGAGAGCCAGAGCCTGTGTCACGTGGAACCTATACATAGTCGATATCTCCTGCGTAGACGTTCCCTCCGCCATGTGGCAGCTTGCAGCATCATTGCCAAGCAGCGCCAGCATGCCCTGTCGCTATGATGGCAGTATATCCAGGATGCAACGCGCCATACAGTGATGTGTATCACAGTCGAAATTCAGCATGCGACATCATTTTCATGGTAAACATAGCAGTACGTGTGCTTTATTTGCATGACAACAGGTCTCGTGAACGTCAAGGAGGGCTTGTGCTCTTGCATCTCCGCTATGTGCTCGTCGGTCTTCTGCTCTCCGCCTCGGGATTGCACGCCCAAAGTCTCCACGACGTCTTGCAGAGCTATCAGCAAGGCGTAACGGCGTATACGCAGGGGCAGTACCAGGAGGCGCTGACCGCGTATGCGCACTCGCTCACGCTGGCCAGACACCTGAAATTCCCCAAGCACATTGCCGCCAATCTCACCAGCATCGGGTTTCTTTATGGTGTCCTTGGCCACCCAGACAAGGCCCTTACAGCCTTGCACGAAGCGCTGCAGATCACACGGGAAAATCAGTACACCCACGACCTAGCCGCCACACTGCATAGCCTTGGTGCCGTGTCCTTCTTGAGCAGTCAGTATGACAAGGCGCTGGCCCACTTTACGGAAGCCTTGGAGGTGCCCGAGGGCTTGACGCAGCCACGCGACGTGGCCGCGGCCCGCAACGGCTTGGGGGTCGCATACGGTGCGCAAGGCGACTATGACCACGCGCTCGCACATTTTGAGCACGTGCTCCAGATCGCCAAACAACGCGACAGCGCGGCAGACAGCGCCACCGCCCTCAACAATATCGCCACCGTGTACCTCTTCCAGCAGCGGTATCAGGACGCCGAACGCGCTGCCCTGGCCGCGGATGTACTCCAGCAAAAGACCGCGCTGCCGTGGCGCGCCAAGGCCGTACTGGTAGAGGTCTACCTGGCGACCCAGCGCTATGCGCCCGCGTTGGCACTCTTACAGACCGGTAGGCCCGTGGCGCAGGAGACGGACCACTATCGCTTCCTGCTGGCGACCCAGCAGGGGCTAGCGCTACGCGGTCTGCGACGGCTGCCGGAGGCCGCGGCGTCCTTACTCCAAGCCGTCTCCCTGGCGGAAGAGATGCGGCAGCGTGTGACGGATCGGCTCACGTTCTTTGGCGAGAGCGCCAGGGGGGGGCGTATTCGGGCCTACCGTGCCCTGGTGGCCACGCTGGCGGAACGCGCGCTGCAGGGCGAAGCGCCTGATCCACGCTTTGCACTCTATGGTCGCACCATGGCCGCGGCGGCCTTGTACTTTGCTGAAGCCACCAAGGCGCGGGTGCTGCTCGAAACCATGGCCTCTGCCGCCCGGCACAGTACCAGAGTGACCATACCTGCTGATGTCCGAGGCGAAGAAGACCTGCTACACACCCAGATGAGCGTCCTGCAGGAGCAATGGAGCACGGCGTACCAACAGGGCCCCGAGGCACTGCACACCTGGCAGCAGCATAAGCAGCGTCTCACCCAGCAGTTGCAGGCCCTTACGGCCCGCCTGCGGCAGGAGCATCCGCGCTATGCGGCCTTACATTACCCGCAACCGCTACCACCTGAGGCCCTGCAGTTGCGCGGCTCCGAGGTGCTCCTCGAATATGCGATTGGCGAGGAGGCGACCTACCTCTTCCGCCTCACCACAGGTGGGGTGGACAACGTGTGGCGCCTGCCTGTGCGTCAAGCCGATCTCGAGCAGCAGGTCCAGACCTTCCTCCGGCCATTACAACAGAGTAGTGGCAGCGGGATGAGTGCCTTCTCCCCACAGCAAGGGCACCACTTATATCGTCTGCTGCTGGCAGACGCGCTGCGCGATCTCGCCCCCGGCACCCCACTCACGATTGTGCCAGACGGGATCCTCGGGGCCCTGCCTTTTGAAAGCCTCGTGACCACCCCAGGGCCGACGGTGCAGGGCGCGCGCTTTGTCGGGGAGGAGTGGGCGCTGACCTATGTCCAATCCGCCACGGTATTCGCATTGCTCAGAACTCTGGGACCATCCAACGCCACCAACGCTTTTTTTGCCCTGGGACATCCCATTTATGATCGCCAGGATCCGCGCTACACGGCGTATAAGCAGGGCATGCCGTTCCCCACCCTCCCCGCCCAAGCGCTCAGCGCCTATGCCTTTCGGGGGCGGGCGATCCAGCGCCTCAGCGGGCAGAGCACGCAGGACGAGACCTTGAGTTATCCGCCGTTGCCAGAGACCGAAAGTGAGATCAAGGCGATTGCGCAGATCCTCGGCACAGCGCCACAGCCACCGCATGTCCTGTTGCATGCGGTGGCCAATGAGACGCAATTGCGTCACGCCCCGTTGGCACAGTATCGCTATCTGCACTTTGCTACCCACGCCGATTTACCAGGCAAGTTACAGGGAGTCAACGAGCCCTTTTTATTGCTCGGGCAGGTCGACAATACGACCCAGGATGATGGACTGCTCACCCTCAGTGAAGTGCTCGATATGCCACTCGATGCGGACATGGTGGTGCTCTCAGCCTGTGTCACCGGGCGTGGCGAGGCCATCGCTGGCGAAGGGGTGGCGAACTTTGCCAGGGCGTTACACCAAGCAGGGGCGCGCAATGTGGTGGTCAGTCTGTGGGAGGTGGCTTCCGAGGCCACCGAGGAGTTTATGACGCACTTCTATCGCGCTTTGCAGGCCGGGAAACCGAAAGCCGTGGCCCTGGCCCTGGCGCGCCAGGAGATTCGTGCCCGCTATCCCCATCCCTTTTTCTGGGCGGCCTTTGTCTTACACGGTGCCGGATGAAGTGCTGTTGTGTTCCCTGAGGCTTTTGACTACAATGCGCTGCCACGCATCCGCATACGGATGGGCGTACGCCATACCACAGAGCAGGCTGGAAGAGAGGCGAGGACAGTATGAATGGTGCAGAGAGTCTTGTGCGCACACTCGTTGGTGGTGGGGTGGATGTGTGTTTTACCAACCCCGGCACCTCGGAGATGCACTTTGTGGCCGCGCTCGACAAAGTCGACGGCATGCGCTGTGTGCTCGCCCTGTTTGAGGGGGTGGTGACAGGCGCCGCAGATGGTTACTGGCGGATGCGTGAGACGCCGGCCGCCACGCTGATGCATCTGGGGCCGGGACTCGGCAATGGGCTGGCGAATCTCCATAATGCCAAAAAGGCCAACTCGGGCATCGTCAACATCGTCGGAGAACACGCCACGCATCACATCCAATACGATGCGCCGCTCACCGCCGATATTGAAGGCATTGCCCGCCCGGTGTCGCACTGGGTCAAGACCTCCACCGAAGCCCGCATGGTCGCCACCGATGGGGCGGAGGCCATTGCGGTGGCCTCGTCACCGCCGGGGCGTATTGCCACGCTGATTCTCCCAGGCGACACGGCCTGGAATGAAGGCAGCGGGCCGATGGCCGTGCCGACCATCCCTCGCCGCCTCACCGTCTCTGACGATGCCGTCCAGCAGGCCGCCCGGATGCTGGCCCAAGGCCCTGGAGCCATGCTCATGCTCTCCGGAGCCGGGGTGCACGCCCGCGGACTGGCCTTAGCGGGTGCCATTGCCCACAAGACCGGCGCCCGCCTCATGGCGCAGGGCTCGAACTCCCGGGTGCAGCGTGGGGCGGGGCGCGTCGCCGTCAACCGTGTGCCTTATCCCGTACCGCAAGCCCTCAACGTCTTGAAGGATGTGCAGCGCATGCTCCTGGTCGGTGCCAAAGCCCCGGTGGCGTTCTTCGGTTATCCCAACCATCCCAGTGTGCTCACCCCGGACGGCTGTGTCATCTCCACGCTCAGCACTGTCGAGGATGACATGCTTGATGCCCTCGAACGCCTCGCCGATCTGGTCGGTGCGGATGTCCACGACGCGCCCGTCCAACAGCCCATGACGCCTGGGATGCCCTCTGGCGCCCTCGATCCCGATAAGATCGCGGCGATTCTGGGCAATGTCATTCCTGAGCATGCCATTGTCATTGATGAATCCGTGACCACCGGGCGCGGCTTCTATCCACTCACGGCTGGCGCCCCACCGCACGACTGGTTGCAGAATATGGGGGGCTCGATCGGCTATGGCATGCCCGTGGCCGTTGGGGCAGCCCTGGCCTGTCCCGACCGCAAGGTGTTGGCGCTGATTGGCGATGGCAGTGGCATGTACACGGTGCAAGCGCTGTGGACCATGGCACGCGAAGGCTTGAACGTGACAACGGTGATCTGGGCTAATCGTACATATCAAATTCTTAAGGGCGAGTTTGACAATGTGGGCGCTGGTCGTCCAGGCCAAAAGGCCAACGATATGCTCGAAATTGGTCGTCCGGATCTCGATTGGGTGTCGCTGGCCGCCGGTATGGGGGTTCCGGGAGTCCGGGTGACGGACTGCGAGTCCCTAGCACGGCAGTTGCGGCGGGGCCTGGCGGAGTCTGGACCGTGTTTGATCGAAGTGGTGCTCTAAACCTGGCAGGGAGAAATCATGGCCGCGACTGTCGAAGTGACGACCCTGGGGGCGGGCTGCTTCTGGTGTGTAGAAGCCGTCTATCTGGAGTTACAAGGTGTGCACAGCGCCGTATCGGGGTATGCCGGTGGGGCGGTGCAGAACCCGACGTATACGCAGGTGTGTAATGGCAACACCGGGCATGCCGAAGTCGTGCAGATCACCTTTGATCCACACGTGATTACGTTTGACGATATCCTCTACGTCTTCTGGCGCACGCATGATCCCACCACCTTAAACCGCCAGGGCTATGATACCGGGACTCAATATCGCTCGGTGATTTTCTACCATAGTGAACAACAACGTGCCAGCGCCGAACAATCGAAGCGCGAGACGGACGCCTCGACGCTGTGGCCGAACCCCATTGTGACGGAAATCAGCCCCATCACAACCTTTTACAAGGCTGAGGATTATCACCAGGACTATTACCGCACTAATCCCTACCAGCCGTATTGCCGGGCGATCATTGATCCGAAAGTCGCCAAGCTCCGTAAAGAGTTTCAGGCGAAGCTCAAAGACGCCTCACGCGCTTGAGTGACTCGCGAACCTGCCAGAGTCCGTGGGGAGTCGTGGGTACGGCGCTTCTCCCCATGCCTAGCCTCCGGCCTGCCCTCCATTGGGGGCGTCGGCGAGGGTTTTCTTGACCCGAATCGCGGGTGAGCCCCCACGTCGTATTGTGGGCACAGCGGGGGCATACCCGCTCCCACCACTGGAGCCTCCTTGATGTGCCAGGATGTCCAGGCTGGATAGGCACGCAGCGCTCGCATGCCGAGCAGGGTTGGGAAGCGCGGTGCGACAGCCCTGGCCTGCGCTGGGCTGTGCAGGAACGCTCCCAATGCTGCCCCAGCAAGAGCCGCTTACCACGACCTCCGTAAAGCCCCTGCATGTATGCATGGGGATAGAAGGAGGTTGGCTGCAAAGCAGCCACAGCCTTTTCTTCCTCGACAGACTGTGGTCAATGTTTGAAACATACTTTTTCAACCGGTGTTTCTTGTTTCAGACGAACCTCATGTGCTATACTTTCTACCATACGGCGCCGCGTCAACTGCAAGCAGGGGAAGAGTCTCAACGGTGGCGGCGTACGGCTCTTTGCAACGCACAGGAGGGCGTTGGTCGAGGCAGTCTCGACCGTAAAACTGTGCACGCTGAAGTAGAGAAACAACCCTAGAGTCTCGGCTCCTTCGGGAGCGCAGATTGGTTCTGGGCGGAGAGCCATCGGTGCAAAGCCCTAGAAGCCCCTGGCTTTAGCCATGGGGAGCCGTCACGCCATGAACACCGCATCAAGGGTCAGGGCCTGCAGTACTCGCTCACTCCAGCGCAACAAGGTCTCGGTGTCCGCGCTCATGACCCGTGCCGTCACCTCCGCCGGCAGGGGTCCAAAGCGCGTCTGCAACAGCCGCAATAACATCGTCGCCTCACCTTCACGTTGGCCCTCAGTGCGGCCCTCCGCCCGGCCCTCCGCCCGGCCCTCCGCCCTGGTTTGTTCCCGGAGCCGTCGTAGGTACGGCAGATCCAACTCGGCTAACAGATCCTCTTCTTCGAGTAAGCGTTCGACCATGGTAATCATCTCCTCGTCTGATAGCAGCGCCAGCAACGCTGTGTATAAATAATGCCGCTGCGGGCCCGCCGCCATCCGGCGCATCCGCGCCACCACGGCGGTGAGGGTCGCCTCGGGGTCGGTCATTCGCGTCTGGCCGATGAGTGCCAGAGGGGCGACGCGGTCGCTGCGCAGCAGGGCTTCTGCCGGCGTTTGCCACAGCCGGAGCACCTGGTAGTGCCAGGCCAGCACCGGGGCGCCCGCAAGCCCGTACACCTGATGGATGCCCGTATCGTCCGTGCCGGCCCCCTGCCCGAGATAGAGGACAATACTTTCCATCTCCAGGCCATAGGCCAGTGCCAGACGTGGCATGTAGTCCAGCATGCGCCATTGCATGGGGATATGGCTCCGCCGCCCCTGAAACTCCAGGTGCAACAGCAACGCACGGTTGTCCGCCAGGACCACCCGAAACAGCTGATCCACGGCGACCGTGGCCGCGGGCAACTCGCTCGGCAACGCCTGCGCCGCCTGGACGGGGACGCCGAGCAGCCAGCTCGCAAAATCGACACTGAAGGTACTGACCAGCCGCTTGAGTAGACTATCCGTTTCCGCCATGCAGGCGCTCCCCTCTACCGCGCCAGGCGCGTGCGCCCGCCGTCCGCGCCGTCGGCGCTGATTGACATTTTCGTCGAGGCACAAGCGTAGCACGACTCCCTCTCCCCTTGATCGAGAAACTGCTGCCGTGCCAGTAGCCTTACGCGCAACCTACAGGAAAATAAATCTGTCCCCTTTTACTCGTACGGATTGCTACGGACGTATCGGCCGCCTAAAACAGGGACTCCTGTGGCTCAAGACCCAGCAAGACCCTCCCCGCATCCTGCCGGTAGCGATCGGCGACCATCATGTGCTGCCGCACGGCATGGACATCGCGCAGCGCGCGCTGCAGAGGACTCGTTTCAAACAGCGACACACTCCCGGCGGCGTGGTACACCAGCTCCACCGTGTCACAGGCGGCCTTGGTGGCATGCACACAAGCGAGGCGGAGGATGGCCCGGTCCTTGATGGGCACTGGCCGGCCACTCTCGGTGGCGTTCCAGACGTCCTGCAGCGCGTCGTACAGGAAGGCGCGCGCCGAGCGCAGACTCGCCTCCGCGTCAGCGATCTGCAACTGAATACGCGCTTCATCACGGAGGGCAGACGTTGCCAGCGCTGGCGTACGGGTGGCCGTTGGGAGGAAGGCATCCAGGGCGCCCCGGGCGATGCCTGTCGCCACCGCCGCCTTGCCTATCGCAAAGAAGGCACCAATGGGCAACTGAAACATGGTGGTCGGCTGCAGCGGAGTCTGTCCGAGAGGCGCCACCATCTCCGGTTTGACGGAGACGTCCTTGGCAGTGAAGTCGGTCGAACCCGTACCACGGAGACCAGCGACCTGCCACGTATCCTGGAAGGCGAGATCTTCCCGTGCGACGAACGGCATAAGGATAGTGGGCGCATTGTCCGTCATCACGGGCTGACCCGCCACGCACAAAGGCGCAAAGGCAATAACATAGGAGGAGTGCTGGCACCCACTCGCAAATCGCCAACGCCCTGAGAGACGGTAGTGGTCCCCTGCCTGTTCGATGCTGGCGGTGCCATCGTGGATGAGGGAGCCGGCGCAGCAGATAGGACCGTTGTGGGACAAGATGCCGCGGGCCACGTCTGCAGGAAGGTGGACGCCCACCATGCCATTCAGCTCGGCCCCGATCATGACGCACCAGCCTGTCGACCCGTCCGCCGCCGAGATGGCTTCGACCACCTCAAGATAGGTGCGGCCGTCGACTTCGAGACCGCCCAGAGCCGCAGGCACCATCAGGTAGAACAGCTCCGCGTTGAGGAGCGCCTGGACCACAGGTGCGGTCAGATTCCCTTGTCTTTCTGTGTGTGGAGCTTCCTGGCGCACCAACTCCTGCAAGGCCAATGCCCGCTCAATCACTTCATGCTGTGTTGCCATGTTGACCTTCTTCCTGTGTGACCGACATGTGCCGCGTTGCTTGCCGTGTTGTCGCACTATGCACCTGCCACCGTATTGAGTGATGGTACCCCAAACTTCTCACAAGACGCTTGATCTTTCAAGGAGTTGTTTTGGCTCTGTCGCAAATTGTGTGCAGGAGGTCATGCAGGGACGGTTGTCCCAGTCGGTGGGGGGATTACGCAGCCAGGGCGGAGAACGGTGCGGCTGCAGTGCGGCCCTCGTCTCCGGCCTCCACCATCATCTGTTTCTTCTTCATTATCTGCATGAGTTCGATCCCGACAAGTGTCTCCTGGGCGGCGTCGAACGCTTTGAACCCGAGCATGGGCCGTGTCACCCGCTTGACGGCGCGATGGTCTTGTTCCACGCTATTGCGGTGTCGTCCTGCTTCTCTCGGACCAGTGGCCCAGCCCGCGAGGGGATCGGGCTCTCAGGTGAGCCAGCCATGACCTGAGCGGACGCCTTGCATGCAGCAAGCACCTCGCATCATCTCGGACGCACCCCCTGGAGCCCACGCCTGCCGGGGCGGTACGGCCTGCTGCCCTGGCGGCTGCGCACGCCTTGGGCTGCAGGCCTCCCTACCCGGCAGGCGTACAACCCATAGGCAAAACCCTGCAGAGGGATACAGGGTAACAGGGCACAGGGTTACGGGGCCGTCCTCAGCAGGCGAAAGCCCAGGCCGTCGATGCGGCCGCCCGGGTCGATGCGGTCGCGGGCCGCCGCCCGGCAGCCGCCGGCATCGTAGTACCAGCACCCGCCCCGGATCACCCGATCGGCGCCCGCTGCAGCAGGCCCAGCGGTACCCACTGCAGGATCGACTGCAGCAGACCCTGCAGCGGCCCTCTCTTTGTACGCCGCGCTGTCGTATATATCCTGCACCCATTCCCATACGTTACCATGCATGTCATGCAGGCCCCAGGCATTCGGCTGCTTCTGCCCCACCGGGTGGGTTTTCTGGCCAGCATTGTCCAAGTACCACGCATATATGCCCAACTGCTGTGCCTCATTGCCAAAACTATACGCCGCCGTACTCCCGGCCCGTGCGGCGTATTCCCACTCCGCCTCGGTGGGCAGGCGATACGGCGTACCCCCTTCACGCGCATTGAGCCGTCGCAGGAACTCCTGCACGTCGTTCCACGACACCTGTTCCACAGGTCGCTGAGCATCGCCGGTGAACCTGCTGGGATTGCTGCCCATCACCGCCTGCCACTGCCCCTGCGTCACCTCGTGGATGCCCAGATAGAAGGGCCGACTGAGGCGCACCGTATGCACCGGCTTTTCGTCAGCATCGCCGTCGTGCGACCCCATCTGAAACGTCCCCGCTTCGATGCGCACGAACTCCATACCAATGCTATTACGCAGCGTCCGTGGAGCTACCGGCGGTTGTGGTTGCGGTTGCGGTTGTGGTTGCGGTTGTGGTTGCGGCTGGGGCTGGGGCTGGGGTTGCGGTTGGGGCTGCGGTTGCGGGCGTGACATCTCCGGGCACACGCCGAAATACGCGCGCTGGCCATCGGGACACAGGCGCTCCTGGGCCCACGCCGGCCCACCGCCAGAGAGCAGCAGCCACGCCAGCCCCAGGCGCGCCCACACCAGACATCCTACCGTACGCTTGTGCATCGATTATGCTCCCTTCTCCCAGCATCTTACCCCGTGCCTCCACCCAGTCAGAGGCAGGCAGGGTGACAGATACCCGCTCTGACTGACCTCCTGGGCTCAGGCCTAGCTGTCTGTTGCATACAGACCCCAGCAGTGCTGCAGGGTGTTTCCTGGGAGCGCCACGCTCCAGCGCGGCTGCCGGAGCCGGGCTGGAGCCCGGCGCTCCCAGGGGGGACTGACGCAGGCCTGACACATGCACAGCAGGCTTCGGACCTCCGCGCCCTGCCCAATAGACCATCGCACGATCCACCTGCCAGGCCGATGTCCCCGCCCAGGATAGACTCGCAGCCCACGGTATGACCCGGCCTCTTTCCCACGTCGTCGGGGCGAGCAGCCGGTCGCCCCGACTGGGACAGGGCCATGCACTGGTGCAGGACTGACAACATGGACATCTAGTGCACGCGCAAGGAAGGTATGCGGCGTTGGCTGTCCCTGGGAGCGCGGGCATCTTGCCCGCTCCAAAGGCGGTCGAGACGCCCGCGCTCCCAGGAAAACCTCCAAGGCTCATTGGATAGGCACTCGCACGCCCTGTCCTCAAACCCGCAAGTAGCGCGCCCCCACCTCGCAGGCTTCCTTAATGCCGAATGCTGGACGCTCTCTGGCAAAGGTAAACCCCGCCTCAATGGCCTGTAAGCGCTCTTCGGCAGTACCATGATGCTGTTGATTGGTATAGGCGCTGTCTCCAAGCGTTTCCCAGGAACGCCCCAGCGTCACCAGTTCCTGGCTCGTGTATTGCCCCCCACGTAGGCCAATATAATAGCCACTGAGGAAATCGGCGTGCAGCTCCACCAGCTTCGACGTGGCGTGGCCCTGGGTGAGCCGCGTGTGATACGTCGATAAGAATTGCACAATGTGGCCAAATTCGTGGGCACAGATGCCCATGACAAACATATCGCCGTGCGCATCACGCAGGCCATGCTTGAGCATCTGGCGCCCGAACAGCACCGTGCCACGGCTGTTGGGCAATTGACTTTCCTCCAGTGCCAGGGCATTGGGCGTGGTGCCATCATTGTAGAACCCAAACCCTGGCCGTACCTGAAAGCGCCCGGCGAGATCGGCCAGCAGCATGCCCAGGGCACGGTCGAAGCGCGCATCGCCGGAACTTTCCTCACCCTGGCCGCCACCGGGGGGGCCGAGACGCGACTGGGCCAGCAGCTCGCGGCTCAGACGCTGGTCGCGCAGGCAGCAGCCGCGCAGAGGCGGCAGGTCAGGTGCCCCGGCTGGCGTGGCGGCTGCCGGGCGCCTGGCTCGGGCCCAACTGGCTCGCCCTGCCAGCAGCGGCAGGCTGGCGATGCCCGTGGCCAGCCGCGTCAGCCATTGACGACGTGAGAGCACTGTGATCTTTGACATAGGATCCCTCCTCGCGTACGTGCTCATTAGACATTATCGGGCATAAGAAACGTGCTGCTTGCCGACACTCCTCCCCCCAGCGGGGGGAGGTTGGGAGGGGGGCACAGGGCGGCCAGGAGTTCCCCGTCTCCTCACCCACCGGAGTTTCCCCCCTCCTGCCTCCCCCCGCTGGGGGGAGGTTCCAGATCCCAGGAGGGGGCAGCGTGGCTGAGGCAGCGCCTGCATGAGCCCATCTTCTATTCCCGATAATGTCTATTGCTTGGTAAACGTATACTGACCGCAGCCACAGTCGGTGCTGTGCACCATGCCCCCGGTGAGCCGCCCGCGTAGGGTGACCAGGTCACGCGGATTGAGGCGAAATTGCAGCCCCTCGAACCTGGCCTCCTGGTCAAGCGTCGCGGCAATTTCGACCACCTGCCCGGCGGGGGTCTGCACGCGACCTTGCACCTGTGCGCCACGCACGGTGAGACTGACGGCATCGGCAACACAGGTGCGGTCACTGTAGGTCAGCGTCGCCTGCCAGGTGCCGTCAAAGCGTGCCGTCGCCGCCTGCGGTCGCCCATACCAGGCCTGCAAGCCAGCGATGTCTTCAGCACTGAGCTGACCATTGCCGGCCCATTTTGGGTTACAATAATTCATCACCGAGTGCAGATCATAGGGCGTGATGTTGATGTCCCCCGAGGTGCCTTGGGCCTCGGCCTGGCACCAGTCGGGGGCATCCGAGCGGTTCTGTTCATGGGCGAATCCCAGGGCGTGACCGAATTCGTGCACCGCAATAGTACGGATGCATTCTTCCCGCCGTTGGCGACAGTTCGGCGACCACGCCTCAAAGGTAAAGTTGTGCATCATGCCCTCGGGGTTCCCATCCAACTGATTACCCATCCCCTTGGTATGGGGATTGATGTCGGCGCTGCCCATACGGATACCCCGACTGGACGCTGAACAGCCCTCCCAGCCGGTGAAACGCAGCGCCGAGTGTTTTTCCCAGGTGGCTTGCACGGCGCTGCGTACCCAGGTACGTTCCTGGCCGTCGGCAGGCGCCGAGGCCTCCCAGCACACGGGGATGTCTACCGTGGTCCAGATGGTGGATCTGAGCCCGACCAGTTGCTCGGGGCAGGCCATGCGTGACTCATGCGTCTGGGCGCGCCCGGCCACGGGCAGCACCAAGAGCACCGTCAACGTTACAACACGCTGCAACCATGCTGGAGCCATAGGCTTACTCCTCTGCCGGCACCGGGCACCACAGGCCCTGGGCGCACAAGGTGGGTGGTTTCTCCGCATAGGTCAGGCATTCGCCCTTGTAGCGCAGGGTGTTCAGGTCGCGTGTGACCATGATCTCCGCGGCAGCCTCGCGCAGCGCGATGGCCGTCGGGGTGTCATTACAGATGGGCCCCCAGACCAGCACGCGCTCGCCGTGGAACGACACTTTGTTGGCCCAACTTTTGATCACGGTATGTTCGGCAGTGTTGGTCTTGCAGGTTGCGGTGGCATCAAGCCGGTAATAGGCCCGGCCATCGAGCTGGGCCGGCAGGAGCACATAGGCCAGCGCCGGCGGGGCGGTCGCCGTGCCAGGCGCGTGCGGGGCACAGCCAGCCCCAGGCGGCTCGCCAGTGGCGACGGACGTGAGCCCCAGCATGAGCAGCGCCACCAGGGCAGAGCCCCGCCTCCATGGTGCACCAGATAGCGGAACAGAATAGGACTGTATTAGCCATAGCATAGGACGCAACGTTCCTCTTGCCTGGGGTGCGTAGGGCAACACGTCGGGGCGACCGGCTAGTCGCCCCGAGCAGAATAGGCGCTTACTCGTGCAGACCGTACTTCATCCATTCCTCAACAAAGGTCAGCGAATCCGCATTGCGCATGCGGTCGAGGTAGACCTTGCCTTGCACATGATCACACTCATGCTGGATGACACGGGCGTGAAACCCCTGCACCGCAATATCCACGCGCTTGGCCTGACGGTCATAGGCCCGGAGGCGAATCTTGGTGTACCGTGGCACGCGACCGCGCAGACCCGGCACGCTGAGGCAGCCTTCCCAGTCTTCGTCCATTTCTTCAGTCAAGGGGGTAATTTCCGGGTTAATGTACACCGTCAACGGGATCGAGGGGGCATGCGGACGGCGCGCACTGGGCGCCACTTCCATGATGACAATCTGCTTCGAGACATGCCCCTGGGGCGCCGCCAGCCCGGCGCCGTCGTACTCGTACATGGTCTCGATCATATCGTCGATGAACTGCTGGATAGCGGGGGTCTGGATCTGATCCGGGGGCACCGGCTCGGCGACTTTGCGCAAGACCGGGTGCCCTAAACGTGCCACTTTGAGAATCATGCGCCTGCTACTCCTGTATGACGGCCCTGGATGGTCTTTGTGCACGGGATATTCTACTGCGGAACCGCGTGCGGCACAACGCGCCTAGTGTCTCAACCGACCTCCGTTGCGTCGTTATCCTGGGAGCGCCACGCTCCAGCGTGGCTGCCGGAGCCGGGCTGGAGCCCGGCGCTCCCAGGGGGTGGCTCTCACAAGAGCTCGGTTCAGGCACTAGCGCCGGCTGCCACTGTCGCCATTATCCTCATCATTACTCGGCGCAACATCCACCCAGCCGACCACTTTGCCCGCCACCAGGTACACGTCCACGCGGTTGCCAGCATTACCTGGCGCGTTGCCGGTATTACCCCGTGCAAAAGAGGAACCGAGATAGTGCCAGTGCGCTGAGCGCCGGGCATCGCCGTCGGTGGCATAGGGTTCACCCCAGACAAAACGCAGGGCCTCCAGGCTCATCCCAGGGTAGGGCCAGCCACTTAACACGGCGTCACGGTCCTGCGGGTCGAGGGCCTGGAAGCGCTGGGTCAGACCCTGTTCACGCAGATAGGCGGCGCGCTCGGTGGCGTTGGCTTTGGCCAGATAGGCGCGCTCCTGGCCCAGGGTCATGATCTTGCGATAGACGTAGAATTCCGATTGCTCTGGCAACGAGAGCTGCCTGATGGCAGTGTCTGATACACAGCCGGCGAGCAGCGGCAGCAGACTGAGCCCCAGCATGGCAGCTCTGGTCCATCCCTGTGACATTTTCATGCGAACCTCCATGGGCGTGATAAATGATGCGGCGCACAATCAACTCCATACAAAATAATACCGCGAGCGCGTGTGCCATGCCCATCAGACTTGAGCGTGCACGCTGCATGCCAGTATCATAGGCAGTGGCGGAGTCGAGATGTCCATTTCGTCAGTCCTGTGCCAGTGCCTTGTGGGAGCAAGCGACTCGCCCCTACTGTGGCTGGCAACGTATTCATCAAATGGACATCTCAAACTATACAATCGCCGTCAAGCTGCGATGTTCAGAAGGGACACACCACTATGCGCGCCACCCTGCTCGGCCATGCCTGCTGGCTGCTCGACACGGCTGCCGGCTCCTTTCTCACCGATCCCGTGTTCGACGATCCCTTTGAGGAAGGCACCGTGACCTCGTGCCCGCGCCGTGTCGTGCGTGTCGAGCAACTCCCAGCCTTGCGGGGCATCCTCCTCTCGCATCGGCATCTCGATCATTGTGACGTCGCCAGCCTGGCACAGCTCGACCGCGCCGTACCGGTGTACTGCCCGGCAGACCCGTGGCTGCTCTATAGCTTGCAGCGCCTGGGGTTTCACCACGTGCAGACGCTCATCCCGTGGCACGCGCTACGCATCGACGAGGTGCAACTCCTGCCCACGCCGTCATTGAATAGGGAGGTGCTGGAATGCGGCTTCATGGTGCAAGACGCCACCGGCACGCTGTTCAACCAGGTGGATACGTTCCTGGCGGCCGATACCATCCAGCGCCTGCAGCGTGAGGTGGGGCAGGTGGATGTGCATCTGGCCATGTACGCCAGCCAGAATTTTCACTTCTTTGAGAGTCAACGCCAGCAGACGGCGCAACTGCACGGCATCAACCTGCATACCGTCTGGAGCCTGGGGGCACGTTGTGTGGTACCGGCGGCGGCAGGGTTTCGCTTTGTCGATGTGCTGGCCTGGCTCAATCGGCACGTGTTTCCCATCTCGCAGCAGCGCTTTGTGCAAGATCTGCACCACCTCAACCCAGCGCAGCGCGTAGAAATCCTGCAACCAGGAGATACGCTGACCCTGGCGTCGGGAACGGTCGCGGTCGAGCGCCAAGCCGCGGCGTGCGCCAGCCTGGTGGAGGACGATACGCATCTACTGGCCTATGATGCGACAGCGCCAATTCCACCATTGCATGACGACAATCCCGCTGGCTATGGCCTCAAGGGCTTGCAGGAACTGGCCCAGGGTGTGCTGGGGCTTGGGTTGCCACCGTATCTCACGCACAGCTTGGCGGCTGGCGAGAGCGTCGTGGCGCAGTATGGACACCACGGCGTGACGTATCAGGTTGAGGTGGTGTTTCCTGATGGCACGCAGCGCTGCTGGTCCTACCGTTTTGACCGGCAGCAGCGTACCGTGCGGGCGATGGACCAGGCGACCGCCGTGCCGGAGGTGCGCAAGAGTATCACGGCCTCGGCCCTCGCGGATTGGTGCCTGGGGCGCCGCAGTTATTTTGCCATCCGCACGGAGTCCCGGCGCTCGGTACAGGTCTATGAGGTGGCACGCACCGCGCAGGGGGTGATGGCCCAGGAGGTGGAGTTGCCGGATCTGCTGACGCATTACATCGTGCACGCCATGAAGGGTGCGGAACGTCGCGGGCGGGAATGGATTGACTGGCAGATCGCTCGTCTCACACGCACCGCGTCACATGGTGCCTCAGGCGTATCGGGGTGACAGGCTGCCTGCGCCTCTTGACGCCGCCTGGGTCAACGCAAAAGAGGGTTGTTATGCCGGGTCTCTCGGTGTAGGGTAGAGACGTGACGACCTTCTTATGACATGGTAGTCCAGAAGATTTCAAGCGAAAGGGGCCAGCATGTTTACCCGTGTACAGTTCGCTGACGACATCGAACCCTTGGTACAGTGTATTGAAGAAACCCCACCGAGCGACATCCTGGATCGTACGCTGGCGCATTTACGGGCTGGAGTACCGATCAAAACCATGCTCACCGCCTCGGCACTGGCGGTGACCCGCTCCTCCGACCTGCCGCCGGGCCATCATGGCGGGCCCTTACATCCCCTGGCTGGCCTGCACGCGGTGTATCATCTGGCGGAGCGTCTGGAGGGTGAGGAGCGCTTTCTCCCCGTCCTGCAACACGTGGTGCTGTCGAATAAGCATATTCACCACCCCGGCATGGGACCGTACATGCTGCCGGATTTCGAGCCCATTGACGCGGGCGGCGTCGAAGCCACCAAAGAGGCGTTTTTTGCTGCGGCCAACCGTGGCACGATCAACATGGCAGACCACCATTTCCTCTGGCTGTGGCAGAATATGCCACCGGTGGAAGCCCTCGATATCCTGCTCACGGTGGCCATTCCTAAAAACGTCATGGACGATCATTACTTCATCTTCCCGGCCTTTACCTGGCGTGGGATCGAGTGCATCGGGCAGGAATACCGGGCGACCCTGATGCGCCCAGCGGTGCGCTACGTCTCGCGGCTCCCCATCGCACCGGGTGTCCCGGAGATTGACGCCATTATTGACGAATACCAGCTCATGACTCGGCCCCTGCGTTTCCACACCGGCGACGATGAAACTGCGGCCATTGGGCGGCTGGGCGAAGCGCTTGGCCAGTGCCATATGTTCTCGGACATTCCCGTCATGCTGGCGCAAGCCCTGGTGGATGGTTTGTCCCTGGCTGGCACTGGCGAAGCCCTGTCGATTGGCGCCGCGAGGTTGTTCTTGCGCTCGCTGACCGGGAATCCCATGGACGTGCACCTGCACACCAGCATCAACCTACGCCGCTACTTGCTGCAATTGGACGGCATCAGCTTGCACAACAAGCTGCTTATCCTGTTGCTCTGGCACACTGGACCCGAGGTGCGTTCCACGGCGCGGCGTCTGGAATCCACGCCACAGCCCAATGCGGCGGCCGTGGCGGCGTTGCCGTATCGGACCCAGGACGAGCTGCTGGAAGCCATCACGGAGAACATCTATCAGCAACCGCCAATTGACTGGGCCACGGTGAGCAATCTGGGCCAATTGCGGGCGGTGCCGGAAGTGAAAATCCCCGTGCACTTAGCGCAGCAGTATGTCAACTTTGGCTACGATCCCTCGGCGTTGATTGCCCGTCTGGCGTCCATTGTCTGCCACGACAATTTTACAGAGATGCACGCCTTCAAGCATCATCAAGCCATCGTGGAAGAGTTTGCCAACACGCGGGCGCCCTGGAACCTGGCCCATCTGGTGGCTGGGGTGCAGGCCGCGGCCATCTCCTTTGGCAAGGATATGGGGATTTACGAAGAGGCCCTCGAGCTGCTGCACGCCTAAAGGTGCAGCGTGCGGCGGGGGTATCCAGACCCTGGACACCCCCGCCGCTTCTCGGGAATCTACCCGCCAGCCAGACGCGCCAGTGTGGCGCCTCGATCAATCTTCCCCGTGGGCGTCTCCAGGAATTTTGGCACAAAATAGACCTGACGTGGGATGGCATAGGGGGCAAGCACTGGCCGGAGCGCCACGCGGAGCGCTGTGGCGACCTCTGCAGCTCGTGTAGTCTCGTCGGTATCTGCGGTGTCCTCAAAAAGCGCGACAACTTCTTGCCCTAGGCGTGTATGGGGCAGTGCCCCGACAAAAAAGCGGCAGTGTGCATACTCCCCAGCGCGATAGTGCAGCAACCAGGCTTCTAGTGCGCGCTCCACCTGCTCAATGTGGACCTTCACCCCCCCAGAGTTGATGACATGGTCGATACGGCCCAGCCAACGAAACGAGCCATCTGGGTGCAAGGTCACCAGGTCATTGGTGTAGAGCGTCTCGCCGCGTGTGAGTGTGGAGGTAATGGTCAGACAGCCGCGGGCGTCCACTCCCAAGCCTACCTCACGGAAGGGCGTAAAATCCGTGCTACGGTGCGGGCCATTCAGACGTCGCAGGGCAATATGACTGACCGTTTCAGTCATGCCATAGGTGTGGTAGAGCGGCGCCTGCACGGTCTGGAGTTGTGCCTCTAACGCGACACTCACGGGCGCTCCACCAATGAGGACGCCCTTCATGCCGTCTAAGAGGGCGCGCGCGTGGGCTGGACCGTGCAGCGTTTCTTGGAGCTGTAAAGGCACCATAGCGGTAAAGTCAAAGTGCGCGGGTGGCGTAAACGCCGCGAGGGGACTGCTCACGGGGTCGATGACGGTGAGGTGCAACCCCAGCTCAAAACCACGCACCAGCATCATCATCCCCGCGATGTAGGTGGCAGACAGGCACACCAAGGCGTGGTCACCCGCCTGGAGACCGAGCGCCTGGCCCGTCCAGTGCGCACTGGTGACCATTTGGGCGCGTGTCAGCAGAATCGTCTTCGGCTGACCGGTGGAGCCAGAGGTGTGCAGGGTAAACGTCTCCTGGCCGCAGAGCCATTGCTGACAAAATTGGAGCACGTGTTGGGCATAGTCATGGCACGGTGCGCGGTCCACGCCCGCGCAGAGTTGCTGCTGTGTGTAGGACGTGCCATGCAGTACAAGCGTCGTGACACTCTGCTGGGGCTGAAGCCCCGCAGCTTCTCGCGTCATCCCAGCGGGTGACTCATCGCGTGTGTCCACGCAACCCCTCCCCACCAGTCGGCGATGGCCCCGTCCGGGCCCGGGCGGCTTGCGCCGCGTGTAAGATATTCTGCGCCGCGTTCACATCGCGGTCGGCCACGTACCCGCAATGCGGGCAGACGTGCGTCCGCACGGCAAGCGACTTCTGCACACGTGTGTGGCAGACACTACAGTTTTGCGACGTGTAGTGCGGCGGGACAGCGACCAGTTGGCGACCAGCATCTGCCGCTTTGTCCGTCAACATCTGTCGTAACTGTCCCCATGAGGCGTCTGAGATAGCCCGTGCCAGCGCGTGGTGCCGTACCATATGCGCCGGGCGGAGGTCTTCTATCGCCATCACCTGGTAGCCGTTCACATACGCCCGGCTGATCTTGTGGAGCGTGTCCTGCCGCTGGTGGACGATCCGCTTATGGTGGCGGGCCACGACGCGCTGGGCCTTGCGTCGTCGGTTGCTCCCCTTCGTGCACTGTGCCAGTCGTCGCTGGGCCTTGGCCAACATCTCGGCACTGCGCTGGAGATTCTGGGGATTCTTGAGCTGCCGCCCGGTACTATCGGCCACGAGGTAGGTAATCCCCATGTCGAGACCCACGGCGTTTGCTTGGACCGGAAGAGGCGAGGGGGCGATGTCGCAGACGCACTGCAGGTGCCAACCAGACGGCCGCAACACGAAGCGCGCATACTTAAACGTGCCTTGGAGCGGCCGGTGAACGTTCACCCTGATCTTGCCACCACACTGGCGTGGCGCGCCGAAGGAATTGCCCTTGAGGCTCGGCCCCGCGTCCCTCATCTGGATGGTATCCCAGCGATGGGCGCCCTTGAACCGAGGGAAGCCGATCTTCTTCCCTTCCTTGCATCCTCGGAAGAAGTTGGCAAAGGAACGGTGCAGGCGCTTCAGCGTGGTATCGCCCACCACCTCTGGCAAGTCGGGATGCTCGGCCTTCCCGTGCTTCTTATCTTGTTCGTACAGATGCAGATGCTTGCCGGTCTCCGCATAATGAGAGACCAGCTCTTCCAGCCCGCAGTTGTAGAGCTTGCGCGAGGCGATGAGCACACTCATGAGGTTCTGCGCTTGCTGACGGTTCGGCCGCATTCTGTACTCGAAGGTTTTCATGCTCGAAGGATCGCAGGGTCTGTGTCTATAGTCAAGCGCAGGCACGGATGGATGGCTGAAGCCCTGGAGCGCTCCACCACTGGGGATCAATCCCCGAGGCTTGCTCGGGCTAAAGCCCTGGTTTCTGTCATCGTGATCCTTCCCGCCATCCCCCACTGTTGTGGACACTGCTGGGTGCCTACACGCCTGGCCGACTGCCAGGGGCGGTCGATACCCCACGCCCTAGCGCCCCTCTGACAGGGCATACCCTCTCGTACTTCTGTACATTTCATGGTACGATAGCACAAGTATATGCTGAGCGTGCCACGGTCAGTGCCTGCGTGCCTATGGTGTCCACACGTGTGGACCGTACGTGTAGCCAGGCTGCTGGGAAAGTCCCTGGCTTGATCCCTAGGATATCAGCGTGTTGCCGTACAGTTTTCGTGCCTCTTGATGCTCTAGGCCGCCGATAGTGGAAGTACCATCACCCCAGACACTTGTCTGGGGCATAGGGATCATGCTATCCTTGCCCGCATGTGACTGGCAGTTCCACAGGAGCCGAGTACAACCCTGCGGCACTGTAAGCAGGCGGTTGCTCGAAGCAGTCTCAGCCATATAACTTGCAACGCTGCACGAGAGAAACCCGCTATCTGCATATGGGCGGATAGACATGGGTGTACACTCCTAGAAGCCTCAAGCGTAAGCTGTAGAGAACATTCACTCTCTGCAGACCTATTGCCTAGGGAGGAAGGCGAAGCTCATGCGCATTCTCGCAGTCGAAGATGACGAGATCATCGCCATCTTTCTCAAGTATGGACTCGAACAAGAACACTATACTATCGATATTGCCTCGGATGGCGAGATTGGTTGGGCCTTGAGCCAGACGTATGAGTACGATCTGATCATCCTTGACGTCATGCTACCCAAACGTGATGGTTTAACGTTGTGCCGTCAATTACGTTCACAACAGCGCCAAACGCCTATTCTCATGTTGACAGGCAGGCAAAACATTGAGGATAAAGTCAAAGGTCTCGACGTTGGCGCAGACGATTATCTCGTCAAACCCTTTGTCTTCGCTGAATTGCTGGCACGGTTGCGTGCCCTGACGCGCCGTCACCAGGCCAAAACTGCCCCCCTCCAGGTGGCCGATCTCACGCTGGATCCCGTGCGTCATCAGGTGCATCGGGATGGGCAGGTGATTGAGCTGACCACCAAAGAATATACGATCCTCGAATATCTCATGCACCATGTCGGTGAAGTGGTCACACGAGCCCAGTTGATTGAGCACGTGTGGGAACCAGAGACCAAGAATGCGAGCAACGTTATTGACGTGTATCTCAGTTATTTACGGCGAAAAATCGACCGCGATTTCCCTGTAAAATTGCTACACACGGTACGAGGCGTTGGCTATGTCTTACGGTCGGACTCCTGAGTCCGTGTGGTCATGTGGGTGTGTCCGCGTGCTGAGCTCGGAGCTGCTGCAGCAGCAACTCCGCTGGCGTCCAGGCGCGTTTACTCGCATTGCAGCCCTGGCAGCACGGCACCACATTGCCTTTGGTGCTGCGTCCACCGCGAGACATTGGCACGATGTGATCCATCGTGAGGGCCTCGGGCGCGAACGTTTGCTGGCAGTAGGCACACCGCCCACGTGCCAGCAGGTTCCGCCACCATTGCGAGGCCCGCAGCGCTTTGGCTTTGGTTTTTTCGCGGGCCATGTGTTTGGGGTCTTTCTGAATCTCTACCCAATCGGCCACCGTGTATTCCCCTTCCCCGCGCTCCGGGCGGTCGGTTCGTAAGCGCGTGCGCTTAGCCCTGAAAAATGTCCTCAGGCAAGAACGCCGACACCGTCACGTTGGGTAAGTCCACCGCATTACTAATACGCAAATCAACCGCCACGCTGCAGAGAATATACGCCTGCTCCCGGCTCCAACCGCGCTCTTGCAGTAACGCAATCATGTTGAGCAGGGCATTACGGGCCGCCAGGGTGAGATCCTCGCCTTCCTGCGTGCCATCATCGCGGATGGGCATGCCCATGGTCGCAATAAAGTTGCGTGGTACGGCCCATTCCGGGGCCGCAAAGTACCCAGGATGCGCAAAGCGCGGCCAGCGGATATTGTGGCGTGCCGCTTCCCCAGCATGCAGACGGAAGCGCACTGCCGCCGTCGCCCCCATCTCAATCGCCGTAATGCAGCACTCCGAATCCCCCTGGGCAAAGTGGCCATCACCAACGGAATACAGCGCGCCTTCGACATTCACCGGAATGAGCAGCCGCGAACCTTTGGTGAGCTGCTTGGCATCCACATTGCCACAGTTCTCGCGTGGTGGCAGCGTGCGCAAACCCTCCTGAGCAATCATGCCCTGTGCCGGGACCGCATCTTGGGGATCGGGGAGAAAGGCAATGCCCCCGCGCCCCACCAGAGCGGCCTCGCGCCGGGTCCACGCCTCCATCTGCGCCTGCGACGGGGCGATTCCGGCCGTGCCCATAAAGGCGCCATTAGGAATGCGCACCCCAGGAAGCTGCGGCGAGGTCGCCCAGCCATCTGTGATATCCCAATGCGCCAGATACGGTTCGGTGAACACATCACGCAAGAAGCCCGCCCCAGGGCGATGGCGCGTCCAGCCGTGCGGCTGCGGCACAATGTCCAGGTACTCGATTTCGAGCAGGTCACCTGGTTTGGCGCCTTTCACATACACGGGCCCGGTCAACGGGTGCGCCACTTTGCTATCCAGGCCGACCAAATCTGCCACCGTCATGTGCGGCAGAATCTGGCAGTCCGAGGCATCGCGCGTCTCCAGCACGACCTCTTCCCCAGGATCGACGGCCAGCAACGGCGGGATGTCGGGATGCCAACGATTGTGCCCGGTATGGGGCTGGTCCTTGAGGCGTTTGCTGCGATCAATGGTAATGCTCTGCATACGACGCTCCTCGCAACGCGGTACGCCCACGCTATCCCGGCGCGGGGGCACTCAGGCGCTGTGTCGTATCGACAATGATGTCGCCCCCGTGTTCGGTGACCGCAAAACGGTCCAGGGGACGCGAGGCTGGCCCGGTCAGCACGGCCCCGGTTGTGGCAAATTGTGATCCATGGCAGGGACAGACAATGAGGCGCTGGGCTGGACGATACTCGACCGTACATTTCTGGTGCGTGCATTCATCCGACAGCGCCAGCATGCCCGTGGGGTGACGCGCCACAATACAGCGCGCTTTACGGAAATGCCTGGCCTCCCCGAGCGCCACATCCTCCAGAGCCCCGAGGGCAAACTGTCCGCGTCCTTCTCCAGGTGGTGTGGGCGTGAAGAAGAGTTGAAACAGGAGCCAGAGCTGCCCGCCCACAAGCAGGCATCCCGCCATGATCCAGCCCAGGCGCACAAAACGCCGACGGGTGTAGGGAGGCTGCGCGTCTAGAGGTGGTGTGGATGGTATGGGCATGTCCATTCCCGCTCGCTTAAGCAAGAGACGTGCTGCCAGCGTTGCCAACGGCTCCGCCAGGAGCGGCAAGACAACCCGCAACACTGGTGCACCCCTGACAGGTGTCGGCGCGTATCGCGCCTTGGGCCTGTATGGGCGGAAGAGTCATGTGTAGAGTCCGTAGCATACAGGCATCATACGCTACCAGAGCAGAGGTGTCACTGGATATCTCGCCGAGCTGGGCCTCACGGCCCACGGCTCCTTTTCCTGCCGCCTACAGATGGCAGCTCTCTTGTCCGGCTGGCGGTGGTCTGTCCTACGCGCCATCAGTCTCTCAGGCTCTGGAGCCGTTCCAGCGCCCAGGCGGCATGCTCGCGGATCAGCGCCTCCTCGTCATCCAGCAAGCTCTCCAGTAGGGGGATGAACGCCGCGTGCCCCGCATTACCCATGGCCACACAAACATTGCGCAGTAGCCCACGGCGCTTGCTGCGCTCGAAGGGTGTGCCGCGAAAGCGCCGTTGAAACTCCTCACGCGTCAGCGTGGCGAGCTCAGCCAGCACGGGATGCTGCTGGGCCGTGCGTGGTTGCAGCTCTGGCAGCGTCGTCACCTGCCGTTTGCGGTTCCACGGGCAGACGTCCTGGCAGATGTCGCAGCCAAAAATGTGCTGGCCTATGGGTACGCGGAACTCGTCAGGAATCGCTCCCTTGAGTTCAATGGTCAAGTAGGCGATACAGCGTCTCGCATCCAGCACATAGGGTTCCAGCAGGGCTTGCGTGGGGCAGGCGTCCAGACAGCGGGTACAGGTGCCGCAATGATCGGGCACGGGCTGGTCATACACCAGCGGCACGGTGAGGAGGAGTTCTCCAAGCAGGAACCACGAACCCAGGCGTGTATTGAGCAGACAGGTATTCTTGCCAAACCAGCCGATACCGGCGTCTTTGGCGCAGACCCGTTCGACCACTGGCCCGGTGTCCACATACAGCTTGCTCGCGACGCTCGGCGGCACCAGAGTCATGACAAACTCTTGCAGCGCCGCCAGCCGGGTCTGCATCACCTGATGATAATCCGCCCCCCAGGCATAGCGCGCCACCCAGCCGCGCTCAGGGTCGTGCTGCGTGGTGGAGTATGGATAGTCGGTATCGTAGTTGAGACCGCAGACCACCACGGACTGGGCCCCCGGCAACACCTGCTGCATATCGCCCCGGCGTTCACGGTTGCGTGCCAGATAGTGCATCTCGCCAGCGTAGCCCGCGTCGAGCCAGCGTTGGAAAAATGCCAGTTCAGGACTTGCCTGCGCCGGCGCGATGCCGACCAGGTCGAAACCGAGGGCCAGGGCCTGGGCTTTGATGCGCTGCGCGAGGTCAGCGGCGGGCCATGGGTGGTCTCGCAGATCGGGCATACGTGCTTACGTCAACGTGACGCGCTGTTGCGCTAACGCAGCGATCTGCGCCTCGGAGTAGCCCAGTTCGTGCAGCACAGGCATACTGCTACCGCCTAGGCGTTCGGCGTGATGCTGCAAACCACCAGGGGTTTTGGAGAATTTGACCGGCACTTTCAAATGCCGGATGGTCCCTTCCGTAGGATGCGCAATGGTAGGGAACATACCCACCGCTTGCAGATGCGGATCGTTGAAGAGATCCTCCGGTGTATTCATGGGACCACAGGGAACATCGGCCTCGCCAAGTCCCTGCAACCACTCGGCGGTGGTGCGCGTGCGCATGCTCTCGGCTACGATGCCATAGAGCGCGTCAATGTTTTTTGAGCGGGCCGACTGCTGTGCAAAACGCTCGTCTGCCGCGAGGTCGGGGCGGCCAATGAGCGCAAAAAAGCTCTGCCAATGGCGGTTATTGTACGGCATGACGCACAGATAGCCGTCGGCGGTGGCATACGGACGCCGATGCGGCGTGAGCAGGCGCTGGTAGCCCGCTGGCCCGCTGGAGGGCTCAAAGGTGCGCTCTTGCAGATGCTCGTTCATCAGGAACGACACCATGCATTCATACATCGGTACCGGCACCTTCTGGCCTTAGACGGTG
>SXGT01145594.1_pt1 | contig 59454 bp, 51 predicted proteins | sample 3176221 | NCBI WGS metagenome assembly SXGT01 (sample SAMN11356862, study PRJNA531348) | freshwater metagenome | isolation source: freshwater sample F1-120 | place: China: Fuxian Lake, Yuxi | collected 2017-12-25 | reverse complement strand
CAAAACAGTAAATCCCCATACTTTATCGAAGTTTTAGCCCGCTCAGCCTGCTCATTAAATACTTACTATTTCAGATGTTGTGTAGAGCAGACTAAACCAAAAAAACTCTCAAAAAACACAGTATAGAGGGCCAGGTATTAAAAGAATGGGTTTAAATGTGTAGCAATCCTCATAATTGTTCAAATGATAAATAGAGAGGAATATGTCAAAATAAGCCTAATAACTAATCACTGCTTTTCGAGGTGTGTTTATGCCTAAAATTGGCAAATCGGGTTTCGGACTCTTAGAGATTGTCATTGCGTCGGTGCTCTTGGGTGTATTGGGAATCGGAGCTATGAGAATGATCGAGGGATTAACTAAGTCTGCCAAATTGAATGGGGCTGGGGCTGAGATTACTTCAGTCAAAATGCAGATTCATACGCTACTATCTAGTTCCAGAACCTGCCCAGTAGCCTTTCAAGATCTCAGTGGAAATCGAGCTAAATTCGATCCCTCTGTTCTATTGCCTGAAAATCCAACGGCGGAGCAGATTAATTCCTATCTTCTTGCAAATACATTGGCACAACTTAAAATCGGCTCACTCACTCTTGTGAAAAAGGGGGAGAAAAATGGCAATTTTTTTGTAAGCTCTATTCAGTTAACGGAACTAGACTCCTCGTTGCGCGGTGATACCCTCGTAAATTCAATTGCCGCTCGTACCCTTGTGGCCAGTTTAGATCTTTCGTTGGTCTTGGGCCATTCGGCTGAGGCCGCGGGACTCACTCGACAAATTCGCCTACCCATTCTGATAACTACAAACAATACTACCGGTTCACAACAAAATGAGATTTTAGCCTGTTCGATTAATGGGGGTATCACGGAGCTGCAAGTGCTTAGCGGTAAGGAGGACGTTACTGATTGCGAAAATCCAACTACTCATAACCCAATAAATAGAGCAGACAACACATGTCCATACGCCACTTTCAAGGACATTCTCTTCTCTAAGCCCTTCACATCCCCACCCAGCGTGAGTGTTTCTATTAACAGTGTATGCAGTGGAAGACTAGCGTCATGTACTGGGGGGGCTACCGACTCCGTCTATAGTAGCGCCGAGAAGATCACGGAGACAGGCTTCCGTTTACGTTGTAGCGGCTCTCCGGTTTCTGGTAGCACATGCGCCCAAGATGGTTATAGTTGTCCAGGAGTCTGCAGCTGGGTAGCCGTGGGGAACTGATTTCTTTTTTTTTACTAAGCCCCTTTTTATTATCAAATCTAGCTGATAGCCCCACTTTCATATCCAAATTATTAAATGGTTCCGTTTTTTATCATGTGCTGTGATTCACCGAGAACTGCTGGAGTTACTTTGAAAAAGTGAATACTTTCAAGCGCTGGTATTACTAATATATATTATTACTTAATGGAGTCTAATCCGATCCCAGAACTCAAAAAAAATCAAAACTCATCAGCATTAAAATACCAGAGCCTCTTCTTTCAGCATTTAAGTATAAAGCAGCACAGGAAAAGATTTACATCGGCATGATGCCCGGCTTTCTGGCCTCTCGATTCTTTCTTAGCTCGTAATAGCTAAACCGTTGGATGAGTTCAGTTCTCACCTCTAAAAAATCCACCATCTGATCCACAATAAGTTCACTCGCTAGTTTGTAGATCTCAACATCGGCTTCATACTCCTTGATCTTTTCAGCTACAAAGGATTTCTTCGCCTCGGGAGTCAACTCAGCCATCTTATTGTAATAAACAGCGTTAATAGCTGGCTCTGGCCCCATCACAGCAATTTTAGCTGAGGGCAATGCAAGAGTGGCATCACAATCAAAAGCAGGCCCACACATCGCATAAAGTCCAGCTCCATAGGCCTTTCTTACAATTAGAGAGATCTTAGTCACATCGGCATTCGACATCGCATAGATCAATTTAGCTCCACTTCGGATCATTCCCTCTTTCTCCACTTTAGACCCGATCATAAAGCCAGGAACATCGGCGATAAAAAGCAAAGGGATGGAATAGGCCGAGGCAATTTGAATAAATCTTGCCGCTTTATCTGAGGAGTCGACAAATAGAACCCCCCCTTTGACTCCAGGCTGGTTTGCGATGATAGCCACCGTTTTACCATCCAGCCTTGCAAACCCAGTGATAACCTCTTTTGCATACAGCTCCTTCACTTCACAGAAAGAATCTTTATCTATAATGGTTTTAATCACCTGTTTCATGTCATAGGCACGAGCATCGGCCTCGGGAATAAGCCCCTTTAAATCCTGAGGCGGCCGTTCTGGATTTTGAGCCTTCTCGACAGGAAGAGAGGAGTTTCTATTCTGAGGAAGATAGGAAAAATAATATTTTGCCTTTTCAATCGCCTCTTCATCAGTTGCACAGAGAAAATCACCACAACCGCTTACTGAACAATGCATTCGCGCTCCGCCCATATCCTCAAGAGAAACCTTCTCTCCGATGACCGCTTCAGCCATTCTGGGTGAACCTAAATACATACTCGCATTGCCATCCACCATAAAAAGCACATCACAAAAGGCCGGGATATAAGCTCCTCCTGCGGCTGAGGGGCCAAATAATAGGCAGATCTGAGGAATCATGCCTGAAAATCGCGCCTGATTTCTAAAAATTCTTCCAGCCCCTCGCCTTCCCGGAAACATTTCCACCTGATCAGTAATTCTAGCTCCCGCGCTATCGACGAGATAGAAAAGAGGAATCTGTAATTTTTCTGCAACCTCCTGAATGCGCACAATCTTCTCAACCGTCCTAGCCCCCCAGGAGCCGGCCTTCACGGTTGAATCGTTAGCCATAAGAGCTATGGGTCTTCCATTAATCTTTCCTAGCCCCGTCACCACACCATCTGCAGGGAGCTCAATATCCTCGCAATTTGCATAAAGACCATCCTCCACAAAACTGCCTTTATCACAGAGAAGCGAAATTCTTGTTCTTGCAAAAAGCTTTTTGCTCTCTGTATTTTTATCGTGATATTTTTGGGCTCCGCCCTTTAGAATGCGTTCTCGTATTGGATTTAAATCATGACTCATCTTTAACTCTCCCTACTCTCCTCGATACACGGGCTTTCTTTTTTCAATAAAAGCTTTAATGCCCTCGATTCTATCTTTTGAATAGAGCACCGACTTGTAGCACTCCGCTTCAAAATCTAAAGCATGTTCATAGCTTCTCTCAAAACCACCCCGAACTGCCAATTTAGCCTGCCTGATTCCTATAGGACCCGATTCCAGCATTTTACTCGCCAACTCCATAGTTTTAGATAAAACCTGAGAAGGTGGAACCACAGTATTCACGAGATTTAACGCCAAAGCCTCTTCAGCTGAGATTTTTTTTGCGAGTAAAATAAGTTCGAGAGCCTTCGCAAGACCAATAAGCCTAGACAACCTCTGAGTTCCCCCATTTCCTGGCATAATCGCAAGCTCTACCTCGGGCAATCCAAAGACAGCCTTTTCTGGGGCCACTCTCAAATCACAGGCAAGAGCTAACTCCAAACCTCCCCCCAATGCCGTTCCATTAATAGCTGCAATGGTTGGAATTTTTAATCGCTCGAGTTTTAAATAGATCCCTTTAACAAAATCCATTCGAACGAGAATATCCTTTTCATTCATTCCCTGACGCTCTTTAAGATCCGCTCCGACACAAAAGGCCTTCTCTCCCGAACCCGTTATAATAAGAACCCTTGCAGTTGAATCATGCTCAATTACCTCAATAAGATTTTTGAGCTGAGCAAAAATCTCTTTATTGAGAGCATTCATTTTCTCGGGACGATTAAGTGTAGCGATAACTATACCTGCTTCACGACGAACTAATAATTCACTAGATCCCATACCAGGTCCCTCCCATTTCTTGAATTTTGGCCAATGAGCTATGGAGCGATAGCCCCAACTTATCTCTTAAAAATATTAATGTCTTTTCAATCTCTTTCTTTGGGAAAGATGAAACCTTCTGCTGTCGATAAAATAAATTTATAATATCATCAGAGGCCGCATTTCCAGTCGCCCCTTTAGCATAGGGACACCCCCCAACCCCTCCAAGAGTGCCATCAAAACTTCGAATTCCAAAATCATAAGCCGCCTGAATATTGGCCAAGGCAAACCCGTAAGTGTTATGAAGATGCAAAGAGGTTTTTGAGATTGGAAAATATTTCGAGCTCTGTTTTAAAACTCGTTTAATCGATTCAGGAGTTGCCACTCCAAGGGTATCACTAAGAGCAATCTCTTCGGCATCAAGCACAGAAAGTCGCTGAAAGAGAGAGTCCAGTTTTTCAGGAGTAAGATCTCCTTCATAAGGGCATCCCCAAACAGTCGAAACATAAACCCGCACTTTTCTTTTGGCTGCCTTTGCAGTTGAGATAATAAATTCCACCTCTTGAATCGTCTCATTGATTGAAGCATTAACATTCTTCTGATTAAAAGTACTACTGACAGCCACAAAACAACTGATCCATGGGATAGGGAACTTTAAAAGTCTTTCACAGCCCTTAGCATTGGGAACAAAGGCCATCGTTTCTTGCGTCGATTTCCTTTTAAACCAAGCCTCACAAAGTTTTTCAGAATCACTGAGCTGAGGAATCCATTTAGGGTTTACAAAACTAGTAATCTCTAGCCGAGAAAACTGGCATTGAGCAAGAAGCTCCAATAGCTCAATTTTAAATTCCAAGGGAATGATTTTGCTTTCCGCTTGAAGACCATCTCGTAAGGTGACATCGGTAAGTTCTAATGTTTCTGTTTTTTGGGGTTCAATGTTCACAAAGTTTTATGACAGCTCAATGAGGATTTCACCTTCATTAACGAAATCCCCCACCTGTTTTTTTACTACAGCGACTTTACCCGATTGATTGGCCATCATAGGAACTTCCATTTTCATTGATTCAAGAACGACAATTTCCTGACCGGCCTTAATCGCATCGCCTGCTTTCACTTTAATTTCTAAAACCGTGCCTGCCATTTCTGATTTAATCACTGCCATCGTTTAAGCTCCAAATTGGTAACCGACTCTCATCATGATAGTCCAGAAGTTATCCCCGATATCGGCATCCTTCCTAAAGAGTGTATGATATCTAAGTCCCAATCCAATTCTTAGATTATCTCCAGCCTTAACATCTACATTAGATCCAGTTTGAATCCCAAATAGAGTGTCGGTTTTGTTATCGTATTTAAAGAAATAGAAACCGGGACCCGCTCCTAAAGTGACATCAAAATCATTAACATCGATAATGTGGAAGTTAGCCCCTAACGTTTCCGAATAAAGTGAAAGTCCATTAGCCCCACCAATATGAGAACTGTATTGGGAAGAAAAAAGCACATCTAATAAAGGATTGGTCCGAAAGCCTAGATCAATGGCGAACCCAATAGTGTTGTTATAGGTGGGAGCTGTTTTACCCGTCAGAGCTGCATGGCCAATTTGCCCCCCTAAATAAAATCCATCGAGAGGGAAAGCGATTCCACATAAAAACAGACCGCAAAGGATAAGTGATTTAATTTTCATAGACTTAACTGTAAGCGGTAAGAATATAAAAAGGCAAGAAGCAGAATTTAGCTAGTTGCGGCAGGGGTATCTGCGGAGCCCACAGCTTCACCCTTCACCTGATATCCACACTCTTTATTGGGGCATCGGATTGAAGCCCCCTCTTTTTTGGTGTAGTGCTCAGTCAAGAAGGGATGCTGACACTGAGGACAGGGCTGTCCCTTAAGCGGCTTATCCCAAATTGCATATTTGCAGTTGGGATACTTGGTACAACTGTAGAAAATTTTTCCAAAACGGGTTTTCTTTTGAGAGAGCTCCCCCTCTTTACAATCAGGGCACTTAATACCTGTCGTAATAGGTTTGGTCGTCTTACATTTAGGATAAGCAGAGCAGGCTAAAAACCTTCCAAATCGACCATTCTTAACCTGCATGGGCTCACCGCAAGTCGTACATTTTTCATCCGTTGTAGGCTGAGCGACTAAGCTGATTGTGCCATTCTCTTGGATAAACTCAGAGGTAAATCGACAATCTGGATAACCTTGACATGCAGCAAACTTACCGTTTTTACCCCATTTAAGAACTAAGTTTTTATCACATTTCGGACACTTGATGTCAGTAGGAGTCTCTTCCTTTTTTACATTCCGCATCTTCTCCTGAGCATTTTTCAACGTCTCTTCAAACGGACTGTAAAATTCTTTTAAAGTCGTAACCCAATTAAGTTTACCCTCTTCAATTTGATCTAACTCTTCCTCCATGTGGGCCGTGAATTTTTCGTCCACAATCGAGGGGAAATTTTCCACAAGAAGCTCATTGATTAAGGTCCCAAGCTCGGTGGGGTAAAATCGATTCTCTTTTTTCTCAACATACTTACGATCTTGAATCGTCGAAAGAATGCTTGCGTAAGTTGAAGGACGACCGATTCCTTTTTCCTCAAGCTCCTTAATTAAACTACTTTCAGAAAATCTTGGGGGGGGCTGAGTCATATGCTTTTCTTCCATGACTCCATTACATTTAACGGGGGTCGTCTCCTTAAGATCGGGCAGAACTTGAGAGTCCTCGCCTCCCCCTTCGTCATCTTGCCAAAGCACCAAAAACCCATCGAAACGAAGGACACTACCGGTACATCGATAGCCATACTTCTCTGAGTTTTTCGCAACCGCTTCAATATCTACTGTGGTTTGATCGAAAACGGCTGGCTCCATTTGGCTCGCTAAGTAGCGCTTCCAAATTAATTCATACAACTTAAATTGGTCTGCATCTAAAAATTGTTTAATTTTTTCAGGGGTAAATTTAACCGAAGTGGGACGAATAGCTTCATGAGCATCCTGAGCATTCTTCTTATTTCGATATTCCACTGGGGTTTTGGGTAAATATTCAGCCCCTAAGATCTTATTCACTAAATTTCGAGCATCTTGAACTGCATCAGCAGAGAGACGAGTAGAGTCGGTACGCATGTAGGTGATCAAACCCTGAGCTCCGTCTGGCCCCAGATCTATACCTTCATAAAGTTGTTGAGCCAAAGTCATAGTCTTCTTAGCGCTGAAATAAAGTCTTTTCGAAGCCTCCTGTTGCAAAGTCGAAGTAATAAAAGGAGGATAGGGGTTTCGTTTTCTCGATTTTTGGCCGACAGAAACGATCTTCCAAGAGGCCGACGTAGAATCCAATACAATCTGTTTTGCCCACTCTTCGTTATCAATTGTGAGCCGATCTATCTTTTTGTCACCCGCCTTAACAAGTCGTGCGATACACTCTTTTTCACTGCCCAAAAGTTTAGCTGTCACAGTCCAATAGGGTTGTGCAATAAAGGCCTGAACCTCTTTTTCTCGATCGGCAATCATTTTAACCGCTACCGATTGAACTCGGCCTGCCGATAGACCTCTTCTTACCTTGGTCCAAAGAATAGGAGAGATCTTATACCCCACTAAACGGTCTAGAATCCGACGAGCCTGTTGAGACTCATAACGGTCTACATTCAACTCGATGGGATTTTCAATGGCCTTTAAAACAGCTGGCTTCGTAATTTCATGAAATAAAACCCGATGAATTTTATTCTTGGGAAGTTTTAGAACCTGGGCAACATGCCAAGCGATGGCCTCTCCTTCGCGATCAGGGTCGGCAGCTAGATAGACCTTATCTGCTTTTAGGGCTGCTTTAGCAAGTTCTTCAACGACCTTCTGTTTACCCTTAATCATTTCGTAAACAGGTTCGAAATTTTTATCAGGATCTACGCCGAGGCTGCTTTTGGGGAGATCCATTACATGCCCCACAGAGGCCTTAACGTCGAAATTTTTGCCTAAATATTTTTTTAAAGTTTTGGCTTTTGCGGGAGACTCAACAACTACAAGCCCTCTGCCCGATCCTGTGGAAGGAGAACCTAGATCCTCTTCAGAAACCTTGGCCTTCTTTGCCATTTTTTTAGGAGTTGCTTTTTCCATTAAATTATAAAGTTCTCCACAAGTTACGGAAGTTCCTGAACCCAATCTTTAAATAGCCGAGTTAATTAATACGTGTTTCGACTAGGGTAGAAGATGAGGAACCGCCTCCCTGAATTTTGTGCTCATAACCGAAAACAGTAAGAGCTGCAACCGTTTTTATTTCCCTAATCCCTGCGGGCGATTCTAAGTTCATAGCTTTTTGAATAATTTCGTCTTCAATAGCATGATCAATAACGCCCCGCATTTTCAACTTCCATAAGTAGCCCTTGGCTGCTTTTGAAAGCTGGGTATGTTCTTCATTACTATAAATTCGATAGACTGGAACCGCATCACTCCAGAAGGGGCCTGGTATTTCTAAGGAAGTTTTTTGAATGTGCGAAATAGCACTTTCAATCTCTTCATCAGAATAACCGCGCTTAGAGAGCAACTCCCAAATCTCTTCAGCGTCATAAAATAAATCTTTATTTCGCTCCAGAGACTGAGAAAAAAGCGCCAAGATGTTTAGGATCTTATCTCGCATTTTTTCTTCTTCTTTAACGGTTAAGTCGCCGCAAACGAAAACCAAACTTACCTATTATTGTTGTAATAACTTAAACATTTGGCAAGCGGTCTTTTTATAAGTTCTATTTCACGTCGCATCAATTAATCCAAATAAAGTGCTGTGGACTTAATTCTAATACTCTTTGCTCCCCCAAAGCAGCTTCAAGATCTTTAACCATTCTTTCTCTTTTTTGTTTGGCTAATGAATACAAAAAATCCAGGGAAAGACTTCCGTCTTCACTTTCAAAAAGCTCCCGTAACTCTTCAAATCGATTTCCCTCTATGTTTTTAATTACGCTGAACTCCCAAAGATTTCGTGGAATCTCTTCAAGAATATCTTCAATTTTCAAGACCATTTTAGCCCCTTCTTGAAGCAAGCGATTCCCACCGCGAAAACTTTCATCATCAAATCGAGAAGGGATAACAAACACCTCCCGATTCTGCTCAAGCGCTAATCTAGCCGTAATAAGAGAACCACTTTTCTCCGCAGCTTCAATAATAAGAGTCCCCACACTGAATCCCGAAATAATTCGATTTCGTTCTGGAAAGTGATGTTTAAGAGGAGGCTCATTCCAGGAATATTCCGAAATCAAACACCCTCCTTTATCAACTATCTCTCGACTCAAATTAGAATTCTCAGGTGGATAAATTCTAGATAGCCCATGACCTAAAACCGCAACCGTTTTTCCTTGGGCCATTAGAGCCCCTCTGTGGGCGTAACTATCAATGCCTCTGGCTAAGCCACTGACGATTGTAAATCCAAGCGATGCAAGCTGTTTGGCAAAAAAGATCGCCGATTTAATCCCATAACTTGAAGGTCTTCGAGTCCCTACAATTGAAAAGCAGGGGCTCATTAGGGGATCTAAACACCCCCTGTAAAAAAGTTTCTGAGGGGGATTGGATATCTGATTAAGCCATGAATGTGAATCGGGGTTGAACAGTAGCTCCTGGCTAGAGCGGGTTTTATTATCCATTAAATTCATGAGAAGGTTCTTACCCTCTAAAACTCAAAATTCAATCGAATGTAGGAAGCATGAAATCTGAAATGATCCACTTTTTCATCCAGTAAAACACACGACAATTAATCAATTGAAATTTCCTGCCGCTGCTTTTTAGGAGATGTAGGGCGATTAGGAAGTTCTGGAAAGCTCAATAAACTATCGCCGATTCTAAGGGGTTCAGTATTGCGATTAATCACTCCAACGCTAGAATCCTCTCCTGCATACACCACTCTAATTTCACCTTTTGAGGTTGGAACAACTCCACCTCTACTGTTTTTCACAGGATCTGTATCTTCAAAAACTTTAAATAAGAACCCCTCTTGCATTCCCTGAGTCACTCCTTTATTGAGAACCACAAGTTCACCCTGACTCCCAAAAAATTTCTCCGCATCATCTAACATCACAATCTGAGCAATGAGATCCCTAGCTGGAAACTCAGCATTGGTTTCTCCTCCTATCTTGGGAATAAGGATTATTTTATCTTCCCGCTTAACAGGATAAAACTGTGAGTCCATTTCAACTTTAGTCAGCTTGGAATCGTTAGATAAAACTTTAATTTCCCCTAAGAAACGCACCATTTTTCCAATAACGGGCTCCCCTACTTGAGTTTTATCGCGTAATTCCCTCTCTTCACGGACCACCGCAAATTTACTTCCTGGTTCAACTTTATTCTCATTAAAAAATGATACATAGAATTCATCGTTAACAGACATTTGGGTTCTCGGAGTATAAGAACCAGTAATCTCACCCAAGATATCATCTTCTTTGATTACTAAATAATTAAGACGATAACGAGCCCTAAAAACTCGATTTACATAGACATCATTATCCACATCGGTGAGCGTTCCACTCTTATCAGGACGCAATTTAATAATAGGAATTTTTTTCTCAGAGTTTAAACCCTCACTCTCACGATAATAGGCCAGCATTCTCCCTACTTCCAACTCATGCGGATTCGTTAGCCATGGATTTTCTTGCCATAGTTTTCTCCACAAAAAAGGGTCCCCAAACCCTGTTCTCGCAATACTCCATAAGCTTTCCCCCGACTGAATCTGCCTCTTTTTATCCCGATCAAAATTAATGAGTTTTAACCATTCCTCGTCAGCCAATCGAGGCCTCAGATTAATGCCTGCAAGAACCTGTTCTGCTTTTCGGGGATCTAAATAATATTTGTAGGGACGAGCACTCACTAAGGATGAATACAAGATCACCACACTTAAAATCCATTGACTCATATTTGACTCCTGAAAAAATTTCAGAATCTACTGAACACGGGTGGAAGAATCTTTACTAAGTTCTACCCACTTTTTACGGGCAGCACCGACTATTGGATCTTTGGGGAAATTTTTTATCAAATTACTTAAAGTTAACTTCGCCTGTGCGATTTGGTTCATCTCAATAAAAGCAATACCTCTTTGATAGGCAGCTTCAGGTAGCTTTAAACTGTAGGGATATTTACTCTCCAATAAATGGGTTGCCACAATCACCATGCTATAATCTTTATTTTTAAAATGGCTGTCAGCCATTAAAAATTGAGCCCGATCCGCATAAACATGGTTTGGATTTTCAGTTACAAAGGACTTAAAGAAATCTATAGCCTCTTCATAGTGCTTATCATTATAAAGCTGTACCCCTCTGTAGTAGGAATGCATGGAATCTTGAGATGAGTCAGCAATGGTCTCGACATCTTCCATGAGAGGGGAAACTGCCACAGATTCTTCACTTTGCTTAGGTTGAATCTTAATCACAGATAGGGACCGAGGCATTACTACTTTCGTTGAATTGGATTTAATTGGAGGTTTTTGGATCAAAGCTCCTTCAGTCAATGGAGCCGTTTCTGTAGATGATTTTACATTTAACTGATTAATGAGAGCGTTAAGTCTTGTAATCTCCTTGGATTGTTCTTTTAAATCCATCTCTAAGGCCATTAGCCGATCTTCGAGTGGACTTAAAATAGCGCTCTTCGATTTCGGAACTGAGGCACAGCGCGCTAAGCCCAATAAACAAATCACCACAAGACTTTTAGGTAATGTAGATTTCATGTTATTATTATCTCGAATTTTTTCAGATTCTTAAACACTTTCTCTTACAAATTAAACTCTTTTGGGTAAAGGATGCTAGAAAAACTAGATCTCCACTTAATATATTCACTGGCAAGAGAAGCGGGCTATTCAACGTGCCACCTTTATGCAGAACACACTGCAACAACCGAATTCGAACTATGCGACAAAGAAAACAGGACTCGACACTTTGAGTCGGGCGGGATTTCAATTGAGTTAAAAAAAGAGAATTCAGAAACTCTCTATACTTTTCGCACCTATCAGTTTTCAACGGAGGCCATTCTTAAGCTTCTTGGCTTTGCTGTACCCCTTGAAAAAACAGATCTAGTTCATAAAACCTCTACTCCAAAGCTACCTCTGCTAGGAAAGAAACTTCAGAATCTTAATCTTTTAATTCGGAAAATTAACTTAGAAAATTCTCTCACCAAACCCGTTTCATTTTGGTTTCAAGAGAAGAGGCGAAAATATCAGTCATCGAACGATCCGAACGAAATCAGATCAGGAGAGATTGAACAGGGAGAAATTAAGCTAGAGATCGAATCTTCTTATAAAGGCAAGCCCTTAAATTTCTCTTACCATTTTTCAAAGGGAAATCTTGAGGAGTTATGGAATGAACTTCATAATATTCTCCCTCAAATTCAACGCCGAATTAAATTAGGCTCTACAGATCAATGGCCTGCGCCACAAGGACCTCTACCTGTAGGTTGGTCTTCGAGATCGATTGCAAAACTTGTGGATTGTTTCATTCGAGGATTTGAAGGGGATTTAGTCTTAAAAGACTTTTCCTATCTCCCCCAATTAAAACTACCCTTAAATTTCAATTTCTCACTTAGAGAAAAAGAGCCTCTTTCAAAAGAGAGCATTGATCACGAAGGCTCAACACGAAAACCCATGATTATATTCGATGGCAAAAAACCCAAAGGACTTGCTACAGATCAAATCGTTGCAAAGGAGCTCTCAGTAGCTCCGACAGGGCACTCTCGAAGAGAATCTTTCGAAGCCCCCTCTACGATTAGTTTTTGGCATCCTTTAATGGAAAGTAGTTCTAGAGTGAATTCCGTTCTGTCTCAAATGGCCGAAGGGCTTTGGGTGGAAGAGATTGAGATCAAAGAACTCGATCTCTTAAGCAGTAGGGCCACAATCTATTTTTCACAAGTTAATCTGGTTCACCAAGGCGAGATCGGGGAATCGGTAGAGCCCTTTTCATGGACTCTCTCACTCATTGAACTCATGGGAACTTTAACTCACTTTTCGAATGATACATCTACGACTGGCCTTTTTCATACTAAACAGAAACAGAGGATCTTAACCGAATACACTACACCAGACGCCCTCTCTGCAGAGATTTTCATTCCTGGATCTGTACCTAAGGGCCATTACTGGTAATACTTTTTAAAAGCAACTGTTCTAGTTTAAGTCCTGCCGATTCCAAGGTAAATTCTGCAGCTATTTTTTCCCCTTCTGATGCGAGTTTCAATCTGAGTTCTGGTTGATTTAATAACTGAATAACGCATTCACTAAGAGCGATTGGGTTCTTGGGTGGAGCTAATAATGCGGTCTTTCGATCGAGAGCATAATCAATATGGCCGCCAATATTGGTTGCTACGAGAGAGGCCCCACATAACATACTTTCTAGAGTGGTAAATGATAAACCTTCTGAATGACTGGGGGCTAAAAAAATTTGACACTCATTATATAGCTCCCTTAGCCGTTTTCTGCTTGGAAGTTGATCATAGCTAATCCAAGACGGAAGTTTGGGAGGAGCAAATACACCAAATAAACGCACCTGCAACTCAGGCTTTTGCTCTTTGACATAGTAGAGAGCTCTTAATCCATCTTCGGTTCCTTTGACTTCCATACAGTGATAGAGCATTCCAACAACTGAAATCTGACGATTTACAGGCAATTGGTCTATACCAAATTCATCCTGGTTTAATCCAAAAGGAATTAGCGCTGCAGTTTCTTTCATTTCATTTGCAATGTTCCAAAGCCATTTAGATATAACAATCTTATTGAGTGGAAGTTTCCATGTCTGAATAACTTCCATTTCTGGTCCATCCCAGATCTCATATCCTTGGATCAAATAGAATTTTTTTCCGATTGAAGGGGGAAGGCTTGCCACATAATTTGCTGTTTGCCAAGCAGTCGCTATTACTGCTTCGGCCTCAAATTTGGGTGCTCATTTTAGGGAATGAGCCGTTAATAATTCAACCCTCGGATCTAACTTGAACCAGGGGACCGATCGATTTGTTTTGAAAAGTGACCGGTACAGAAAGTGCTTAAAAAACCTAATCTCATCTCTTAAAGAATCTGTTTTTATTCCTGCCGGATGAAGAATAGATACTTCGTGCCCTCTTCGAACTAAAAAGTTAGCGTGTTCATAGACCACTCTAAATCCACCAATGGGGTGTTTGCTAGCGCAGGGAAGTATAAACCGAATTGCACTACGCTCTCCTCATCATGAGATTCATTATCCATCCTCGGAGCCATCGATAAGTTACTCCGATGACAAATAAAGCTTTGTAACCCATTAACCTATAAATAACATAAGGGATAAAAGCTATTGAGGCCCTAGGAGGTATATAATTGGGCTTTAGTTTATTAAGATGATTAGCTAACTCTAAAAATTCATTCCAATCTCCAAGAGATAAATTGCGCCCCAAGGAAAAATATTGAGAGGCAAGCCAGTCAATCCCTTCCTGATTCAAAAGATTCTTTTCTCGCATAAGGCCTTCAATTATTTTCATGTTATGAATAACTCCAACTGCTAATTCATATCGACCCACTTTAGACCATGACCCTGGGGTATTTCTCCAAAATGAGAGTGGAAAAGCTGAAGGAACATACCGAAACACTCCTCCAGCCATATCAATTCGAATCTGAATATTTGCATCCTCAGCGGAATTAATTAACTCGTCAAAGCCCCCAATTTTATCAAGCCGGCTCCTACAAAAAAAAATAGCACTTCCGTGAATATAGATTCCCTTAAATAGCCCCCTAATCATTGGATAGGGAGCGAGATTTGGAAGTTCAGCCCGTATAACCCGTCCCGATCTATCCCATCTTCCCGAAATGAACGAGTACCTTTGCCAATCTGAATAAACGGCTGCCGTCTCAGGGCCATAGAAGACTCCTGAATTAAATGAGAGCTGCAGTTTCTCTGGAGCTAAGAGATCATCATGCCCCAAAAACAGAACCCAATCCCCAGAGGCAGCTTTCCAACCTACATTATTAGCTCGATTAATTCTCTGATTGGATGTCGATTTAACTAAGTAGCTAACTTGCCCTTTTTCTAATATCGATTTTGCTAATTCTGCACTAGAGTCAGTAGAGCCATCATCAATGACTACAATCTCCATTTTCTCTGCAGGGTAAGATTGATTTAAAAGACTTTGTAAGGTTTCAGGAAGCCACCGCCTGCCATTATAGGTCGAGACTACGATGCTGATCTTAGGAAGTTGCGCCATTCATAAAATATAACAGTAGAGTTCAAAAAATTCTATGGTTTCACATTCTCAAAAGACTCTTTCTTAATGCGTTAATCGAACTTTAAAACCGTTAAAATAACTTGCCCCATAAAACACCTTCTCAGTGTTATATGTCCCTTGGCTCTACTTTATCATGAGATTCATTACCCATCCTCGGAGCCATCGATAAGCTTTTCCAATGATAAATAAGGCTTTATAACCCATTAGCCTATAAATAACATAAGGGATAAATTGCGCCCCGAGCAAAAATAGTTAAAAGCAAGCAAGTCAATCCCCTCCTGATTCAAAAGATTCTTTTCTCGCATAAGATCTTCAATTATTTTCATGTTATGAATAACTGCAACTGCTAATTCTGCACTAGAGTCAGTAGAGCCACCATCAAGGAGAACTCATTAGTTGAACTGTCCAAGTCTTGAGCAAGTGACTATGGGAGAATTAGGTGAATTGCCAACAGAGACAGCAAAATTGGAAAAAAGTCTCTTTCGACCAGAGGGCTGGCCGTTGATGAAATGGGTTTCAGCAGTGAGATCAAAATTAATAGCATTGAGATTGTTAAATAAAGGCTGCGGGCCTAGACTGAAAACATTCAAAGCGGTGATATTTTGAAAACATCGCGAAGTGACTAAATTATTACTTGAGTTCCACTCGTTCAAAGTCAATCCCCAGTTTTCCCTACAAGCAGAAGTTAAATTAACATTACCCCCACCTGGGAGGATTGCCGTCATTGAAACATTTGGAGCACAACATAAAAAGCTGATTCTTGATAGGTTTGTTGAGCTAGTTTCTGGGTTAAACGTATTACATGGGCGTAGGTCACTTCTCAAAACCACAGCGATGTCAGAACCATTTTGCGTTAGATTAAAATCTGTTGCTCGACTAAAAAAATTTTTAATTAACTTATTGAGTTCCCATGTGGTGCCCCCAGCTTCACTCAGTTTCACATCAGACCAGACTTCTCGAATGCCAAGTTGTCCAGTTAGAGTATTTGATAAAAACAAAAGAACAGTAGAGGCAATCACCATAGCTGTAACTAGCTCAATTAAAGTTACTCCTCTATAAAACAATTTCATTTAAGAGCTCCTGTGGTGACAATATTTCTAATAATTTCATCCAAGTCATTTGCCCAAGTTGTTGTAATCTGATAAGAAACATCCCAGCGTTTTTCGTCGGCCATATAAGTATTTGGATCCCAGCATTCCCAATATCGGTAAGCTTTAAGATAGGTTCTAGCACCTGTAGAAGTTGAAACAACCCATGTAGCAGGTGGATATCGAGTTTGGCACCTTGATTGTTGTATCGAGCCAGGGCTAGCTGGAAAAACTTGGGATCCAGGTCTGACAACTCCTTTAGTGCAAAAATCAAACGATGAAGGTGAGTAAACACATCCATAATATGTTTTCCAGTTACAACCTCTGACGTTTATTTTCTTTTTCTTGTTTACAGTACGTTCACATCTATGTTCTATGCCCCCTAAAATTCCTCCATAACAGGGGGGATTGAATGTGTGACCATTGACTATTCTTTGAAAGGGAGTTGGCCCTACTGCGCAATTCCATTCTAAAGCATTTGGAGTTGGAGTATTGCTGTTAATACCTCGGAAACTTGAAAGAAACTGTACGTTGTGATTAAGAAATTTTAAACTCGGGCTGGACCTTAAACTGGGAAAATTCATATTTGGCCGTAAAAGTCGTCTTCCCAATCCTGAACCCAGACCAAATAAAGTGACAAAGGATTGGTTAGCAGCAGTGAGTTGAGTAAAATTGTTAAAGTTGGGATTAGTTGTCCCTCCCCCATGACAATTAAGACATCCTAAATTCTGCAATTTATTTTTAGTAAGATTGAAATTGTTTGAATCAAGAGTTGAATTCAAATTAGAGCCATTTTGTATTCCTCGGGCAAATAAGTAGTATTCTTCTGATAAGGCATTCCAATCATTAGCATTAAATACTGTTGTAACTGCAGGGTTGGGCCTGCATTGATCTAATCCATCTCCATTTCTTTGAAACAGTCCCCAGGGATGAGGAAGACAGTTAAAACGAGAATCTATTGGATTGCCTTGAGGTAGCAGCGATTGTGCTTCAGAAAGTGGTATGCTTTGAATAAGAGTATTTAGGGTTCGATGTTCGCTTAAGGCTTCGGTATTAATCATTGAGGATTTTAATTGTGTAATAGTCTGCATCCGAATCTGGTAAGCAGCCGTAATACCTATGACTAACACTGTAATTGCTATCATATTTTCTAAAAGGGTAAAGCCTGAGTTCTTAAGTTTAGAGGTCATAGATTTTGGAAGTAAAAATAGATTATTCTATTATAATAATAATATATCAAGAAACTCAAAATCAAACTAAGCTTAGTTAAATGAAAAAACAGGTTCTAAAAGCTAGAGGGGCTGCGATGATTTTACTATCGTTTGCTATATCTATCTCAAGTCTAACACTCATGAGTTGGGGACTTAACGGAGTCGTAAGTCAAAAAAATATTCAACGGCGAGTTACTCAGGAAAATCGTCACAATCTTATTTTGGAGCAAGTGGTAACTAAAATTTTGACCGACCTTCTACTAGCTACTAAACACCCAGATGCGGTAGCTTTAAAGAACCCACCTCAACCACCTATTATTGCTGGAAATTTAGTGCGTTGCGCCTCAATAGATCCTGATGATGGTAATCGTAATACTTTGGATGCTTATTTAGTTCCCTCGAATTTAACTTGCCAAACGCCCCATCCGGGCAATTACCAAACCTTTTACCCAACCACAAATGTACTAGTTAAACAGGTAACTTACCCAAAAGGTGTTTTTAGAGTTCTCTATTTCAGAAAGAACGCAAATCTTGGTACAACTTTTTTGACACCAGAAAGTGACCCACAGGTGACAATTAGAAAAATAGCTGCTGAACGTTATCACATAACAATAACATTTGCTGTTTGTACAGACCCAGTTGATGGAAGAAATCCCCCCGATCCGAATGATCCTATTAACATTGCAGCTGTGAGTAGCACTTTGAATGTTCCTTGGAATCCTACTTGTGCTTTAGACACGCAAGCTAATTTAACTTATGAAGGATTTATTTATACGAATACTCCGTATTTTCAGAACTAATTTATTTTTTGATATGTAGCTACTCTTATTTCGCCTTGAAAAATCCCTTGAAGATTTCTCAATGTTAAATTGCCTACCATGTTAGCATCATAGATCTCAGGTTGGTGAAGCTCCCACACCAAGGGTTCATCAAAATTGATATCAGTTGAAAAGCTAGCCGAGGCAAAACCTACCGGCAGACCATACCACAGATGTTTATGAATCCCCCAAAGACCTAACAGTTGAAGACCAGCATCCATTAGGGAAACTACAGGCCACCATGGGGAACTTTTTTTGGCTCTTTTCCAGGGGAAATTTAAAGTAGCTCGTACTAAGCCATTTGAATCAAAGTCTACCTCACTTAAAAACTGAAAGTTGGGACCATGGAAAAGAAGCTTTGGGTTATAAAAGTGACTAGAGATAAGCCGAAGTGAAGCAGGTCTAGGCACCCTAGTTAGGGAAGGTTGAGGCGTAGTCTCTAAGAGAGAGTCAAACTTTCGAAATTTTTCAACGACTCCTTCGGCAATCAAGGAGTTTTCATGCCGAATCTCAATTTGGATACTGCTCCCTTGGAGATCATGCAACTTAACTTGGAAAGAAAGAGCCTGAGGTAAGTCGGTGAGTTCAACTCGGCGAAACAATCTAAATTGAGCTAATCTGCATCTATCGTTTAAAAATATTTCCCCCAACTTTTGAAACCAACAGGCGGTCAGAGCCAAAGGAAGAATCTTTTTCTCCTCGATCGAATGGTCTTGAAGTTCAGGAAAATGGCTTAGAGACAAGCTAAACTCGATTTGTAATTTGGATTGAAGAGGAAATACACCGGTAAGTGAAATTGCTAATGGCTCCAGATCATTGAGGGGCCCTTGGTATAAGAATTTATCGTCTTGGGAAAAAACAAGATTGCTTGGGTTAGATAGCGCTCGATCAAACATAGCTCCAGCTTGATCTTTTGAAAGAAGAGATAGTCCAGTGTCTTTTAAGATATCAGAGACAAGATGTTTTTTAGTCATTCCCACTGAATCCCAAGGTGGCCATTGAATTGATATCCGAGAACTAGGCTTAGAAGAATTTCTCCAGAGTTGCTCGGCCCAAGCATTTGCAGCTGCATATATAGACTGACCCAAGTTGCCAAATCGAGCAATGACCGAGGAGAATAGAACAGACACTGGAACTTGAAACTTTTCAATGCACTCAATCGTATTTTGTGTAGTGTTTACTTTGCTTTGAAATTCGAGTGAGTCGTCTTTCGTAGAGCGTTCGATAAAACTTCGACTTATCTCGATTCCGGCAGACTGGATCACGAGGTCAATATGACCATGATTTTTCTCGGCTACGTAAAAAAACGATTCCAGATCGGTTTTATTCAGCGCATCTCCCCTATGATAAACGACTTCAGGTGAGATTAAGTTTAACTCTCTGAGATTGGTTTCAACTTCTGGATCTGAAGATGGGCTTCTTCCCATGAGGTAAAGATTCCACTTTGAACTTTTCGCTAAGTGTTTGAGTATTTCAAAGGTGATCCCTTTAGCTCCACCGATAGCTATTAGCGTTCCTCCACTAAGCTTTTTTCCTAGCCCTATTTCGGTCCGCTCCAGAGTCTGTTCAAACCGCTGACAAGAGGAATCATATTTGACATCAGTTGCCCTCCCGAACTCAATCTCGATGTGAGCTAATCTGATCTGCTCTGTTTCAGAAATGTATCCATTCTCAAAAATAATATGTGTAACAAATCGTATTTGTCGCTCTTTTTTTAGAGCCTTAAAAAAAGCTAAAAAAGGGCTAGCTAAACAATGCGCAGATTGAATTGAGATAAGAGCGAGCCTAGTGTTTTTATTTATCTTTCTTTCAAAGCAAAGTTGTCTAAACTTTTCAAAGAAAACAGGAGGGAAACTGGATTGTTTCTTGTTGTCACTAAATCGAAACAGGATATCACAGAGTGAATCAGGTTTTAATTTAAAAAGTGGGTCAAGATCTAAATGGAAATCAATATCGATGAGAAGAGGATCACGAGATTGAATCATTTCAGAAAAATAGGGCGAGATGTTTTTAGGAATATAAGTTTCCTGAAAAACTTCAAATTGGGACCGTGAAGTACGGACTGCAAAAGAAGCAGAACAGCTTTTTACTTGCTGGACGCTGTAAGCTACCTCTCCCACCGTTTTTACTCTTTGTAGCTTGCTCAGAGCTTCTCTTGGGAGTTTGAGTTGATCTAAAATTTCCAGTGAAATTTCCATCGTCTTAATTGAGTCAATTCCCAGATCCTCTTGGAGTCGATCCTCAATTTTAATTTCACTCAGTTGGTAACCCGTAAACTTGGCAATGATCGAATTTATTATTCTAAGAATGGGCTGTGATACTTCATTGGTTACGATTTTTTTTGAATGAGTAGGTAACTCCACTGGAGAGATAATATCTAGAGCAAAAAGGACCTTTTGCGACCCATTATTTAAATTGCTTTGAATTAATGACTGCAAAAGAGGTCGAGGACCCAATTCAATAAAAGTGGTAAATTCTTTAGCAAGGGAATCTATTTGAACTCTGAAATCTACCGGAGCAACAAGCTGCCGACCCAGAGCCTCCTCAATCTTTGTTTTAATATCCACCCCTATGGGAAACCACTCTTTAGTAACGCTCGAAAAGAAATTCCTTCTTAAAAATGTCGGAAGAATCGTACTTTTAGCCCAATCAGACATCTTGTTGGCCTGTTCTTCTAACCAAGGCGAATGAAAAGGCTGAGGGCTTTGAAGTCTTTTGAATTTTATATTTCGCTCTACTAGAATAGATTCGATAACGGGAACTTGATCCCACGAAACTGAGATTACAGTTTGGTTGGAAGTATTTAAATTAGACAAAACATACGAGTTGGAACGTAAAAAAGTTTCAACTTCAGATTCTGAGGCTGCAATTGCAATCATGTAGCCCAGAGCATTCCGTTCAGGAAGAATTGATTCCCGAAAAATAACCTGTTCTAAACCTTCCTCAAAGGAAAGGGCACCAGAAGCAACGATAGCAGCAAATTCACCGAAACTATGGCCTGTAGTCGCCCCCGGAAAAAAACCTACCTGAATCAATCGATGAGTCAGAGCTATTTGGAAAGTGAATAACGCTATACTTTCCACGCGCTCTTGTTGCTCTTGGATTAATAGTTCAGGAGTAAAAGCATATAGTGAAGGTTTAGGGAACCTGTGGCGCTCACAAATACGGTCAGCCGTTCTAAAATAGAGGTTGAAAATCGGATCGTTTTTGAAGTCTTTTGCCATCCCAGGAAACATAGCTCCTTGCCCTGAGTAAACAAATGATACTCGTGTATTTGTTGTAGATGTAGCTGGGGTGATCGAAGCGTTTAGTGACTGAGAGAAATACCCTTTTGTTTTAGAGTTTAGAAGGTTCACATAAACCTTCCAGAAATATTTAACTCACCTAAGTTTGGTAAGGAGAGAGAGAGAGCCCACTTCTTGAGACAAAACATCCAACAGCTTACTTCGTGTCGTTCAATCTGGATTGGGTCTATCATAGGGGTTTCTTTTATTGCGACTACAATTGCAAGATCCCACTTGCCCAACTCCAAAAAATTCTTAGCAATCAAAAAACTATGTTCTTTTGAATTAAAGTCTGCATCTATATGAAAGTTGACTCCATGAGTTCCAAATTCATGTGTCATTCTTCCGCTGGTCATGCTGTTAATACTGTGACAAATGGTTTCATCAAAAGTTAACAGTTTAGTCCGCATGGTATGAAATTTTTCAATATCGGTGGGAGAGGCTGATTGAAATAAAGGTTCTAACTTTTTTAAATATATGGATTCCGTCAGATCTTCAATTTTCGCTGTTCGAGTATGAGACGCTGAGATAACACCTATCCGATTGGCTGGAATTTGGGTTAGGTCGATCAAGCTTCTTTCAAGGGCTTCAGTAACAGCTAATATACCTAGTGTTTGAGATGGATCTAATTTCTTCAAGATATTGGGTGGGATCTTATAGGTTCTACTATTTTCGATAGTTATATGTGTAGAATAAGGAACGGACGAGTAGGCAACCAGGGATATTGACTGTGGCTCAGGGAATTTTTTTGCTAAGAAAGATGATTTCTCTGGAACAAATTCTTTAAGCGACAAATGGTAATTGGCCCCTCCAAAACCAGAGGAGTTAATTCGTATTTGTAACGGGGTGGTTCCAGGAGGAAAGTTAACTGGTGAAGTATTAATAGTTAGGGGACAGATTGGAGAGTCGTAGGATGATTGCTTAAAATAACTTGAGGGGGGAATTGTTCGGTTTTGAATTATCAGTAGGGATTTTAATAATCCAGCGGCACCAGCGGCTCCTTTGGTGTGACCAATAAGAGATTTGACTGAGCCCAAGTATATAGAAGAGGCGGAATGTTTAAAGGCTTGCACTAAAGCCTTTAGTTCAGCGAAATCTCCGACTGGGGTTCCGGTTCCATGTGCTTCAATGTAATGAGGAGAATTTTCCTCGAGATTTTGATTCATTTGTTCATAAATCTCTTTTTGATTTTCAAATGATGGAGAGAACAGACTGGCGTTAGATCCGTTACTCGAACTAGTGATATTATCAATTACTCCCAAAATCGGATGTGATGCAGATAGGGCATCAGATAGTCTCTCCATAGCAAAAACAACAACTCCCTCCCCTTGAACAATACCATCGCTTCTAGAGTCAAAGGGTAAGCAATGGTTTTTTGACAAAACCCCTAAATGGCTGAAGGGTATGAACGTTTCTAGCCCTAAGTTCCCCTCAACTCCACCAGATATCGCGATGTCGATCTCCTGTTTCTGTAATAATTGGCACGACAGATCGATGGCTGTCATCGAGGACGCACAAGCAGAGTCGGCACAGAAGGCCAAGCCCTGAACTCCTAAATGGTCGTTAGCTAGTTTTGCTATAGAGGTTGGATAATGAACTCGAGGATCCGTTGAAGCATCAATCACCCATGACTCCCAATCAGCTAAGATATTATTGATGGAAAGGTCTTTGCTGAATGAGGCTTGAAGTAGTTTGTTTCTCGTTGATGACAGTTTTGATTTGAGTAAACTTTTTGAAGATTCATCTCCTGGATTCATGCACCCCAAAATGGTTCCTACTCGTAATTTAGTAAAACTAGTTTTGCCTATGTTTTGGATCGATTCCGTTAGGGCTTTGAGAAACATTTGGTGAGTTCGTGGTAGATCTAAATCAGGATTAAAAAACAGTGAGTCGTCGATAATAGCTGCGCGATTGGAGTAGGTTGAATCCTTCGATTGAAATTGTGGGTCATAAAAGATATCAACGGGCCATCGTTTATTATTTAGAAAGCTAAATTGTTTTTTTTCGAGCAGAAGGAGATCCCAAAAGGCTTGTATATTGGCGGCTCCAGGTAAAACACACCCTGCACCGATGATGGCTATGGGCTCCAATGAATTCATGATGGAGTTAATTTTAATAGCTTAATATTAATCTTTTTTTTGCCAAGTTCCAAAATGATTAATCCTATTAAAAAACACCAAGCTAACATAAAGATAGGAAAACCTATCCAGCGGACGCCAAATGAGTAAGACTCAAACAATGAAGACAAGACATTTCCCAACGGAAAATGCAAAAAAAAGATCCAGAAGGAGCCTCGAGAAAATGCGTTTGGGAAGGGTTGATGAACAAAAGTTAATTTCTTCTGAAAATAGGTTAAGGCAGATAAGATAAAAATAAACCCGCTGGCACAAGATATAAAAAGAGGGATAGGCATATTTAGAGCGCTATATTGATCAAGTAGGGTTTGGCTCTGAATAAAGTTTCGTGACGATTTAAAAGCCAAGAAGAACAGAACAATGAAAAGAGAGATAAATATCATCGCCTTCAGGGTCTTTGGAGTTAAAATGTTTTTGCTGTAATAATTTGAATAGGAAAAACCAATAAGAACGATAGAAAACCATGGAATGAGTGACCAACCTTGAGAAGAGATTCCAAAAGTTATTTGAGCTAAATAGAACTTAGTGACCTCTAAGGCCCCATGACGAAACAATTCTTCGTACGTCTCAGGAAAAACATATGGAAATAAGCTAGTAATCGAATCCTTGAAAAGTGCGACGATAAAAAAAACTAAAGTCCACAGTGTAAGATCATTATTCTTTGAAATAGCTAGAAGCACAGTAACAATTAAGAATGAACCCCCCATAAAATGGAGTGGATTAAAGGATAGAAATGGATAAGGGTTTCTTAAGAAGATTTCAAATACCCATCCTGACAACAAGAGAATGAATCCCCAATAGGAAGAGTTTTTGACAACACTTAATCGAGTTGGCGAAGAATAGTTTTGTTTGAGTAATTGGAGGTTTAGCGTAGCTCCAGCGATAGCTGGAATCCAAATATCAAAAAAGCATCCAAAATGGAGAATATTTCCAAAAATTAAGAACCATGAGCCTTTGTAAACATTAAAATCCTCCTCGGTAATAACCATTCCCCAACTATGGAGCACAATCATACAAGCAATGCTAATAGCCTTCAATAATTCAAGAGCCGGCCATGTATTTTTATCAATTTTCATAATCCTTTTTGAATTATAATACGTGTATAATTTTATTTAACTAATTATATGAAACAAATTTGGATCACTAGAAAAGGCGCGCCTGATGTTTTACAAATAAAAAACTCCCCTGATTTGATACCAAGAGCCAATGAGGTTTTAATTTCTGTAAAAACCGCAGGGGTGAATTTTTCAGATATCCTGGCTCGAAGGGGAAGGTATCCAGAAGCGCCAAATCCTCCCATGGTAGTAGGTTATGAAATTAGTGGGATAGTTCAATCTTTAGGTTCGGATGTCTCAGGATTTGAGATTGGCCAACCGGTTTTAGCACCTGTTTTCTTTGGCGGGTATGCAACGCAATGCAGAGTTCCTAAGGAACAGGTGTTTCTTTTACCTGATGGGATGAGTTTTTCTCAAGGGGCCGCATTACCCATTAATTATTTAACTGCATATGGTATGGCGATCGATATGGCAAGGATGAGACGAGGAGACCGTGTTTTGATCTATTCGGCAGGTGGCGGGGTGGGGTTAGCGCTTCAAGATCTCTGTCGATTTATGGGGGTACAATCGGTAGGAGTTGCTTCCCATCTGAAACATGCTTTTTTGAAAGATCGTGGGTTTGAATGTTTAATCGATCCCAATCTTCCCAATTTCGAAACTGAGCTTTCCCAAATAGCTGGGTCAAGAGGCTTTGATGTGATCTTTGATTCTAGTGGGGGACAAAGTTGGGAGCGGGGACTTAATCTATTGGCGCCCTTTGGTAAACTTATAGCCTTTGGCTTTTCGAGTTGTCTTGATGAGATTTCTACTGGCGTTCCAGCCTTTATACCCGAGGGAAACAGTGTTTGGTACGGAATCGACCTTTTTAAATTAACTCAATCCAATATTTTGGTAGCAGGGTTTAACTTAGCAACTTTATGGAAAAGATCCTTTACGAAGATTGGATTTTGGATGAATGAGATCTTAGATCTTTATCGAAACGGAAATATTAATCCAATTGTCGATCGAGAATTCAGTTTTGAACAAGCAGTTGAAGCGCATCGCTATATTGAAGAGAGAAAAAATTTAGGTAAAGTTGTTTTGGTTAATACCGAGTCTTGTCAGGAAATACAAAATACGTCGATGAATGGGTCCAGTATACCAAGAGATACTCCCCAATAATAAAGAAAGATTAAAGCTCAATCCACCAATCTAAACTCCAAATATGTCACTCAGTGTAATCCAGCTCTATTTATACAATGTGGGATCTCTAACAAATAAGTAACCCGGTATGCCGGTTTTGCCACAATGCCAAAATCAGATATCAGCTAGGCTGGGACATACAAATAAAAGAAAGAGCCACAAAAATGTAAAGAGCTTTACTCTTGTGTAAATTCTGTATTCCACCCCCTTTTTCTCTTAATTAGATAAGAAATTCAACTCTCTAAATAACATACTGTAAGTGGAACCTTACTTTTCGTCTAAATTTTTTACACTTTTCTAGGATTATTTTAATCCTTGCCTAGATAAAACAAGTTGGAACTAATCTTGCTTTTAATTTAAATACAAAAATATTTTAAAGATGGGAAATAAAATGCGTCTAATAACAATATATTCTTTCTTTCTTTCTTAGTAGTTAGTCGAGAAGTCCGCTCGGACACTAATTTTCGGACAGTTTCAGATTGTGAAAACATGAGCTTCGCTAATCATTGCAACAATTTGGTAGCAGGGACTCTTAATGAGACTTTAGCCAGTGTGCACAGGCAAGCAAGTCGTGATCGCCTCCCCCCCTCCAGATCGGCTAGAAGCGTAACCAATGAGTGTAGGTCAAATTGTAACTGGATAAATACCCAGCTTCAGATGATATGTAGAGGACGTGTACTCAATATCAGCTTTGCCAATGGCCAACTAGGAAGGAGTAGCTATAACGATTATCAAATAAGACTGCAGCAAGCTGTTTCCCAATCGCATGAGCGACTGGCCACATTTGTCAGAAGTACTAGAGAAATTGAGGAATTTGAAAGAAGTCTAAATACATGCGCTTATCAAGGTTGGCACCGTGCTCCAATATCGAGAACCCGTGACCTGTTAAGACAGTTTGGTTACACGGGAGGGCAAGGACCGGTAATAAGTGCTTTATCACCCGCTGCCATAGCACATCAAGTTAGCTTATTGCGCACGCTACACGACAGATGCCACAGAAATGTTATAAATGAGGCACTTGTTTCTTTAGGAGCTTTGGGAAATGGAAATCCGATGGGTCCCCTTAATTTTGGAATAAATTTAGCTACTCAAAACGGAAATCCAAGCGGTGATTTACTAAGTAGCAACCCATCAGAAGCCAGAGCAACTCGTGCTCAGGTTTTCGAAGCTATGAGCCAACACCTCGAACTAGGCGCTAATGTAAACCGAATTCTAAGTTGCTCGGACCTGGTTTGTGAATACTCGATAAGAAGACTTCCAAGAGAGAACACTCATGTACGAAATTTTGAAAGAGATCAAGGATGCCGCGAGCGCATGGCAGTTAATAGTTCTTTCAATCCTGTCGATCAGTACGTTCAAAGTACGGAAAGCCCTTCGCGATCACAAAGGAGAAGAGAAATGGGTCTTCCCAATGCAGAATCTTCTCCATCTCATTTCTAACTTGATTATTCCTCCCACTGAATCTTGACTTGATCCCGTTTGCCGAATTGGGAAAGGGCTGATATATAATCAGGTCTTAATGTTTCCGATTTTAGACAAAATTGATAAGGCTCTTGAGACTAAAGTTAAGTGCACCTTAATGGACAAGATGGGTCAATATCTTCATGGTAAGATCACAGACTCATGGATCCGTTTTTCTGGTGGAAAACTCAGGGGTAAATTGGTTTTTGAATCGGAAGAAAAAGGGTCCCAGGAAATAGACGCTAACGATATCTTGGATATCGTTATTTCAAAGGAATAAACTGTGCTCGTAGGAATTCCAAAAGAGATTAAAAACAGAGAAAACAGAGTGGGTATTGTCCCTGCAGGTGTTAAAGCTTTTGTGGCCCACGGGCACAAAGTTTTAGTCGAAAAAGGGGCAGGCGTCGGTAGCGGTATCTCTGACGAACACTTCAAAATGGCTGGAGCCAATATCGTAAATTCTGCTGATGAGATCTGGGCTGCAGATATGGTGATGAAGGTCAAAGAGCCTTTAGCTGAAGAGTTTAAGTATCTACGCCCCAATTTGATTCTTTTAACCTATTTGCATTTGGCTGCAGAAAAGAGACTCACTGAAGAGTTGATAGAAAAAAGAGTGACTGGAATTGCTTACGAGACAATTCAAGAAACTGATAATTCACTCCCTCTGCTTCGTCCTATGAGTGAAGTCGCAGGTAGAATGTCGATCCAAATTGGAGCTTATTACCTTCAAAGCAGTTGGGATCCTTCAAGCTCAGGAAAAGGGGTTTTATTGGCAGGTGTCCCAGGTGTCATGCCTGGCCATGTGACCGTTCTTGGGGGGGGAGTTGCAGGAAGTAATGCTGCAATGGTGGCACTGGGAATGGGAGCTCAAGTAACTATTATCGATCAAGATGTACGACGTCTTGAATACCTAGAACATATTTTCAGTGGTCGACTCTTAACTTTAATGTCCAATATCGACAATATTGAAGAAAGTGTCACAAAAACGGATCTTCTTATTGGATCAGTTTTAGTTCCCGGAGCTAAAGCCCCCAAGCTTGTTTCTAGAAAAACTATCTCTCAGATGAAACCTGGTTCGGTAGTTGTAGACATTGCAGTGGATCAAGGTGGATGCGTTGAAACTTGCCGTCCCACCTCTCATGAAAACCCCACTTTCATGCTTGATGGGGTCGTTCACTATTGCGTCACCAATATGCCAGGGGCCGTGAGCAGAACCTCTACTTTTGCGCTCACCAATGTCACTCTGAAATATGCGCTTCAAATCGCAGATAAAGGGGTTGAAGCGGCTGCAAAGAATAGTAAAGCCATACGACTTGGCTTTAACACCATCGCTGGGAAACTGATTCATCAACAAATCGCTGAAGCTCATTCAATGCCGTTCACAGCTTGGGAGATCTAATGCCAAAGCGCAGTCTAGTTATTGTTCCCACCTTTAATGAAATTGAGAACATCACTCAAATCTTAAAGGCTCTCGATGAAAAAGCTCCCGATTCAGATGTCCTAGTCGTAGATGATAACTCTCCTGATGGAACAGCAGCTGCGGTTAAAACATTTACAGAAACGCACCCAAAGACTCATCTTCTCTCACGAGAGAAAAAAAATGGACTCGCGGGGGCTTACATTGCGGGCTTCAAATGGGGACTAGAGCGAGATTACGATTATTTTATTCAGATGGACGCCGATTTTTCTCATAGTCCCTCTGATGTTCCACGCCTATTAAAAGCTCTTGAAACCCATGATCAGGCCATGGGATCCAGATACATCAAGGGTGGATCCACCTCCGGCTGGACACTTCCTCGTATTTTTATTAGCCGAGGCGGAAATATATATGCCCGGACAGTTCTAGGAATTCCTTTTAACGATCTCACGGGTGGATTTAATGCCCATCGCAGAAAAGTCCTTGAAACAATCGATCTTAATAACATCACCTCAAAAGGCTACGCTTTCCAGGTTGAAATTAAGTATCGCACCTTTAAGAAGGGGTTCAAACAAACTGAACTCCCTATTCTTTTCGAAAATAGACGATTAGGGGTCTCTAAAATGTCTCAAGACATTGTCAAAGAGGCGGCTCTAAAAGTTCTTCAATTACGTAATCTCGATATTTAAGAATTATGGGCTCTGTAAAAGCGAGAATCGAGCAGATCCGAGAACAGATCACTGAAGCTAATTATAAATATTATGTTCTAGATCAACCGACCCTCTCCGATGAAACATATGATTCTCTTTTTAGAGAACTTTTAGAATTGGAAAAAAAGAATCCGGAGTACAATGATTCCAGCTCTCCCAGTCATAAGGTGGGAGGCCCACCGCTTGAAAAATTTTCAAAATATCATCACAGAGAACCCATGCTCAGTCTTCAGAACATTTATTCTGAAAAGGAGCTAAAAGATTTTTATGAACGCTGGGCCGCTGTTATAAACAATAACTTCTCAATCATCGGAGAGCCTAAATTTGATGGTTTAGCAATAGAACTGGTCTACGAAAATGGTCTTCTCACGGTTGCTTCAACTCGCGGAGATGGCGAAACAGGTGAAAATGTCACAAATAATGTAAAAACAATTCGATCCGTGCCATTAAAACTCCGAGGCAACTACCCTTCACTTTTAGAGGTCAGGGGCGAAATCATTATTCTTAAAGAAGATTTTGAAAAATTAAACCAAGAACGGGCAAAAAAGCAGGAGCCTCTTTTTGCTAATCCCAGAAATGCGGCAGCGGGTTCTATACGTCAGTTAGATTCCAAAGTAACAGCCCAGCGCCATTTAGATCTTTTCTGCCACAGTATTGGAACAATCGAAGGGATCAATTACAAAACCCACTGGGAGCTCACCCAACTTTTTTCAAAGTGGGGGCTTAGAACCCACACATTAAAAAAAGAACTTAAGTCGATCTCTGAAGTTCAGGCCTTTTTTAATGAAGTAGAGCAGCAAAGAGATTCTCTTCCCTATGAAATCGACGGCATCGTTTTAAAAATAAATGAGATCAAGAATCAGAGAGAGCTAGGGTTTCTGGCTCGTTCGCCTCGATGGGCGGTGGCTTATAAATTCAAAGCCCAGGAAGGAATCACGGAGCTTAAAGAGGTTCATTTTCAAGTAGGAAGAACAGGGGTTATCACCCCTGTAGCAGTTCTTGAGCCTGTTTCAATCGGAGGGGTAGAGGTAAAATCTGCAACCCTACATAACGAGGATCAAATTAAAGCGCTCGGAATCAAAATTCATGACACTGTAGTTGTAAAACGAGCGGGGGATGTCATTCCCAATGTTCAGAGTGTTATTACCGAAAAAAGAACCGGCAAAGAAAAACCCATTCACTTTCCAAAAAACTGTCCTTCCTGTGGCGACAAAGTGGTCACCAGTGAAGAAGAGGTCGCTCATCGTTGCATTAATGTAGCCTGCCCTGCCCGACTCTCGGAGACACTAAAACACTTTGCTTCTAAGCGAGCCATGAATATTGAGGGGCTGGGAGATAAATGGATCGATATTCTTCTTCAGAAGAAACTTATTCACCACTTTTCAAGCCTTTATGATCTCACCTCTGAACAACTTCAGATTTTAGAACGCCAAGGAGAAAGATCTGCACAGAAATTGGTCGATGCAATTCAAAAAACAAAGCATAACACTCTAGACCGTTTCATTTTTGCTCTTGGAATTCGCTTTGTAGGAGAGAGAACCGCAGAACTACTGGCTCTTCACTTCGGGAATTTAGAAAGGTTTTTAGAGGCGAAAGAGGAGGATCTTCTTAAGGTCGAAGAGGTAGGGGAAAAGGTCGCTACCGCAATTACTCAGTTTATTTCAGACAAGAAAAATCGCACTGAAATAGATAAGCTTTTAGAAAAAGGGGTTCAACCAAAACCGATCAAATCTCATGGCGGAACCTCTCTACAAGGAAAAACCTTTGTCATCACAGGAACCCTCCCCTCTCTCTCAAGAGATGACGCAGCTAACCTCATCCGTTCTAATGGTGGAAAAGTCACTGGAAGCGTTTCCAAAAGCACCGATTATTTGGTTGTGGGAGAAGATGCAGGCTCTAAATTAATAAAAGCTAGAGAACTTGGAATCAAAGAGTTATCAGAAGCTCAGCTCAAAACTCTCATCGGCTAAACCTTTCACTATCTCTTTCACCAATGCCGGACCTTTATAAACAAACCCGGTATAAAGCTCTATCAAGTCGGCCCCCTCTTGCCTCATTTTTTTAGCACGCACCACAGAATTTATTCCACCTACGGCAATAATACTTTTTTTTTCATTAAATATTTCTCGGCAAAGTGCTACACACTCAAGAGACCTCTCAAATAATTTCTCTCCAGAATAACCCCCCTCAGCTCTTCCGTACTCTTGAAGTGCTATTTGGCGCGAGGTATTGGTTAGTACACATCCTAAAAAACACTGACTCGACTTAATCTTTAGAAATAGTTCCTTTAAAACATCCATATCCAGATCAGGAGATAACTTCACCCAAAGAGGTTTTTGGGGAGCTACCTCTTCGAGATGTTCAAGAAAGGCTATCGATTGCAGTTCTCGTAAACCCACCGTGTTTGGCGAACTAATATTAACAACAAACCCATCCACCTCTGGTGCAAGCATTGAAAAAAGAGATTTATAATCTTGAATCGCTAATTCATTAGGTGTGATTTTGTTTTTTCCAATATTAGCTAAAATAGGAACTGAACAATGTAGCCGATTTTTTTTTAGATTCTTTTTAAACTGCTCAACTCCACAATTATTAAACCCCATCTGGTTGATAAGCCCATCTGGAGACTCTCTCCAAATCCTAGGTTTAGGGTTGCCCTCCTGCGAATTAGGGGTCACAGTCCCCACTTCAATAAATCCAAACCCTAAATGAGAAAGGGGTAAGAACACCTCTGCATTCTTATCGAAACCAGCCGCTAGTCCCAGGCGATTACCAAACCTTATTTTCCTAACCTCTTTTAAATGAAGAGCTGCACTTGAACTCTTTTTGGTTTCTAAAAATAAAATAATAAACTTTTGATAAAGTTTTAAAAGAAAAATGGCCCAATGATGTGCGACTTCAGGCGGAAGCAATAAAAGAATCTTATGAAGGAAGAAAAGCATGATGCCATTTTAATGCAAAAATGACTTTTTGGATGTGGAATTTTTCTAAAACTTAATACCTGGAACCCTATAGTGTGATTTCCAGGAGTTTTTTTGGGTTTAGTCTGCTCCTCACAACAGCTGGAATAGTAAGTATTTAATGAGCAGACTGCACGGGCTAGAATTTTAACAGAGTATGGGAATTTACTGTTTTGAATTTAGGTGACGCTTTGTTTGCCAAAACAGCCCAAAAATTTAAATGGCTTGTAAGGCAAACAAGAACCAAAAAAACTCTAAAAAGCATATTATAGGTGGCAGGTATTAAAACTTAAAAACTATGAACATCTACTGGATGAGGGCGGCCCCTTTAGACTTTTCTCTAGAGACTGCGACCTCTTTACAATCCCTCTGATTCAGAGTTTGAGCCCCATCTTTTTTAATCTCCATACAATTAAAAAATAGACGCATTCCGGTGGGATGGGTTAATTCGACCCTAGGAGCAAGTCGATTCTTTTGATGTTTTAGCCAGGAAGCAACGGGAATACCGTAAATAATCGGTTGTTTCGGTTTGTCTACAGCACTCTCGTTACCTTCTGAACTCATGTCATTTTCCAGATCTACTGCTGATCCGGAGTTTTCTGGCTCTTCATCTTGATAGATTGAAGGGAGGCTTTGAGCTTGTTCAAATGAGCTTGAAGCTCCTTCTTCAGAGCCGACACTTTCGATGTCAGATTCAACTTGTTGGCGACCTCGATGACTTGCGCTTTCATTCTGTTCTCCTTGATGAATTTGTTTCGAATTCTTTATTCGAGATAACTTTTTTCGAGAAGCGGCAGATGGGCTGAGTAACTTAGAAGAGGTGCTTGAAATGTTGCCTTTGTTCTGAAAATGTTTTGCGACGAAGTAGATTCCAGATGTACCCAACAAAACCAAAACAGCAATAACAGTATCACGCACTATGACCTCCCAACTTCTCGGGATTCGCCTTTTGCAATGAAAAAGCCAAAAGATGAGTGCCTAAGTTATATGCGTGTAGCTTTAAATGAAGCCCATTCTTGTCAAAGGGGACCCCAAAAGGGCACTTTTTTTTCTTCTCTCTGCTTCAAAGTAGGATATTCGTATTTCCTTACTGTGGAGTTCTTACTATGGCTCATCCTGTTTTGGATTCATAAACTCTCTCTCAAAGAGAGCTCGAAAAGAAAATTGTGGCAGAAAGACCTAAAGAGGCAGTGAAAGATAAAATAACCTATCTACAGCCCACTCAAGTGAAACTCGTGTGCGGTATTTCAGAAGAGCTTATGAAGGAGATAGAACGAGTAAAAGAGATTGTCTCTCAAAATACGGGAAGGGCCGCAAATCTTGAAGAGACCCTTAAAGCCATGGCTACTTTATATCTTCAAAGAAAAGATCCTATTAAAAAGGCCGAACGAGTTCTTAAAAAAGAACCACTTTCCTCTCCTGTCTCCTCAAGGATAGTAAATCAATCCAGAGTGGATCAATTCCCAAAGAAACGCACTCCCATCCCCGCCCAAATCCGACACGAAGTCATGAAACGGGACCGTGGCCAATGTGCTTTTAAAGATAAAGTAGCTAACCCATGTCAGAACAAAAGCTGGAGATCCTCACCCTTATCGCCAATGCGAATCCTAAGTCTGTCTACGAACTAGCGAAGATGCTGGGTCGAGCTATCGCCCCCGTCCAAAAAGACTGCCAGTCGCTAGAGACGGTAGGATTTATCGACTTTGAGAAAGAGAAAGGCGGCCGAGGTACGCTCACGCCCAGGTTAGTATTCGATTATGATCGTATTTTAGTGAAGTTGCCGAGTCATCCTTACGAGCTTCAATTTAGTTCTGCAGCTTAATAGTCGCTAAGGAACATCGGAGCGAAAGCAAGTAAACACCAAACTACGTAACTCCTGCAACACTCCGCGGGTATGACATGGTGTGTGCACTTGCCTATGTGTCGGTCATAGGGGGCGATTTTAAGGGAAGGAAAAGAAACAATCGATATGACAAAGATTTTCCGAAATTCAAAAGTAGAAAAAAATTGCGGACTGAGGTGCTTGTTGCTCGTATGCTGGTCACTCCAATAGCGATTGGTTTTGGGGGCTGCGTGGAAGGTTCGTCCCTATCGTCTGACAGCAGGGTGGAGGACGTTTCCAGTACCTGCCTAGAAATGGTGGGTCTGTCCGGGCTCGAACCGGAGACCTCTACCATGTCAAGGTAGTCCGATTAATATCTGAACTGTGAACAAATTTAAGTCGATAGAATTAAAAAAACAATAACTACTTAAATTGACTGCAAAATTTACTGGTTTTTCTTTGGATGACTGTTGCTCTGCTTTGAAATTCTTAAAACCATTTTGTTCTGTATTCGGGAATTGTGGGCTCTGGTTGGCACCTATTTTTTAGCTGTAATTTCCCCCTGCCAGAGTTTTTCTAAAAAAATCTTATAAGGCATAATCAAAATGCCGTCCTCTGTTTTTCGTTGATAGGTTTCATTGCAGACAAGTATTCGACTTTTTACTTTTGGATACTCCACTTTCAGTTCTCTTAACCCTTTGAGGTGGCCGGGCCGAATTTCAGAGCTTGCCTTGACTTCAATGGCAACTTCCATGGCACCTAAAATGAAATCGACTTCATTTTGGGTTGTTAAGGCCCAGTAGGATAATTCCAATTCGGGATTTTGATACTCAACATAACAGCGCAACTCATGAAAAATGAAACTTTCGAATGCTTTACCAAATAGTTCAGAGCCCTCTACTATTTTCCCCCGCTTGGCTAAATAATTTACTACCCCTACATTATCAAAATAGAACTTAGGAGCTTGTCTAGTTCTTCGCTTAGCTCGTTTGACATAGGCAGGGAGCCAAGCGCCTTGGTAGGTTTCCACTAAAATTTCAAAATATTCTTTGATAGTATGGCCAGAAACACCGACATCACTTCCAAATCTGGAAAAATTAACCGGTTCGGTATCAGACAAAGCAGCTACTGAAAGAAAAGAACTAAAAGCAGGAAGGTTTTTAACTGCAGCTTCAGCAGCGATTTCTTCTTTCAAGTAATCAGCTACATAGGATCTAATCAGTAAAAGCCACTCTTTTTCATCACATAAAAAATGGTTGGGTAAATTTCCCTGATTTAAAAGTCTTTCCAAATTAAAATCTTTTCCTAACTCTTGAGTGGTAAGACCAAGAAGAATGTGCCTCACGGCTCTTCCCCCGAGCAAATTAGCATGACCTCGTTTAAGTTTTCTCGCGCTAGAACCACTGAGTGCAAAAATTTGATTTCTATTTTCAATGAGCCAATGAACTTCGTCTAAAAGAGCGGGCACCTTTTGTACTTCATCCACCACAGTCAGAGTTTTGGGTGGCTGGTTTCCGACAATTTCTCTAAAGAGATTTGGGCTCTGTTGAAAGCGAAAGTACTCGTCTGATTTTAGAAGATCGATGACTAAAGCGTCGGGGTAGAGGTGCTTCAGGAGAGTCGACTTGCCTACCTGTCTAGGGCCCCAAATAAAAAAACTTCGTTTTGGTGTTTTTCCCAATGGAATTAATCTTTTATACATTCCAGAAGTAGCATCTCATATTTTCATGAATTTAGGAAGTGGTATTTCCTAATGAAACCTATCTGATGCCCAGATAAGAAATGAATCACTCGCTACCCGCCCTGTTTTAGTTGGATGACTTAAACTTTGGATATGTTTCTATGGGAACGTAAACCTTTGAAATCATTTTGTGGTTCTTGATAAGTTATCTGGTGGAAATTACTCCATAGTGGGCGAACCACTTACTATTGAGGGCTAGTCTTAGGAGGAAAATAATTCAGATGTTATTTCTTCTTAACCCCCTCAGGAAGAGAAAGTGCATTATTAGGCAATCTATCAGTTCCCACAAGATCCGCAGAGATCTGAACAGACTTAGCAATGAGCGCACTATATTTAGAAGGAATAGAGATTCCAAAGGCAGCTAAATCCAGATCCCAATTGGCAGAAACCTTTAAAAGATTTCCAGTTAAGCGCTGACGAGACTCTTCACTTTCTTTGAAGTGGGTCAGTTTTAATTGCACTGGAACCGTTTTCGTCACCTGTTGAATCTTAACAGTGACCTCCGCTTTCAAGGTATGCGGTTTCCCATTAAGGAGCTTAATTTTTTGATTCGCTAGAGCCACATTAAACGAAGCCTTGGCTATAGGGAACTCACTACTTGAAAGTAATTGATCGCGAATCTGAAGATTCTTTAACTCTAATCCGGTCTCCAAAGTTCTGACATCGAGTTCAAACTCTCCAGAAATATTCTCCACGTTATCTGGAGAAACCTCAATCCATCCTGAAACGAAATGTGAAACTGCAACAGTTCGTTCCATAGTCGCATCAGAAATAACCATTACCAGATTTCTCTGAGCTAAATCCTTCATCTCAAATCTGGCAGCCCAAAGAGGAAAAGCACAGTAGATACTTAAGATCGCTATTACTTTATTTTTCATGGTTAAATTTTAGGGATTTACCGATGCTTTGTCTATAAGACTGAAAAGAACAAATGATTTCATCGCTAAGTTTTTTGCAATAACAAACCAGGAGAACATTTTCTTAGTTCTCGCACGTTAAAAACCGCCTCCCCCACTAGCCCCCCAATTGAGCTGATAAACTATAATGCTATCGTTATCCATATTCGCGTATAAATATTGATTGTCACTGGTCACAGCAAAAGCAATAGGTAAAATGGGGAGAAATGCCATAGGATTACCATCCCCATTGATCACATAAATACCTGACGAAGCTGTGTTCCCCGGAACCGCCTGATGCTGAACATAAAGATAATCATTAGTGGCTACAATATTGGTTCCATTCACATTGTTAAATACCCCCCCCTCTTCAATCGTTCCATTAGGGCCAAAATTATATCTTCTAACCGATGAGCGAAATCCGATATAGGCAGCCCCCTTAAAGGTTGCTCCCCCCATAACGCAGCAGGTTCCTTTTTGTCCATTACTTGCATAATTCGTCTTCTTTGTAAGACTTAAACCTGTGTTATCGATCTTCAATGAAGTCACAAAATCTTGTTCTCGAAATCCAAAGAAGTAGGGCTCTGTCGGATGGTTGATAATGGCTTGATAAACGTAATCAGGATCTTGAGGAACCTGTAAATCGGAAGCTTGTCGATTCGGATATCTTCTGATCTCAACCGACTGCCCAGGAGTTCCATTATCAATTAAACTCGATCCCGCAGCCCCACTTGAAAGAACATATCGCCCCATAGAGGCCATAGCCCCAGAGGCGTAGTAATCGGGAAGCCAATCAGCCAAGGGGGTAAAACTCCTAATATTGTCGGAATAGGCAAACTGCAGTCTAGGAACTAAGGGGTTCGATCCTACATCCCAATGAGAGTAACCAAAAGGACGGCCTGATAAATACATTGAGGCCCCTTTAATCAGCATTTTTTGAGTAATGGTTTGTTTCTGATCAAATCGAATATTGGCTTTAGGCGTAAGTATTGTCGCTGTAGAACGGCTAGGAAGACCTAAGCTTAAAGCTCTTTCGAAAGGGTCCTGAACTCGGGAGTCATTACATCCAGCAAGGATTAATGAAATTAAAAGACTAAGATGTAAATACTTAAGTTGCATATGGCACCTGTGTTTATTCTTGTAGAATGCAAGTTACAAACCACATGCCCCCCATTGAAATCATTCCCTTTTTTACATGGCAATTCTTCCTTTTTTGTTGATTAAAAAGAGTTCTGACTGGAGAGTATACAACCCGTTTTCGACACCAGTGTCTAACAATTTGACACTTAAATTTTCATCACTCCCGCCTAAATTTAATGGCACCTGCTTGCATTAAGAGGGGTGGCCTTTAAGCGGCCCAAGGAGTGAAACGTGAAGCAAGGTGCCCGATTATTTTTAAAACCCCAACAATTTTTTAATCAACTCCAATGGTCAACACACCATTGGCTGATTTTATTGATCTTCTTTGTTGTCACAGGTGTCGAATCTCATCTGGGTTCTCAAAGCACCCTCTATCATTGGATGGCTCAAACTTTAACACAACAAACAGGAGTTAATTTTGAAATTACGCTTGGGTTAGTCGTCAGTGCTAAACTCACCGTGATCTTTTTTGCGAGCTATCTCTCTGCCACTTTGATCTGGCTTGTAGGAAGCCTAATTGGAGAACGTAATAGCCATCGAGTTTTATTCAGAAGATTGGCTATTGTATTCACTGTTATTTTAAGCGCTTATACCGCACAACACATTCAACACATCTATCCATGGATGGAGACATTAAGTTTCTTTCTCTATACTTGGGGACTTTTGCTAGGCTATTTCGCCATTCGAGAACAGTTTGCTCTAAATCACTTTGAAACTTCAGTGATGGGTGTCTTTGCCATTATTATAGTCATAAGTTCATGGATTGGAACCCATCGCCTTATGGTTGCTGCAGCTCAGAAGTACAACCAAGAAATTGCTAAAGAGGTATCGAAACAGCCTTCAATCCGAAATAATATTCGTCGATAATTCTTAAGGGGAGAACTCAAAAGCATCAATTGCAAAACCCCACTGAGGATTTGAAAAATCACTAATAAATTCTATCTTAAGAGTATCACCTAATACATCAGCACTCCAAAAAGAGTCCTGTTTTCCTGAATAGGTCATCGCAACTAGCCCTTCTTTATCTTTCAACGACACATAGTCATATTGTTTTTCTAGATCGAAGTTTGCAAAATGAACCCTTACATGCGATGCGCCTGGCTGACTTATTTCAAAAACCTGCTTTGTATCATTATGATAGGGATGAGCTGTATCTAAATTCTTTAAAATTCGTTTCCATTGCGTCGGGCTTTGAACCTTCGGTGAGATAATATTCTTAAGAGCATTATAACTATGAAGTCGTCCTCCTGAATTCAGCTTTTCTTTCAGATAATAATGCATGGGTATAACCGTATTTATTACTCGGCTTCTTAACTCAGAGGGATTTAGAGTAGGCACTTGAGACTTTAAAAGAGCACTAACAGCGGAAACAAAAGGGGCAGCAAATGAGGTTCCATTCATGAGTTGATATCCCCCTTGTACCGAAGAAAATATTCCCACTCCAGGAGCTGAAAGGTGAACTGTCTGCTTACCGTAACTACTAAATGGGGCCAAATTTCCCTTCGAATCGTGAGCTGCGACACTTACAATATTGGGGAGTTGAAATGAGGCCGGATAACTAGGGCTCTCATCACTATCATTATCCTTAGCCTCATTCCCCGCGGCACAAATCACAAGAACACCCTGATCGTTTGCCCAACGGATAGTATCAAACAGGACTTGATCGAAAAGCGTTCCTCCCCAGCTAGCGTTAATCACTGAAGCCCCATTCTTAACTGCGTATTGAATACCACGTACAGCTCGTTCAGTAGTTCCCGTTCCATTCCTATCAAGAATTTTCACAATCATTAACGAACCGTTTTCGATGAGTCCCCTTGAGCCTTTTCCATTTTTTGAATCGGCAGCAATAACTCCCACGACTGCCGAACCGTGATTATTGTCATCCTGAATATTGTTGTTCTCATCGACAAAGTTCCAACCATTAAGATCATTAATGTAGCCATTATGATCATCATCCAAAGAGTTAATAAGCATCTCCAATTTATTAATCCAGAGATTATTTTTCAAATCCTCATGCTTTAAATCAATGCCAGTATCGAGAACAGCTACGATCTCTTTTTTACTGCCAGTTTCAAATTCCCAGGTTTTAACAGCGCCTACATCAACGCCTGCTAGGCCAGGTCCCACAGCCTGAATAGATTGTCCTGTATTAACTAACCCCCATGATTGACCCATTTCAGGATCCTTTAAATCAAAAGCCTGGTAGGGGTGATTTCTTTGAAGCGCAAGAATTTCTTTAGGTAATGTATTTTTGATTCTTGATTTGGATCTTTCAAGAGCATATTTTTCTTGGGGCCCAAAAGTATTAATAAGTTCTAATTCTACAATCCCAGCAAGAATTTTTATCCAATGGCGACTAGAGGATTGACGTGTCAGAATCCATTCGTCACTTTCTTTCTTAAAAGAAGGTTGTGCAAAAGAGATTTGAGAAATCAGAGCATAGAAAAAAATAAAAAGCCGAAAGAGAGCCATATTATCTTTTCGGCTTTTTTTATATTTATTGGACTCTTTTAATTTTAACGCCGAGCGATTCGAGTCTGTTTTTGTTTGAATGATTTCCGATACTTACCAAACTCATTATATTGTCTATGCACCAGGGCAAAAATCGAAACCCCTTTGACAGGTAGCGAGATCCCCATGGCTGCCAATTCCTGTCGAAACAGATCTCTTTCAGCCTCTAAACCTCCTTTATCACCCACCCCAAACAATTTAGAAAATAGAGTTCCGACATCATCTCTAGAATCCCCTTTTTCCAATTCCGGGTGATCTTTTAAAAGATGGAGGGAGTTATTATTGTTACTCAAGCTATTTTTTCCAAATTCATCTTCTGATTTTACAGAAGCTAGTTCTCTACTATCTTTAGCGCTTCGATTAAAAGAGAGAGAGACTCCCTGCTCCCCATTTAAATCCTCTTTCTTTGGATCATTGTTAACGGTGATTGTTTTGGGCTTTGTGGATTTTGTCTCTTCTTGGGCTTTTGCAAACATCTCCCCCATCATCTGATTAGCTAACCCTTGACCTTCTTTCATCAGTTCAGGATCAACCTCTTTACCTAAGGCTTTTAAGATATCAGCTCCCGATTGAAACTCTCCACTAGCTAGTCGGCTCTTAAATTCCTCTGGACTTATACTAGAGTTCTCAAGGAGCTTATTAAGATTAGCATTATCAATCTGGAAATTTGAATTCGAAACTCCAGATGGATTCAAACTGGAGTTTAATGTCCCTCTTTGATTACCATAATTATTAGCAGATCCTGCTCGACTTGCCCCTTGCGCAAGTTCCATCGCCCCTTTAGCAATAAGCTCAATACCTGCGACCATTCGAGGAATATTTAAAATATCCATCGACATTGGAATTCCAGTCCCAATCATAGCGGCACCAAGTCCCATAGCTATTCCGGCACCGGTATCAGCTTGAGATCCCATATCCAAGAGAAGGTCTTCACGGCTATTGCTATTATTTCTCTCAGCATTGTTCTTAGTTTCTTCAACACCTTGAGTTTGCTTTTTGAAAAGCCCTTGGGCCATGCCACTTCCGAATTTCTGAACCGCATTGTTTTGAGAGTAGTCATTATTCGCAACATCTCTTTGATTTCTTTGAATTGCCTGTTCAGATGCTCGCAAAAGCTCGTTAAAGCCAGCTTGCTCCGAGAAATCTCCAGATTGATTTTCAGATCTCCCTATTGAACTAATTAGAATTGTTAATACTAGAGCTGCCTTCATGATGTTACTTCGTGTTGCCATACTTTTCCTCGTTGTAAATCTCTATTAGTTATTTAATGAAACCTTTTCCTGTTTGAGTTTATTGGGTCGAACTGTACATACATCCAATTTCTTAGAAGTAGCTTGAGTGCAAAAATCTTTAACCTGAACCCCCACAAAGGCCATAATGCCTCTTCCTTTAGCTCTAGGGTTGTTGGACATCAGAACTATCTCATCAAATAGGGATGATTTTTTATATGCTGAATTACCACTCGCTCCATAGCTATCGCTTCCAGAATCTCCTCCGCCTCCATCTCCGCCATAAGCAGGTGAGTCTTTTCTAATGGGAGGAGGAAGTTCACCATAATCAACTCTTCCTACACTCGAAAAAATATCAGAGGCATTTCCGCTATCCATACCTTTAGCTCCGCCCCCTTTAACACCTCCAGAAAAACCTCCACCCGAATCACCGCCGTTTCCATCTGCTGGGTTAATGGATTGTGATGATTTTCCTGAAATTAATTGAGGAATTGAAGTGGGACCACTCAAGATATTGGCTAAAGCATTATTGCTATTCTGTGCGATTGAGGGATCTAAGGGTGAATTGGAATCTTCACCAGGGACAGTTGCTTTAACCGGTTTAACTTCGTTCTTAGTTATTTTCGGTGAAATATCAAATTTAAAACCCTCCTCCTTTTCCTTCTTTTTATTCTCTCCATTAGAGCCGTTTGAATTATTAAAGAGGGAGCTGAGATCAGGGCTATTACTCTTCTGCTCAAGAGCTTTAGAAAGCTGATCGGCTAAATTATTATGTTTGGACGAATTATTCTCAAAATTAGGAGACTCTGAAGAGGGATTGGAGTTGGATTTATCACCGCCTTGCCCTTGACTTCCGCTCTGTTCACCGCCTTGGGCTCCACCTGAACCACCGCCCTGTCCTCCGCCTTGGCCACTGGCCGATTGCTGTTGTGCGAGTCGCTCGCGTCGTTCAAGTTCGTTTAGGAGGGCTCGTTCCCGACTGTTTCTAGTTTCATCTCTATCAGCAAGAGAATTAACTTGTCCTCTCAAATTTAACTGTTGATTAATTCCTGTCAAAAAATTCGCGCTAGTTAATTGTTGTTTGTTTGCAGGCTCAGAAATTTTAACCAAAGCGGTTACTAAATTTGTTTTTTGCTCTGGGGTAAAACTGTTAATTTTAGGGGGGGCTGCCAAAATCGCATTCACAGCCGCTGTAAAAGCTTGAGTTGGAGCTTGAGTTGGAGCTTGAGTTGGAGTTGGAGGTGGAGTTGGAGGTGGAGTGGAAGTTCTCTCTATTAACCTAACTAAGTCGGTTACCTCCCTTAATCGGGGTGTCCTTAAACCTTCTCCACTTAGAAATGGGTTGCTAATCGTATTTTCTACCAATCTTAAACTCTCTGTAAAAGAAAGCGGTGGTGCGGATTCACTTAATCCCGTCCCAGCTATCATCAAAAGAAGAAATAGTGTATGTCTTATGCTCATTTTCAATCTATCACCTTAGGCACAGTTAAAACTTTCAAGATTTAAAAGTGCAAAGCCTAGACCGAGAATTAGACAAGCCTATTTAAGCACAGGGAATGTGTAAGATTCTTAGTCAGAATTTTTATGAGCTAAAATTCATTAAAGTTAAAGAGATTACGGCTGACTAAAAGTTATCCATACCGCCTAACAAGTTTCAGCTGTTTAATTTATCCCACCCAAAGGTACCACCCAAAGGTACGGCTTTACTTTTGGCGGTTCGCCAATCTCACCAAAAGTAAAGCCGTACCTTTGGGTGCTACACCGAAAACACAGTCACTTCACCCTTTAAAATCTTAAGACCCACCTCTCCCTGAAGCAGAGATTTCAACTCTTTACCCACTAATTCAGCGGCTCTTTGGGTCAAGATTCCATGACTAATCCACTCTTCCACTGAAAGAGAGCTCTCTTTAAGAAGCCACTCAATATGAGCCACACTTATCAAGTATCGATGGGCAATAGAGTGTTCTCTTGCTAAAAAAGCTACATAACTTTGAACCAAATTAATCAGATGAGTTTCGATCTGAGGCCCCCGAGAAACAGGTCGAATCTCTTTATGAGGATGATCTTGGGCTTCAGAGATTCCTACATTTACCGCCTTTAAAATCTCTTCGCCACTTCGCTCAACCTCTTTAGCATTAAGCCCTCTAAAAGTTTTCAACTCAGCAGTGCTTCGCGGCCTCACCTTAGATAAGGAAAGTAAAATCTCATTATCCACAACCCAATGTCTTGGCAGATTTTTAATTTTAGCTCGGTTTTCACGCCATCGAACTAACTCCAAAAGAACTGCTCTCCCCGTATTATCAAGATGAGCATTCTTTCCCATCTTTTGAGCCATGGTTTCAGGAGGTGTATCAAACTGCTCTTTAGAGCTCAAACTCTCCTCGAGCACCCACTCCCACCGATTAAGTCTTTCGGCTCGACTTTTAATAGCTAAACCAAGTTCCACTAAATGAAGTACATCCTCTTCAGCGTAAATCAAAAGTTCATCGGCAAGAGGTCTTGAAAGCCATTTAACTCTCGAACGGCCTTTGGGAATAGTAATTTCCAACTCCTCTTTTAGCAGTTTCTGTAACCCCACATTGTCCCCTAGCCCACAGAGAGCTGCTGCCACCGAAGTGTCTAAAACCGGTTCCACGATACAGTCATAGGCCCAGTAGAGACACTCCTGATCCGCATAGGAAGCATGGATTATTTTCAAAATATCTTTAGATCTAAAAATATCCAAGAGAGGAGCCAAATCCTCTTTTATTAAAACTGTGGGATCAATCAACCAGACCTCTTTTTGAGTTGCCACTTGAATCAATGCAATTTTTGGGAAAAAGGTAGTTTCCCGTATAAACTCAGTATCAAGGGCTATCACCTTTTCCCTCTCTAAAACTTCACAGAGTTTTAAGAGTGCACTCTTCTCAACCACTAAACTAGGAATCGATCTTATTATTTGAGTCATTGCCTTCTCATTGTCGCATAATTTATATTATGATTTCGCCTTAGCCCTTTGACTTAACCTAAGGATTATATAAATTATTCAACCATGAAGAAACACGGAAACTTGAAATCGGATACTTTTTTAGCGCCTCAGCCTATTCACACCCATCGAACCCGCTTTATTACTGCGGCCTCCCTCTTCGATGGCCACGATGCCGCTATTAACATCATGAGGCGAATCCTCCAGTCCACAGGAGCTGAGGTTATTCACTTAGGACACAACCGTTCAGTTAACTCCATTTTAAAAGCAGCTCTTGAAGAAGATGCCCAAGCGATTGCCATTAGCAGTTATCAAGGGGGGCATGTTGAATTTTTTAAGTACATTGTTGATCTCCTTAAAAAACAGGGAGTAGGCCACATCAAAGTCTTCGGAGGAGGAGGAGGAACCATCACCCCAGATGAAATTAACGAACTTGAAAAATATGGTGTAGAGAAAATTTATTCCCCCGAAGACGGCCGAAAAATGGGGCTTCAGGGAATCATCGATCACATGTTAACTCATGCCCAAGAGCATCCCTTTAACTCTCTCGATTGGGATAATTTAAAAAACTTTTCAAAGAGTTCAAAATCTCTTGCGCAAGCCTTAACCTGTATTGAGCTCGGCGAATCAGGATTTGAAGACTCTAAATTTGAAGGCAAGAAAACTTATCTAGATTCATTACGAAAAGAGATTGCCTCTGCCCCATCTAAAGCCACCGTAGTAGGACTCACAGGCCCTGGCGGAGCTGGTAAATCAAGCCTCACCGATGAACTGGTTCTAAGAGTCTTAGAACATAATCCTTCAGCCCGAGTTGCAGTTTTAGCCATTGATCCCTCACGAAGAAAAACCGGTGGAGCACTTCTAGGCGACAGACTTAGAATGAATAGTCTTTCAAGTGAGAGAACCTTCATGCGGTCATTTGCGACACGTCAAGCCCATGCTGCGATCTCTAAAGCCACTGAAGAAGCTATTGCCCTTTTCAAAGCTGCAGGATTTGATTGGATTTTTGTTGAAACGGGTGGAATCGGGCAGGCCGATACCTCTGTGGTAGATCTCGTCGATATTAATCTCTATATCATGACTGCCGAGTTTGGGGCCCCTACCCAACTTGAAAAAATTAACATGCTCGATTACGCCTCGATGGTTATTATTAATAAATTTGAAAAGAATGGCTCACTCGATGCTTTAAATGAGGTTCGAAAACAGTTTAGAAGAAACCATCGAGAATTTGAAAAATTAGATCCTACTCTCTATCCTATTTTCGGAACTATCGCTTCACGATTTTCCGATCCTGGAGTTAATGCAGCCTTCACTCATCTTTTAAAAATAAAAGAGGCCTCAAACAAACGGATTCCCTTAGAGACCGCTCTTACAACGCTAAATCCCTTCTCCTATTCAATCGTTCCCAAAGACAGGACTCAGTACCTCTTAGATATTGCAAAAACAGTTCGCCACTATCATGAAACTACAGATCACCAATCCGATCTAGTTAAAAAGATAGAGGGGTATCAAGCTCTTTTACAGGATTCTAGCCTCTCGACTTCTGTAAAACAGGAGATCGAAGAAGCTTTAAAAAGAGAATCTTCTCATCTAAATCCTGCAACTCAACAAATGCTTACAGACTATCCCAAGCTCGCTGAGAAATATGCTGGAGATGAATTTCATTATCAGGTAAGAAACCAAACCTTCTCAGTTCCGCTCTACCACGAATCTCTAAGCCACAATAAAATTCGAAAAATCAGTCTTCCTAAACTGCGAAGCCAATCCGATCTTGTAAGTTTCCTTTTTCGAGAAAATCTACCGGGCTATTTTCCCTACACAGCAGGAGTATTCCCTTTTAAACGCACCGAAGAAGATCCCAAAAGAATGTTTGCAGGCGAAGGAACCCCCACCCGAACCAACACACGGTTTCACCTACTCTGCCAAGGAGAAAAGGCCAAACGACTCTCTACCGCTTTTGATAGTGTCACTCTCTATGGAGAGGATCCTAATGAACGCCCCGATATTTTCGGTAAAATTGGCGAAAGCGGAGTAAGTGTTTGCACTTTAAATGACGCTAAGAAACTCTATGCAGGTTTTGATCTCTGTAATCCAAGCGTTTCAGTTTCCATGACTATTAACGGCCCAGCCCCCATTCTTTTGGCCTTCTACTTCAATACTGCGATAGATCAACAGGTAGAGAAATTTACCACCACAAACAAGCGCTCCCCCTCTAAAGAAGAGGCCCAAGAGATTAAGAGACGAACCTTAGAGAGTGTCAGAGGAACTGTTCAGGCCGATATTCTTAAAGAGGATCAGGCTCAGAACACCTGTATCTTTTCAATTGAATTTGCCCTTCGCATGATGGGAGATATTCAACAGTATTTTATTAATAACAACATTAGAAACTACTATTCGGTCAGTATCAGCGGATACCACATCGCTGAAGCCGGGGCGAATCCCATCTCTCAGTTGGCCTTTACTTTAGCCAATGGTTTTACATTTGCGGAATATTATTTGTCTCGTGGCATGAAGATTGACGATTTCGCACCCAATTTTAGTTTTTTCTTCTCAAATAGTTTAGATGCTGAATATACAGTGATTGGCCGCGTAGCTCGAAGAATTTGGGCCATCGCTATGAAAGAGCGTTATGGAGCCAATGATAGAAGTCAGAAACTCAAATATCATATACAGACCTCGGGCCGCTCACTTCACGCCCAAGAGATCTCTTTTAATGATATTCGCACCTCACTCCAAGCCCTTATGGCCTACTTTGATAACTGCAACTCTCTCCACACCAATGCCGACGATGAAGCGGTCACCACGCCCACTGAAGAGAGTGTTCGAAGGGCTATGGCTATTCAGCTTATTATTGCCAAAGAGTTCGGCTGGGCAAAAAATGAAAATCCCCTCCAAGGAAGTTTCTTCGTTAATGAATTAACTGATCTGGTGGAAGAGGCTGTTCTAAAGGAGTTCGAAAAGATTTCAATTCGTGGTGGAGTGCTAGGGGCCATGGAAACGCACTATCAACGCTCTCAAATCCAAGAGGAATCTCTCTACTATGAACATTTGAAACACTCTGGAGAGCTTCCCATAATTGGAGTTAATACCTATTTAAATTCAAAAGCTCATGAGATGGGGCAGCTTTTTCCAAGTGAAATCACTCGAGCAAACTACGCCGAAAAAAATGAGCAGATCACAAACTTAAGAGAATTCCAGAACTCTCACGGGCATGAAAGCTTAGCGGCTCTTAAAAAACTTAAAGATTGCGCAAGAGATGGAAAAAACATATTTGAAGAGCTCATGGATTGTGCTCGGGTATGTTCACTGGGGCAGATGAGCAAAGCGCTCTATGAAGTAGGTGGAGAATATCGAAGAGGTATTTAAGTTTCTAATACTTTAAGCACAGGTGCGAATTGAGACTCGTAATTCCATTCACTTGTAATCTTCTTAAGGCCAAGATCTTTCATGATGCGAATTTTATCTGGGGCATTCCTTAATTCTTGAATCGTCTTTGCGATACTCTCACTACTTTCTGGATTACAACTTTTAGCGACGCCCCTATTTTCAAAAAAATCCACCCATTCACTGGAATCATTAATTAACAATGGCAGCCCGCAGGCCATGTAATCAAAAGGTTTATTCGAAGCCCCTACCATAGGCTCTCTAAAAATTCGGGCAAAAAGGCTTAGCCCTAAATCACAAAGCCTTGCTTTGTCATACAATGGACCTCTCGATAAAGCCCCTTCATAAACAACCCTGGATTCAACCCCTATAGATTTAGCTTTTGCTATGAACTGTTCCACAAAATTGGGGAAACCAACAATCTCATAACCTGCAAAATGCAAAGTCACAGAGTTCGGCAACAATGCTAATGCCTCTAAGACAGTAAACGGAAGCAAAGTAGGCACTAAAGATCCGTGATACCACAAACGAAATTCGTCATGTGATGACAAGCTTTTATTGAAAATAGCCCGTTCTTTGAGAGGCATATTGTGGCAAATCTGAATTTTGGAATTAGAAAATTTATTGGAAAACAGACGGGCTCTTTCTATCTGTGGAAAGATACAAAGTTTGGCTTTAACAGCAAGTTTTTTACGAGCCAAATGAAGAAACTGTGTGAATTTCGTTTGAGGAGCCTCAGGAGTATCGTGTTCATGATAAAAGACCTTAACTCCTAAACAAGAGGCCGCTATCCATCCTAGAGGGCAAGAAAATAGATCTGAGATATATAAATAAGAATATCGTCCTAAAACTATCGCTTTGAAACATTTAAGATTGTAACGAATAAAATGCAGCTTTTGTCTAAGCCCTGGATAGCAAAACGGGATCAAATCTATTTTAATATTTGTATGAAAGGGGAATTTAATATTCTCCACCCCCAAGGCCTCAGTTCCAATAAAATTAACCTGCCACCCCGATTCAGCCAAGACCCATGCACTATTTTCCAAAGGCGGAAAGGCCGCAGGATTCGTATACTGAACATAGAGAATTTTTTTTCTCTTTTTTTCCATGTTTTAGAAAATGTATCGTTTCCGACTAATATTTAATAAAAGTCCTGTAATAAGCATAAAAGTTAAAAGAGAAGAACCTCCATAACTAAAGAAAGGTAACGTCACTCCTACGATAGGGAGAACTCCAATGACCATCCCCATATTAATAAAAACGTGCCAAAACATAATAGCGGTCAATCCAAAGGCTAAGAGCATTTCATACTTACCTCGAGCCCTAGCTACGGTTCTAAAAGAGTAGAAACAATAGGCCCCATAAAGACAGAGTAAAATAATAGCACCAAAAAAGCCTCTCTCCTCAGCAAAAACGGAGAAGATAAAATCGGTCTGTTGTTCCGGAATAAAATTAAGCTGAGATTGAGTCCCTTTGAGATAGCCCTTTCCAAAAGTTTTTCCTGATCCCACCGCAATTTTACATTGCATAGCATTGTATCCCGTATCTTTGGGATCTCGCTCAGGATCCATAAATGTTTTAACCCGCTCCCTCTGATAATCATGCAAAACAAACTGATAGGCCAGTGGAACAGTAATGATTCCCAGTAGAGCTACAATAAGCAAAGAACGCCAATCTACCTTCACAAAAAGAATAAGAGCTCCTGCTGTCAAAAATACAATCCCTCCGGTTCCCATGTCGGGTTGCTTCAAAATCAAAAGAAAGTAGGGCAGTATAAAGGCCGCAGGAATCATAAGACGCTTTAAATTGTAAGGCCCTCCCTGTTTTTCATCTGAAAAATATTTTGCAAGAGTCATCACGATACTCACCTTAGCCAACTCTGAAGGCTGAAGATGAAAAAATCCTAAATTAAACCATCGTGAACTTCCCTTAGCATCATGTCCAATCACGAGCACTAGCCCTAACATGATAAGAACAACGCCATAAGAGAGATAGGAAACCTTCTCCAAGATCTCAGAATCGATAAAAACTAAAATAGCAATCATCACCAAGCCAAGCCCAAAATAGATAAACTGACTTTTATAAAGACTGTAAAGGCCAGGGCCTCGGGCGGCACTGTAGAGAGTAACAACTCCCAACATAAAGAGCAAAAGCATAGAAACAATGAGCCCTACGTTGAATGTTTTAATAAATTTTTGGGATTCCATAATCTAGTGGGCCTCTTGATTTAAAGGCCCCACCTCTCCCCCTTCTCCATCCATCTCTTCAGTATTCTGTTTTCTTGGGGGCTCAATTTCTGTTTTAACTTTTTCTAAACCCCCAGGGTTCTCAGAAGCATTTTTCTTGTCAAAATAAACTTCGATTACATCACGAACAATAGGCGCTGCTGCAGTTCCATGACATGCATGTTCAGCTATGACAGCTACAGCAATCTCTGGGTTTTCTTTGGGCGCGTATCCCACAAACCAGCCATGATGCCGATCTTTAATAGGCATAGACTCACACTTCATCCTCATAATATCCGAAAAGCTCCTCACTTGGGCCGTACCCGTTTTCCCAGATATTGCAATTTTCTTACTGTGGCCACTTACAATTGCAGTCCCCCCTGGAGCGTTAGCCACCTGATACAGCCCTTCTTTAACCGTATCAAAAACCTCTTGAGGAATCTCTATTTTTCGTTTGAGTTCAGGGTGAAACTCTTTAATAAGCTCACCGTTTCTCTTCTCTACTTTTTTTACTATATAAGGTTTATAGAGAAATCCACCATTGCCAATAGCTGCATAGGCGTTAGCCAATTGAATGGGGGTCGTAGAAACATACCCTTGGCCGATGGCTATACTTAAGGTTTCTCCAGGATGCCAGACCTCTTTAAAGCGTTCCTGTTTCCACTGAGTATCGGGGATAAGACCTCTCTGTTCCCCAGGTAATTTAATCTCAGTAGGTTGGCCCAAACCAAAAAGTCTTGCATATTTAGCTATTAAATCTGGCCCCATCGAAATCCCTAGATTGTAATAATAGACATCGCAAGACTCTCGGATAGATTTTACAAAATCTGTGGGGCCATGTTTTTTCCAGCAGTTAAATCGTCGATTTCCAAAGGCCATTGAGCCATTACAAAAGTGAGAGGTGTGACGAGTCGCCTTACCCTCAGCCATTGCCGCAATCGCCATAAAAAGCTTAAAGGTTGAACCAGGAGGATAGATGTCTTGAAGAGCCCTGTTTCTTAAGGGTCTGTCCTTATTGTCCCGTAAACTTGCCCATACTTTAGGATTAATTTCTCTACCTGAGATCTTTTCAGGTTCGAAACTGGGTTCATTTACCAAAGCTAAGACTTCACCACTTCTCGGATCTAAGGCAACTACCGAACCATTGTATTTATGGCTCTTTAAAGCGTTAGCCGCTGCCATTTCTAGATCCATATCTAGAGTTAAGTACAGATTGTTGCCAGGAACAGGTTCTGTTTGAGCCACAAACCCTAAAAGCTTTTCTGCCCCTTCAACCTTTTTTCGACGCCCCATTGCATCCACTTCTACATACCCTATACCATTCACTCCGCGAAGCTCTGCATCATAATATCTCTCGAGCCCCATTCGCCCAATGTAATCTCCAGGTTGCATACTTTTTCTAGAATCCTGTTGAATATCTCTGTTATCGACCTCACTGATGTGCCCCAATAATTGCGAAGCCACATCTCTAAACGGATAACGACGCTGTACGGTCGGTTCGATATCAACCCCTAAAAGACTCGGGTAAGAGGTTTCAATGGAGGCAATAATATCTTTTGAAACATCTGCCTTTAAAAGAACTGGAATATAACTTCGAGTTCGACCCATCTTTTGGAGTCGCTTGTCCATCTCCTCTTTGGAATACTCTAAAGCTTTCGTTAATCTAGAAGCATTATCAGTCGTGTTTTTAAAATACTGGGAAAGAACCACCACATCGAAAGCAGCTCTGTTATCCACAATCACTTTACCATTACGATCGAAAATAATACCTCGGGTAGGAAGCAACTTCTCATTTTTTAATCGATTAGCTTCAGAGAATTTTCGAAGGGCATCCCCTTTAATAATCTGCAAATAAAACAGCCGAAAGACTAGAATTGACCAGCACAGAATAAGAAGGGTCTGAAATCCCCATACTCGCTGACGAAACTCCCTAACTTCATCCTCTCTTCCGATCATAAGGAGTTATCTCCTAAAGTTATATTTCTGGGAGGGACTTTTAATGTAATACGATCCAAAATTCCAATTGTTAAATAGGTGAAAAACCCTAAAACAGTGTTTAATAAAAGATCCCAAAAACTCCAATGGGCCCAAGTAAAGACAAGGATCGATTGATCAAATATTTGCGCACACAAAGGAAGCAAAATCCTAGAAAGAACTGTCACCAAAAAGATCAAACAGATAACGGATAATGGAGTTTGAGCATAAACAATATAGGCCACTACCTGAGCAAAAAAGAAAAACACCAGATAGTAGAGAACAAACATTCCAATGGGAGCCGATGAGTTCAGCGAATAGAGATGCCCATTAAAGAGAAGAATTAAAAGCCCTTCCCATAAATTTCTTCTTTGCCCTAAATAAATAACTATCGGCAAAAGAATATCCCATCCCGTAAAAACAGAGGGAATCACCCCTTCAGAGGTGCTCTTAAATAAAATTAATAGCAACACAAACAAAGTCAGAAAAAGCGCATTTAAACTAGTTAATAGCTTTTTCTGGTTGCTTTGGAGGAAATACAAGAAACACCTCCTCTACACGGTAAATATCAATTGCACTTTTAACCGCCACAGTTTGTAAAATACCGTTCGAATTAGGTATCACCGCCGTCACAGTTCCCACTAACAATCCTTTTGGAAATACATGACCAAAGTCACTAGATACTAAAGTATCGTTAACGATTACATCATCAAGCCGATCGATATATTTCAATTTACAACTCAACTGCTTGCTCTGACCCGATAAAATTCCCCTGGCCCGACTGCGCTGAATAATGACATCAATATTGCTTGAAGGATCTAGCAGTGTAAGAACATCAGAATAAAAAGGGGTGACCCGATGAATTCGTCCAACCACACCGCGGGTGTGAATCACCCCCATGCCTAACTGAACCCCATCGTTAGAGCCTCGATCAACTCTAATCCCCAAAAAGTCTGGAGATACATCATGAGCAACGATTCTAGCCGATAAAAAAGCCTCTTTTTCTTTCGCCTTAAAACTTAAGTCTTCCTGCAGCCTTTTATTTTCCAATAAGATTTCATCCTGAGAGATGACTTTGCTACGCAGAAGGCTAACCTCTGTCTCAAGCTCTTCATTTCGTTTTTTTGCATTCACCAGTAAAAAGTAATGGTTTACAGTGTTTTTCATCCCTTGACCAAGGTTAGAAACTAAGGCCTGAAGCCCTCCCGTCACAGAGATAATTCCATTATCTATCCAGGTGGTCCGCCCCTGACGATGAACGTGGATATAAAGGGCCATAATACACGTCACCCCTGATAAGAGCGCTATGACATAATATTTTCTTCCTGTCGCCAAGGTTACTTGATTTTAGTAAGGGATCACCTTAATGTAATTGAAGATTTTTAACATATTTCAACAGATTTGACTAATTGTGTTTTATACAAATTTTCCAAATCAACTTGTGAAGGATCTTAAGTTACTATGCTTGAAGCTATTCGCCAGAAAAAAGAAAATCTATTTTACACACTCATTCTAGTCGCCATTATTGGCGTAATGATCTTCGTCTACGGCGCAGGAAATATGTCGAAGACGGACGGTGTAGGATCAACTGTGGCCTGGGTTAACGGGGAGGCCATTAGCCAAAGAGAGTTTCAGCAAGTTCTTCAATACCGGCTCATGCAATATCAACAGATGCTGGGGGCTCAATATGACGAAAAATTGATCTCGGCATTTAGGATTCCAGAATCTACATTAGAGGAATTGATTAAATATAGACTTTTAGCTCAACAGGCTAAAAAACGCGGATTTATCGTTTCAGATGAAGAGCTCGCAGATAAAATTCGTTCACTTCCCTACTTTCAAAAAGAGGGGAAATTTGACTCGGAGCAATACTTAAAACTTCCCAATCGCGGTCTCGAAGAAAATCGCATGAGACAAGAGATGGAAACCGGGCGATGGCAAACCTACTTATTAGACAGAGTCCGCCTCACTCCAGAACAACTTAAAACTGACCTGGGAGCCTCTCAAGCTAAAATGGAATTGGCCTACGCAAAAATAGATTTCATGGGACTCGCTCCCCATACCGAACCCACCTCAAAAGAGATTGAAGATTTCTCCAAAAAATCTACTCTAGAGATCAAATCCTACTACGATACTCACCTTAAAGAATTTACGGAGCCCGCGGCCGTTGAGTTAAGAAAAATAAGAGTAGGAATTCCTTTTCAGGCTTCAGATGCTGTTAAAGCCTCTGCCAAAAAGAAAGCTGAAGAGATTCAAAAAGAGATGACACCCGCTAACTTCGAAACCCTTGCTAAAACAAAATCCGATGATGAATATGCAAAAAAAGGCGGATTGGCAGGATGGATTTCTAGAGGAACTTTAGAGAAACCGCTTGAAGAGGCTCTCGATAAATTAAAAGTGGGTGAGATCTCTCCTCTCATAGAAACCACCTTTGGATACTTTTTATTGAAACTCGAAAACAAAAGAGATGTAAAAGTTAAAGCCTTAGACTCAGTTACAACACAGATTGCTCAAAAGCTAGTTAAAGAACAATCCAAAACCCATTGGGCCCAAACCCAAAGAAAAGAGCTGGAACAACGACTGACCGAAGGGAAGTCTGTTGATCAGGAACTCAAAAAATGGAAAATTGAGTTAAAGAAAACGGGAACCTTCAATGTGGCTGACGGCAACATCCCTAACATTGGACAGGTAGATTCAATACTTGATGGAGCTATTGAATTAACTAAATCTCAACCCCAGGCAAAAAAACTCTTCTACTATCAAGACCATTTTTATCTTATTAAACTGGTCTCCTTTGAAATACCGAAGCCCGCAGAGATTGAGAAAAACAGAGAGGCCACAGAAAAAAAGCTCATCTCTTCAATGCAAAAGGCCTTTATGGAATCCTGGCAGGATAATTTAAGAAAAACAGCTTCGGTAGAAAATGAACTCACCTCTAAAAGCAAAGGCTCTCAAGTTCTCCCTGAAACAGAAGAGAACTAACTTACATACCAAGTCATCTTATCGAGATTTTCTAGTCGAGACGCAGCAAGTACCGTGATGACTTCAGTTAGCTGATTAATCCACCACGCCAGTTCTAGAGTTACAGGATTAATTTCTGCGAAAAATAGAGAACTCACCAGATTGCCACCAAACGATGTTTTGCCAATGCACCAAATACCGAATCAAAGGAATAAATCGGGCAACGTTTCAAATTTGCTTGTGCGCAGAGCAATAGATCCACAATACCCAGTGAAATTCCGTGGCCTTTAGCTTTCCCCAGAATACGTTCAGCCTCTGAATAAACATTCTCAGAAGATTCCAATGCATGTAATCCACTCAAAACACGGATCAAATTCTTGGTTTCGCTTTTACGAACCCCCTGAATGAGTTCAAATCGAACAAAATGAGACAGAAAGATTTGGTCATTTATCAACATTTCCTGAAATTCAGAAATCTTCTTTCCACGAAAGTGTGCAATAAAAATTGAGGTGTCAACTAATACCATCGTGCCCTGCATTTTTATTACCCCCGAATACGCTTTCTAGTTTTATCGGTGTTAACGTGGATATAAATCTTTCCACGCATAAAAAGAAGATCAAGGCGTTTTTTCTTGGCAATCAATTCTTTGAGCCCCTCAACTAATGTTTGAGTCTGATTTAAGCCTGTAAGTTGGACCGCCTCATCCAAAAGATCCGAAGGAATGTTTGTAGCAATTTTTCTAATCCTCATATGGTAATATTATAATAAATGTTCCATATGTCAATAATGATAGATTCCATATATGTATCAGGGATTGTGTAAACCTTATAAGGAAGAAGCTGCATAGGGCTTTAACTAATGATATATAGCACTAAACAAAAATCAGAGGTAATTCTACTTTATGTCGATCCCTTCCAATCCAAAAAATTCCATACGATCTCTTTTTTTAGGGGGAATTCTTCCTCTTATTGTTTTTACCCTTATTGAAGAAAAATTTGGAACCTATTGGGGGCTCATCGCTGGAATGTTTTTTGGAATCGGTGAAGTGATCTATGAAAAGATAACTCAGAAAAAGGTGGCTACATTCACATGGGTGGGGAATGGACTTCTACTCGCCATGGGGGCTATCTCTATTTTTACCAATGAGGGAATCTGGTTTAAACTTCAACCCGCTCTAATTGAAATTTTCATGGCTGCACTTTTAATAGGCTCTTCACTCTGGAATCGGCCTTTTCTTCTTATGGTGGCAAAAAAGCAAAATACCCTAGCGCAAATACCAGAGGCTCTGCGCCCCATTCTGGAAAAGCAGTTTTCAGGGTTCAACTTTCGAATGGGGCTTTTCTTTTTGGCTCATACTATTTTAGCAGTTTGGGTTGCTCTATATGGATCCACTAGAGCCTGGGCCCTGCTCAAAGGAGTCGGCCTCACGGTTAGTTTAATTATTTATATGGGAATAGAGATTCTTTTTCTTAGAGCCAAAATGAAAAAAGAGGCTCTTAAAATAAGGTCGGCTGCCCCGCCGGAACAGACTTAGGCATCTGAAGTTTTAAATGATTGTAAGCAAACTCTGTAACGACTCGCCCCCTATGGGTGCGATTTAGATACCCGCACTGAATTAGAAAAGGTTCATAGACATCTTCTAAAGTTTCTCGCTCTTCACTTAAAGCAGAAGCCAAAGTTTCAATACCTACCGGCCCCCCTGAGAATTTTTCAGCAATGGTTCTTAAGAACAGTCGATCCATCTGATCTAGCCCTTTTTCATCGATATCCAGCATATCTAAAGCATCTGCTGCGACACTTTGAGTGATAACTCCCTTAGCTTTAATATCAGCAAAATCTCTAACTCTTCTTAATAAGCGGTTAGCTATTCTGGGAGTTCCTCTCGCGCGACGACTAATTTCAAGAGCTCCATCCATTTCAATTCGGCATTTTAAAATTCCGCTCGAACGAACAATGATCATCTGAAGATCTTCTGGAGCATAGTACTCCAAGCGAAAGATCATTCCAAAACGGCCCATAAGTGGAGAGGTCAATTGCCCTGCACGAGTCGTGGCTCCAATCAAAGTAAATGGAGGAAGTTTTAACTTCATTACTCGAGCACTTGGCCCCTCTCCCACAATAATATCCAACTGAAAATCTTCCAAAGCTGGATACAGAGATTCCTCAACAACCCGATTGAGCCGATGAATTTCATCGATAAAAAGTACATCTCGGGGGGTTAGATTCATTAAAATAGCGGCAAGATCTCCAGCTTTTTCCAATGCAGGCCCGGAAGTCGCAATCAACTGAGATCCCATTTCTTTAGCCATGACATGAGCAAGAGAGGTCTTTCCTAACCCTGGAGGGCCACAGAAAAGGGTGTGATCTAGAGCATCCCCACGGCGTTTAGCGGCTTCAATAAAAATTTCTAGTTTAGTTTTAAGATCAGGCTGTCCAATAAATTCGTTAAGATGCTTTGGGCGTAAGCTATTATCTGACTTAAGATCTTCAGAAATAAGCTGCCCATTTAACATCTGTTCTTCAGCCATGAGAGTTTTCCTGAGTTGAGGATAGCGTTCTTCCCGAAATTTCTTTTAAAGCCATTCGTAATAAAACTTCGAATCCCAATGAATTATTATTCTCTCTAAGAAACATTCTATCCAGAGTGTTTTTAATTTGTCCTACAGAATAACCTAGATTAGCTAGAGCCGATGTAAGATCTTCTCGAATCTCATCTTCCTTACTAAGTGCAACTGAAGACTCAGCCATTTCAGTTTGAGGCATCGCTTGAATCCAGGCCAACTTTCCAAGTTTAGTTGAGAGCTCAAGAGATAATCTTTCAGCCAGTTTTTTACCGACCCCGGGAGCCTCAGCAATTTCTGAGATCTTCTTATGAATAATAAATTGAATAAGTTTTTCAGGGCCGTGTTCACTCAAAAGAGAAAGAGCGGTCTTAGGCCCCAGACCTGAAACACCTATTAAAATTCTAAAAAGCTGTTTCTCAGCTTCAGACTGAAAGCCGAATAGAATGAAAATATCTTCTCTTACATGAGTGTGGAGCCAAAAACTGACATTGGAATTTAAATGAATTATTTCCAAAGTCTGTTTAGAAAGGGACACCTCATACCCTACACCAGAACAAAGTACGACCGCTTGAGAGGTCTCAAGACTTTTCGAAATTACTTTTCCTTCAATAAAACCTAACATGTGCTTTCTACTTCCCTAGCCAAAAACCGGTTGATTGAGGCATGGCAAATTGCTATCGCGACCGCATCACTCGCATCATAAGTCGTTTTAAGTTCAGTCCCTAAAAGTAGGCCGACCATCTTCTGCACTTGAGCTTTATCAGCCCGTCCATAACCTGTCACAGTCGATTTTACTTGGGTAGGCGTATATTCAAAAAGTTTTATATCCCTTTCTAGACACGCCGCAAAAACAACTCCTCGTACAATCCCTAACTGAAAAGCGCTTTTGGCGTTTTTAGCGAAGAACACATCTTCTAGAGCCACCTCTTTAGGTTTCAATTCATCTAACAAGGCATGGAACTTAGGGGTAATCACCTTGAGTCTTTCATAAAGACTCTCTTTAGCCGGAGCTTTAATCACCTGAGCGGTCACAAGCTTAAGATCATTTCCCAACTTCTGGATACATCCAATCCCAAAGTTATGAGATCCAGGATCTATCCCCACAATGAAGTTTTCTTTACTCACCTCTTCTATTGTCTATTGTCCTTGCAGCTCTGCCAATATTTTCTCATCAAGATTAGCATTGGAGTGAACACGCTGCACATCGTCATGATCTTCAATGGAATCCATCAACTCAATAAGTTTTTCTGCGCTAGCTTTATCCACTGGAACTGTAGACTTAGCCACATAAGAAAAACCGGATTGAGAAGGGGCCATTCCTAACTTCTCAAAAATCTCTCGAATGCGATAAAGATCAACCACTTCAGTTAGAACTTCAATAACCCCATCTGATTGAGAGGAAACATCCTGGGCCCCCGCCTCGAGAGCTATTTCCATAATTTTATCTTCAGGATATTTCTGAGATTCAAAAATAAGTTGGCCATAACGATTAAACATCCAAGCTACACTTCCGCTTTCACCTAAATTTCCACCACTACTTTTAAAAAGAGTTCTTAGATCATTCACAGTACGGTTTTTATTATCTGTGGTTGTTTCAACTAAAATAGCCACTCCACCGGATCCGTAGCCTTCGTAAGTAATCTCCTCGATTACATCCCCTTCCAGCTCCCCGGTTCCCTTTTTAACAGCCCGCTCAATATTATCTTTAGGCATACTGGAGCTTTTTGCTGCGGTAAT
>SXGT01533991.1_pt1 | contig 59551 bp, 59 predicted proteins | sample 3176221 | NCBI WGS metagenome assembly SXGT01 (sample SAMN11356862, study PRJNA531348) | freshwater metagenome | isolation source: freshwater sample F1-120 | place: China: Fuxian Lake, Yuxi | collected 2017-12-25 | reverse complement strand
GGAACCACCACGCGAAACAATTCCTGTAACTCTTTTTGCTGTTAATGGAACGTAACGCAATAATACTCCAGCGTGAATGGTGAAATAATCCACTCCTTGTTCTGCTTGTTCAATTAATGTGTCGCGAAACAATTCCCATGTTAAATCTTCTGCTTTTCCATTTACTTTTTCAAGTGCCTGGTAAATTGGAACTGTTCCAATTGGTACAGGAGAATTACGGATAATCCATTCACGTGTTTCGTGAATATTTTTTCCTGTAGATAAATCCATAATCGTATCAGCGCCCCAACGGCAAGCCCAAACAGCTTTTTCAACTTCTTCTTCTATACTTGATGTAACAGCGCTGTTTCCAATATTTGCATTTATTTTAACCAAAAAATTTCTTCCTATAATCATTGGTTCACTTTCCGGGTGATTGATGTTGTTAGGAATAATTGCGCGACCCATTGCAATTTCATTTCTTACGAACTCGGGAGTGATGTGTGTTTTTGGAATGTTTGCACCAAAACTATTTCCAGGATGTTGATATCCGACATCCCCCTTGCCCCCTTCAAAGGGGGATATATTTAGCTTATCAATCATTTGATTCTCACGAATAGCAATGTATTCCATCTCAGCAGTAATGATTCCCTTTTTTGCATAATACATTTGAGAAACATTTGCTCCGTTTTTTGCACGAAGTGGTTTTTTAATGTGCTGAAATCTCAAGTGATCAATTTCTTTTTTTGCCAAACGTTCATGACCATAATCAGAACTGATGTCATCCAATTGTTCAACGTCACCACGCTTCATAATCCACTCTTCACGTAAACGTGGGAGTCCTTTTTGAATATCAATTGTTGCATTCGCATCAGTATATAATCCGCTTGTGTCGTAAACAACAACAGGTTTGTTTTTAGCTACACTTTTGCCGTTTACTTTTGTATCTGTTAACGTAATTTCACGCATTGCCACATTGATGTCGTGCAATTCTCCTTTTACAAAAACTTTTTTAGAATTTGGAAAAGGAGTAGTGGTGATACTTTTTTCGCTTGGTGTTACTTCCGCTTTTTTACTCATTTTTTTATTTTTTATTTGGTTACCCACCTTGTGTGGCTTTTATGATTAATATATTGTCGTTTTGTAAAATGTTTTTTGTTTCCCATTCTGTTCGTGGAACAACAGTGTTATTGATGGCAATAGCAATTCCTTTTTGCTTATCCGGAATTTCCAAATTAAGCAATTGCTGAACAGTCAGATTTTTGTCTGATAAATTTTTTACTTGATTGTTGATTGTAATTTCCATTCCGTAATAATTTTACTTTAGGAATGGCCGGGAGTAGAAAACCATTTACTTTTTCCTTCGGCAGTACTAACTGCATCAGGTTCAAAGGGTATTTCTCAGTTCTCTGATAATTAATCAAAGGACACCCCTAAAGTGATATAAAGGTAAGAAACTATAAGCCGAAAATGGAATTTTTGATGAGATTAGTTTTCAACAGGTTTTATTTGGATGAACCCGCTGGTGTCACACTGAGCGGAGTCGAAGTGCTTAGGAGATGATATGTAAATAGGAACGTTATGCTATTAAAGTAGACAATTAGCTTCAAAATCACTTCTTTTTTGCTTTTTTGGCAGCCGCCTTTTCAGCATCCTGTTTTATCCTGAATTTTACAATTTTTGTAATAAGTGCAAGTGGTAATGGCTTGTCCAAGGGAAACTGAATAGCACCTTTAGAAGTCTTGTATTTTTTTAATTGATCTTTGAAAGCTACAATTGCAGTTGGATATGGATAAAATCCTATATGATTTTTGTACCCAGCAAACCAAACCAATATTCCGTTGATTTTAAATGCAGGCATATTGTAACTTATCACTTCTTCAGCTTTCGGAGCTGATGAGTGAATGGTCATGCGCAACAATTCTAATAGTTGCTGTGTTTCCTTTGGAAATTCAGTAATGTGCTGATCAATACTGATTGTTTTTTTCATGTGTCAAAAATTTTTACTGTTTCGACATTCTTTCAAATCTAACACTGTCTACTTTTTTTGTTTGTATTTTTCCTGATGGAAGTATTTCACTTTCATAATAAACCGAATCAAAAATGGAAGGATGTGGAACGGAATCTGTATTAAATGTTTCAGTTAATGAATAGTTGAAAAATTTGTTCTCCTTAAAAAAAGAATTAATAATAGGCTGAAGGATTATTGTTCCATCTTCCCCTTCTGCCGGACCAGCCCACTCACCACCATAAGCAATGTAATGTGAAACAGGATTTAATGTTTTATCCAGTACGATGTACAACAAACTTGCATAGTCATCACCATACAAATAAATAGTAACAGGAGTAAATTCTCCAACCATTTTTTGTTTTGAAACAAAAAAGGCATCCATGTATCCAACAACATAATTTGAATCAATATCTGTTACTGGTGCAATCAGTCGCATTTTTTGAGCGCTATCCAACATTATGAATTCTTTACTTTTAGTTGAATCTACATACATCTTAGAAATTTCATCTACACTCCAATACATGTCATCTAGAAAAAAGGTGTTTTCAATGTTCTGAAAAGCAAACAAGCTATCAGGCAATTGAAATCCATCTGAGGATGTTTGTTCTTCTTGATTATTTGAACAAGAAAAAAGAAGAATTGAAATTAAAATTCCGACAAAATATTTCATAACATTTATTTAATTGTAAAAGTAGTTTCTATTGTTTCAAATCCTTCTTTGTTTTTTGAATCGTCTTCTAACGATTGCTGCTTAACAAGACCAATGGTTTTGCCGTTGCCATAAAAACAATACATTATTCCTTCTGTCTTGTCACCCAACAAAGTTAAATTATAGGTTGATTGTATTGCCTCATAGTTATTAAATTTTCCTTCAGTTGAAGTACTAAATGAAATATTTGTGTTTTTAAAAATGACATTGTTCTTCAATTCATCCTGATAAACCTCCATCATTTCTTCCAAAGCTACCGTATCATTTACCCATGTTAAAGTAAACAGTCCGCTAGAGATCAAACCATCTTTTTCGCAAGCTAAATAGTAGCCATCACCATCAAGACTATCTTCTTCGGTTATTTTCCAGCCGGCAGGACAAGTAAATGAAACCCCTGATTTTTCAAATTTTGCTTCTTTGGATGGAGGAGCAGAACAAGAGAATAATAATGTAAGTGGAATTAAAATTAGGAGGAGATTTTTCATGGAGGCTTATTTTTGAATTATTATTTTATTCAAATAAAAATTTTCATCACAATAAATTTTCACAATATAAATTCCTGAAGGAATATCAAGCTCAATGGTTGCATTTTTAAATTCAACATTTGAGGAGTGAAAAAGACTTTCACCAAGCAAATTGTATATTTCAATCTCCCCTTTAGAAACTTGAGTGGCATTAACAGCAAATTGAAGATGACCGTTTGATGGGTTTGGAAATATAGTAATCCCTTCAGTAATAGTAGACTCCAAAAGGTCTGTAACCGGGTTTTGTAATTCAAAACGGATAATATCTTTTGAAGGACCTGTTGTTGTTCCGTAATTTGTGTAAAGAAAAATTTCATTGTCAGGCATTACAATTCCGCCAACATCTCCGATTTGTTTTGTGCCACCAACTATCATTGGTAAATTTAATGTATCAATAAAGTATACACTATCAGCTGTAACCGGCCATGTTAATCCATCTGTTGAAACAGCTTTCACCATATATTTAGCCAGGTTCATTCCGTACATATAATAATCGCCATTTTTTTCCACAACAATTGGATCATGATGTTTCGAATATAGAAATGTATAATTTCCCCATGTTAATCCATCCGCAGAGGTTCCATGGATTAAACTGCTGGGAGCTGATAAAGTTGAAGTGTCGGGGTTTGCTGAAAAGATTCCTGCAAAAGTCCCATCAGAAAGTTTATAATATGAACCATGTCCAACAAGATAGAAAGGAGAAGTAGGCTGGAAAGGTTTAATATCAATACGGATTCCTTCCTGGGTAAAATTTATGCCATCACTTGAAATGGCACTTCTTACATGATATTGTGGCGTTCCTCCGGATGGATATTTTTGGGTACATCTGTAGTACATTCGATATTGACCGGAAGATAATTTAACCACACTTGGTCCACCAATAATAAAGTTTCTTTGTAAAGTGTCTGTTGAACCACAAAATGAGGTATCGATTACAGTCCAGTTAATTGCATCAGGTGATTCGGCATAACTGATACAATGTTTCACTCCTAAATTCCATTGGCTGTTAAAATACATTCTATATGTACTATCAGGCAATTGGATAACTTCGGCCATTGTTGGAATCGTATTTGCAATTCCTCCGGGGAAGCCGGCAACATTTTGTCCAATACTATAATCCTGCATTTTCCATATTTCTGTTTGCGAAAATGAAGCAGTGCCGAAGAACAAAGCACTTATTAAAAGTAGAAATGAGTTTTTCATATATTTTTTATTTTGTTAGAGTTTTATATCGCCTAAATTTAATTCAAAAAGAGTCCCGAATTTTCCATCATTTATAATTGACACTTTCAAGTTGTCCCAGTCAATTTCAAGGGAAGTTTCTTTTAAAACTTTGTCCTCCAAATATCCTACTTTTATTTTAAGTTTTTTGTTTTGATTTTTGTAATATGTCATCAATTGTAATACATCGTTGAAAGGCGTTGTCAGGTGTGACGATATTTCCTTTTCAAACATTCCATTTGTCAATGGTATATCAACATACGAAAGTTTTGAGTTTTCTTTTTCAGCATGATGTAAAAGCATTGTGGTTGGTAAATAAACTGAAACCACTTTCTTCTCTTCCGACCTAATACTCCCAACATATTTTATACGATATTTCCCACAAGCTTGACTGTATGTCAAATGTGTAGTCAATGTGAGTAAAACCAAAGTAAACAGTTGTTTCATTGGGTTGCTTTATTTCTGAAAATTACTACCTTTTATTAAATTTCAAAACAGAATCCCAAATTATTTTCCGTAATTTCAGCCATAAATTTGGAAAACAAAGAATATGGCTTCAGGCTTTTTTGCATTATTAGATGATATAGCTGCTTTGGCAAAAGCCAGTGCTGCCAACTTAAGCGATGTGCCTGCTCATGTGGTGAAGACCAGCGGAAAAGTTTCAGGCATTGTGATTGACGATACAGCGGTTACACCCAAATACGTGGTTGGCCTGGATCCCAAACGTGAATTAATCATCATTTATAAGATTGCCAGAAAATCACTCATCAACAAACTACTTATTTTAAGTCCGGCAGCCTTGCTACTTGGTTATTTTGCCCCTTGGGCCATTACTCCTATTTTAATGTTGGGTGGTGCTTATTTATGTTTTGAAGGTTATGAAAAAGTACATTCGATGTTTTCTAAACATCACGAGGTGGACATAAAAACAGATTCTATAGAAATCATTACACCAGAGGAACTGGAACAAGAACGAGTTACAGGTGCCGTTCGCACAGATATTATTTTATCGGCAGAAATTATGGCGATTGCTTATAGCCAGGTAAGAGACCAACCGATACTAAATCAAATTCTGATTATGCTGGCCGTTGCTGTTTTTATTACAATAGCCGTATATGGATTTGTTGGATTTATTGTTAAACTCGATGACATCGGATTTCACTTTGCCAAGGACAAATATCCTCCTTTTGTTAAAAAATTAGGCCGTGGAATGGTAAATTTTATGCCACATTTCTTGAGCATCTTAAGTGTTGTTGGAACAGCCGCCATGCTTTGGGTAGGTGCAGAAATTATTGCTCACGGCATTCCGTTTACGAGTCATTTACTTCATGATTTAGAACATGCCTTAGCTCACGTGTCTGCATTGGGATGGCTTGTCAAGGCGCTTGCATGTGCTATTGGTGGATTGGGTTTAGGTTTTGTTGTGGAAAAAATGGTGATGTTGGTGAAGAAGGTTTTGAGGAAGAAAGGGTGAGGGGAATGTAGGTTTTTTTTAGCTGTTAGCACCAGTGCTTTATTATCTGTCCGTGTGGTTGGGCAGGCATTACTTGTCTTTCGGTTTAGGATATGCAATAAAAAGTAATGTGTCTAACGTTAGCGAATTTGTTAGATTTCCTTTAATTTCATAATACTTTCCTTTGTTAAGCTTTGAATCAAAGTCAAACAGGCGGTATAAATAATAATTGTTTGGATTGCTTATTGAAATATCTACTTCATTTCTTGTGATATAGAATGGTCTTGTGATGTCACCTCGAGTTGTTTTTACTTCAATTTTTTTCTCATTTCCATTTAGGTCAAATGATAAGATGTCGTAACCCAGTCCGTCTCCGATTGTAACTGAAACGTGGTCTACGCGTTTAGCAAGGTCGGATTTCCCTTGTTTATTTAAATAAGCAATTTCATTTTTTAATATGAATAATTCTCCTAAAAAACCAAGTTGTTTATTTCTGATTTCCTTTTCAATAAAATCTACAGTCGCTGGAGTTGTTATTTTTGGTGCTTTATTTTTATTTTCACCTTTAGGTGTTTCAACTAATTCAATGCTGATTTCATTAATATTACTTTCTAATAGCCCAACTTCAAATCCTTGTTTGAATGCGCAATTCGTACATTTATGTCTCCCCGTTCCGCCTTGATTGTCACCAAGATTTGCTAAAATATATGTTGGAGCAATGCTTCCTTCTTGGCAAGTTTCAGAATCTTTTAAAGATTTACAAAATGAACCGTAGGAGTTCCATTTTTTACTGCTTCCAAAATAGAAGCCTTGTTCATAAGCACAAGTTGGGCATCTATGTCTGCCACTACCTGCTTGGCTATGATGAAGACTATCCAATAAGCTGATTGGAGAAACGCCATCGTGTATGCAAGTTTCATTGTTATTCATTACAATTTTAATTTGGTTTTATATTCGACTTTAGGTTCTTCAAATAGGAAAAGCTCAAGTTCTTTTTTGTCATTAAATCCCCTTATTTTTTGTTTATATAATTCCGCTATTTTTTTATTTTCTATTTCAAGTTTTCGCTTTTTACTAATATTTAAAAACTCTTCCTCTTGATCTATTCCTAAAAATCGCCTATTTGCTAAATTAGCAGCAATTCCTGTCGTGCTACCACCAGTAAACGGATCAAGTATCCAAGCATTTGGTTTTGTAGAAGCTAAAATCAAGCGAGTTAAAACAGATAATGGTTTTTGCGTTGGATGCTTTCCGCACGATTTTTCCCAGCGTGCAATTGCTGGTAATTTCCAAACATCCTTCATTTGTTTGTCTCCATTCAATTGCTTCATTAATTCATAATTAAAGTAATGTGGAACTTTTTCTTTTTTACGAGCCCAAATAATCTGTTCTGTTGAATGGGTAAAAAAGCGACAAGAAAAATTAGGGGGTGGATTATTCTTTTCCCAAGTAATAACATTCAGAATTTTAAAATCTAATTCTGTTAGTAGTTGTCCAATAGAAAATATGTTGTGCATTGTACCGCTAATCCATATTGTAGCATCGTCTTTCATTTTTTCTCTAGCCAACGAAAGCCATTTCCTATTAAAATCATTAACGTATTCAAATCCGTGTGATTTGTCCCACTTACCTTTGTTTACACTAACAATTTTGCCACTTTGAATAGATAGCCCATTATTAGATAAAAAATATGGAGGGTCGGCAAATACCATATCGAATTTGTGATCGAATTTTGGTAATAATTTCATTGAATCTCCGTGAAGTAAATAGAAATTTCTATCTTCAGATTTAAAATAAGGATTAATCACAATTTAGCCTTCTCCTTTAATTCATTGTACAAAACCGATAGACCTTTAGCGCCTGGCACATATTTTTCGGTGGTAAAACTATCATCGTCAATGTCTATCCGTTTAAATAATTCAATAAATGCCTCTTTAGAAATTACATCTTCTTCATTTTTTCTTAAATGCAAACAAGCGTCTCTGAAAAATTTCATAAGTGCGATATAACCTGTAGATTTATTAAGAACATTGTTATTAATTACAGTATTCCAAGAGTATTGCCATTTGTTTTGAACAGCTTGAAAATAATTAATCATTAATTGAGTTAATTTTCTATCTGTTTCATCATCAATAAATATTTTACGCAAGATTAACCTTTTAGAATCCTTCTCATTCGCATAGTTAGGTTTTTTAGTCCCGAAAAATAACTTATTGTGCTTATAAATATTTCTATCAGCTTGAGGATCTTTTGAGATATACTGCATTATATTTTTTACAAAAGTATCTTGAGTTATTGTTTCCTTTTCTGTATCATTCGCATTGCCAAGAATTTTTATTTTTTGATGAAATGGGCTTTCCTTTTCTTGATCTAAAACCCGAGCAATTGTATGGCAAGTTTTTTGAGGGCTTCTCGATTTGGCGAATTCGTATAAATCTGCCGCTAAAGATTTACTAACGGGTTTTTGTTCTGTATTAATAGTGGCGAAAACTATTCCTTGGTCTTCCAATTCCATATCAATGTAAATCGTAACAATGCATTGAAAATTGTTTCCGCTTTTTTCATAATTAGCAAGACCAGCAATTCTGTGCTGTCCATCCAATACTTTAGCAACATCATCTTTGTATAAGATTGTTAATGTTTTGTCGTTTGAATTAAAAGAGACATTTTCTGATGACATTGCAAGAATAATACTATTTGGAAATGTAGCATCTACTAAATTTACATATTTGCCAATTTCTTTCTCACGACTCACGCTTAATTTCCGTTGGATACCTGTGTACTCCTCAACCTCTCTTTCTTCTTTAAGTCTTCGAACATCGACTAGGCAAATATGTTCTAGAACGTCTGCATTTATTATTGCAACGTACATATTACCAATTGGCTGTTTTGCTTCTAAACAGGGTAACGTTAAATATTGCTCGTTATCTTTAATTATCATTTGAATACTATTAAAATGTTACGCCTTCTACAATCGCATTTTGATTATTTCTATCAATATCATTGAGATCGGGAATAGTTAAATGCTGGTTGTATTGAGTTATTAAAAATATTATAAAAGATAAAAAAATAAATCCTAATGAGCCATATTTGGTGTAGAGTGTTGTAGATTTATGGTCATTACTAAAATAAGAATAGGATATTGCGCAAGTTGTCATTAGAATTATTAGAAAAAACAACCCAAAACCGATTTTTTTACGATGCAGGTAATAAAGAAGAGAGGAACTAAAAAATGAAATAGAGTACAAGAAAAAATTCCCATTGCTATATAGCACAGACCAATTGACAATTTTATCACTTTCTTGCAATAGTGTAATTAATGTCGCAACGCTAGCCAGCATTGTAAAAAATCCAATTAATAGCAAATCTAAAAATGCTTTCCAAACAGACTTCCAGTTCATCATTGATTTAATAAAATTTACCACCCTCATAAGGTTAGTCTTTTAGAATTAAATTTAGCGTATTCTCCTTCAACAGCTCTAAATTCAATAAATAATCTGCTTTGTCAAAATACTCCCGTAAAGGTTTTAAGGTTGATCTCCAGCCCGCACCATCTGTAATCCAAATAAATTCAATCCCCTGCTTATTCCAATAACGATTCATTTCGATGTATTCTGTTGCAGTCGATTTTAATTTTGAACCGCCACCGCCATAAAAATTACATTCAATGAAATAAAGTTTCCCCTTTTTATTTATTGCAAAATAAAGATTGCGAGAAGATTTATCAACCACTATATCTAAGCCCCATTGTTCTTTTATTTTTTTTGCATTAGCTTGTGCCATATATTTAACACCTGAGTTTTCGCAAGCGTCAGAAACAAATTCTTCAACCAAACTTTCCATTAGAGTTCCGCCTCTATTTTTCCTGCCATTACTATCAAGTCCAACTTCAACACCTGTAGCGTAATCAACCAGATTTTTTATTTTCTTATCAGAGATGATTTCACCAAGTCCAGTATGAATTATAAAATCAACGTAATCGTTCAGTTCGTTTTTATCAAAGTTTAAGTCGGTAAAATCTAAATATTTATAAGTGAAATTTTTTGAATCAATTAAAATTTCTACAGACCCTTCTCTGACTGCTAACAATGTTGGAATTGCACGTATTACCTGAGGATATTCTTTAATTAATTTAGTCGCCTCTTCTTTTAAATTTGGCTTGCCAATTAAATAATTGAGGATATTTAACTCTTTTTCAAATAGGGCTATATTTATTATAACTTTTTTCCAGTTAACAAAGTAGTCCCATTTTGTTATTTTTTCCTTAAAGCTCTTTGTTATTTTATCAAACAGCTGATCTTCGTCTTTTAGATTAAGCGCTTTGCAAAGCTTGTTCATATGTATAATTTGTAATCAATAATTCATTTAATGATCCTCTTTTTTCTGCGTTTGCATTTATGCTTCTTCTTGCTTTAACTCTTGCAATTAAAAATTTAGAATAAATTTCATCAAAAAAATTATCATTTGGATTTTTCCCTTTCACATCAGAATTGCTCAACATCCATTTATGTCCTTTGTTTTCTAGTTTTGTGCAAAAATTTCTTAATCGAATTTGTTCTTCATCATTAAATTCATCTTTTGCATACGAATTGAAACTAGAAGTTTCGTTTAATGGTTTGTAGGGAGGATCAAAATAGAAAAAAGAATTTTTATTTGCCTTTTCTATTGTTGCTTCATAGTCTCCACAAAGAATTTCAACTTTTTGCAAAGCATTACTTACTGCTAGGATGTTTTTATCATCACAAATTGTTGGTTTCTTATAAGAACCCATAGGAACATTGTAACCATTGCTTTTGTTTACTCTGTATAGCCCATTAAAGCACGTGCGATTAAGAAAGATAAATAAAGCGGCTTGGCTGCTTTTTTCTTTTTTTCTTAAATTGTATGTTTCTCTCTTTTCGTAATAGTATTCTTTCTTTTTTTCTTGTTTGGTTTCTAATAAATGATATTCATTTTGAAATGTTTTGAGAATAGAGATTAATTCTTTCGGTTTTGTGGCAATAATTTTATAAGTATTTATTAAGTCTTCATTTATATCGTTAATGACAGCCTTCTCTAATTTAGGAAAATTATTAAGCATCCAAAACAAAACAGCACCGCTTCCTACAAAGGGTTCAATGTATGTAAATTTGCTAGTCGTTATTGCATTTGGCAATGATTTTTCAATGTCATTAATTAATTGAGTTTTTCCTCCTGCCCATTTTAAAAATGGTTTTGCTATTTTCTCTGCCATATTTTGCTATTTTTCAGTTACTGTCAAATATAATACAATAATTTTTCAAGTTTACAAGCTCATCATTTTTGTTATTCACAGTATAGGGGGAGGGCGATTTCAGCTCTGTTATAGGCGTAACTCGCGTCAGACTTTATTTACTCAAATATAACCAAAAAAAATGCCTCATGCCCCGATCACTCGGGGCATGAGGCATTTTCAATATGATAAATTGAGATTACTACCCCGAGTCCTCGGGGTGAAAAGCGTGACCTTTTACAGAAATGACAATTCTATTCTTTAATATCATCCAAACACAATGAAATGCTTTTCAATCCCTGTTTAAGCTCTTCATTTGTTGGCCATCCATATCCAATACGCATATAGTTTTCAGGCATTTCAAACCAGTGTCCAGGACCAACATATGTTTCATACTTTTTATTTAGAATCTCATAGAATTTTTTAAGATCAAGTTCTGTATTTTTTATTCTGGGAAAACACACAACTCCTCCATGTGGCTTTATCATTTCCATTCGTTTTTCTGCAGAGATCCAATCCATTACCGTTTGATAATTTTTTAAGATATGCTCTTTTATTTGTTTGAAGTAAACATCTTTCTTCATAAAATATTGAAAAGCAACTTCTTCATCAATCACTGAATTGCATAGAAAGATCTGTTCTTTAGCAGCAAGAAATTTTTCAAACAGAGAGGCGTTCTGACTAATTAACCAGCCAATGCGGATTCCGGGCAGGCCAAATGCTTTTGACACAGAGCTTACCGAAATTATTCTGTTATGCAATGATGCTCCAAGGGGATAATTATTTTCCAGGTTTAATTCGCGGTATGTTTCATCAACCAGCAAGAAACAATTATTTTTTTCACATAGCGCTGCAAGGTCCATCATTGTATCCTGTGGAATAATTATTCCGGTTGGATTGTGAGGATGGGTAATACTAATCAGGTTTGTGTTCGCTTTTATTTTTGAACGGATGTCATCCACCGAAATAGAAAAATTATTTTCAAATTTCAGGTCAACACAATCAATCTCACAACCAATCGCTCGTGGAGTTTCAATGTTAGAAGCATAATTGGGACGGATAACAATTAGATGATCTTTTTTATCTAAAAGAGAAGTAGCAACAATAAAAAGGGCAGAAGCCGCACCGGCAGTTATCAAAACATTTTCTTCGGAAAGATTTGGAAAATCTTCAGCTATCAATTTTCTTAATTCGGGTTTTCCTAAATGATCTCCATAACACAATTTCAAATCATTGATGTTTAGTTGAATATCGCTGAAGAGAGTATCGCTGATTGAACTTTCGGTCAGATTGTATTTGATAGTTGAATATCCTAATTGCTCGGGCGATTCAATTTCTATTGGCATTCTTTTATAGTCCATGGTGTAAATCTAATTCATTTTAATAAAAAACAAAAACGCTCCGTATTTCTACAGAGCGTTAAATGTAATTGTCCTAATAATGTTGTCGTGAATCGCACTTCGACTCCGCTCAGTGTGACACAATGTGTGGCTCCGAAAATTACTCCACCGTAACCGACTTAGCTAAATTTCTCGGTTGGTCAACATTACATCCTCTCATAACAGCAACGTGGTATGAAAGTAATTGTAATGGAACAACAGAAACCAATGGAACTAAAATTTCATCTGTCTCCGGAATTTCAATGGTGTAATCTGCCATCTCTTTTACTTGTGTATCTCCTTCTGTTACGATGGCAATAATTTTTCCTTTACGTGCTTTTACTTCTTGAATGTTGCTGACAACTTTTTCGTAAGATGTTCCTTTTGTTGCAATAACAAAAACAGGCATCTCTTCATCAATTAATGCAATTGGACCGTGTTTCATTTCTGCTGCAGGATATCCTTCTGCATGTATGTAGGAAATTTCTTTTAATTTCAATGCGCCCTCTAATGCAACAGGGAAAGTATATCCGCGGCCAAGATACAATGCGTTGTTTACGTTTTTGTATATGTCCGCTATGTATTTTATTTTATCGTTGGTTTGTAAAACGCGTTCTACTTTTGCAGGAATTGCTTCCAACTCACTTAATAATTGATGAAAACGGGAAGATGAAATAGTTCCTTTGCGATGTGCAATTCGTAATGCCATTAATGTTAACACAGTAACTTGTGCAGTAAATGCTTTTGTAGAAGCCACACCAATTTCCGGTCCGGCATGTGTATAAGAACCTGCATGTGTTGCACGTGCGATAGATGAACCAACCACATTACAAATTCCAATAATGGTTGCGCCTTTTGATTTTGCTAATTCTATTGCTGCTAATGTATCTGCAGTTTCTCCTGATTGTGAAATGGCAATTACAACATCATCTTCATAAACAATTGGATTGCGGTAACGGAATTCAGAAGCGTATTCCACCTCAACAGGGATGCGAGCTAAATCTTCAAATAAATATTCAGCAACTAATCCTGCATGCCATGACGTTCCGCAGGCAATAAAAATAATTCGTTTTGCATTTATGAACTTTTGTTCGTACTCAGTAATTCCTCCCAGGTTCACAACTCCTTCAGCTGAACTTAATCGTCCGCGCATACTATCTTTGATAGAACGAGGCTGCTCATAAATTTCTTTTAACATAAAATGATCGTAGCCGCCTTTTTCAAGTGCTTCTAATTTCATTTCCAATTCCTGAACATAAGGAGTTTTCTCTCTGTTCTTAATTGTTTTAATTTTTAATTCTTTTCCTCTTTCTATAAAAGCAATTTCTTCATCTTCTAAATAAACAACATTTTTTGTGTACTCAACAATTGGTGTTGCATCAGAAGCAATATAAAATTCATTGTCGCCAATTCCAATAACCATCGGACTGCCTTTTTTAGCAGCAAATAATTCATCGGGATTGTTTTTAGAAAGAATAACAATTGCATACGCACCAACCACTTGGTTTAATGCAACACGCACAGCTTCCCCTAAACGTAAATTTTCTTTTTGTTGGATGTCTTCAATTAAATGAATCAATACTTCTGTATCTGTATCGCTTAAAAAAACGTGTCCGCGTTTTATTAATTCCGCTTTTAACGGAGCGTAGTTTTCAATGATTCCATTGTGAATCATCACCATGTTTTTTGAAGCAGAATAATGCGGATGTGCATTCACATCATTTGGTACACCATGTGTTGCCCAACGTGTGTGACCAATTCCAATGTTTCCGTTTTTATTTTGTTCCCCAATAAAATTATGAAGGTCAATTACTTTTCCTTTGCACTTGTATACATTCATGGTTCCGTTATCAACCATTGCCACTCCGGCACTGTCGTAACCTCTGTATTCAAGTCGTTGTAATCCTTTAATTAAAAAAGGATACGCTTGTTTATCTCCGATATATGCAACTATTCCACACATCTTGTTAATGTATTTTTGTATAAGTTATATTTAATTTCATTGGTCGTGTAGCACTTGTTGCTCCGCCAATTACAGCTCTGTTTGCAAACACAGCTCCGTTGGATGCTAAAATATATAATCCATTATTATTTCTGTCGCCATCCAAAATTTGTTGAAGGTAACGGGCAATGTTAAATTTATATTGAACTGTTCCCGAATTCAATGAGCCACCAAAATAAGTAGCACCCTCAAATGCATCCGGAATAGCATAACTTGTTCCATCGTCATTTATTCCGAAAAGAATTAATGAAGAAGGTGCGGCAAATGTATCTAGTTTATATAAATCCAAAAGATTGGTATCAACACTAATTAGTAATTCCGCTTTGTTTACTCCAATCAATCCGTTATCTACCCAACGCATTAAGTATGGGAATTCTATTTTTGTTTTTACTCCTGCCATTCCTTGTACAAAAACAGTTGCGTTTTGTGTTGGAGGAGTTGCATTATTTATTTGAGCATCCAAAAGTGGATTGATAAGAGCTGTTGAATAATCGTGTTCGAAATGATTGAAGCGAGCAACACTTCCTAAACTAAAATCATAACTCAGTGAATCTGCTGTGCTGTTTTGATAGTAAAGTGTAATTTTTGATTCGCCCATTTTAAAATGAACAATGTTTCCTTCTTCGGATAATAATCCTGTTGTATTTTCTGTAGTAATATAAATTCCATTTAAAAAACTTTGGAAAGTAGCATTATCCACTAACGAACCCATTGAAGCAGCATTCAAAAGTAATTGTCCGAATAAATTATCTAATGGAGCACGCACTTGTGGCTTTAATAATAATCCTCCAGTTGTTGCAACACTATCAAACTCATTTGCTTTAAATAAAAATCCATCAGCTGCAGTTAAGTCGGTACTATTATAAGTTAAATCAGTAGTTGAATAATAAGTTGTTGCCGTACTCATTGCTTGAGTCACTTGATGAACACTTAATTTCAAATCTTTTCTTTCCTTTTTACCATAAACGGTTCCTTCATAAACAAGCGAAAGAATAATTGAATCGCAAGTTGGCGAAGTTCCAAAAGTAGTAGAAGTAATTCCGCTTGGTAATCTTACTTGAGTATACATAGACGCAGTTGCCGGTCCAAAAACAGGGTCGATGTATTTTCCAATTAATGCAACACCGGAAGAGATGAGTGATTCATCTGTAATAAGCGAATCGCCATCCACGGTTCTAGTATATATAGTGGTAGAATCTTCCCAGCCAACATTTAACAAATCGTTTTCGGGTTGTACGTCCAAGCCAACTACACTGGACTCATCACAAGATGTAAAACAAATACTAACACATAAGGGTAGTATAAAAAAAAATTTTGTCCCGATTGCTCGGGACAAAATTTTAGGTATGCTGTTCTGTATATTCATAAAAAAATTTTAGTCAACCATTTCTGCCACTTCTTCTAACACAGCATCATAAAATTCAGAATATGCATCAATGTATTCGTTATTATCACCGCCAACAAAATCCAAATATGGTTTGCCCGATTTTTTGATGTATTTTTCTACATCCGAATTAATTTTTGCACTTCCTTTAATGATACCATCGCACAAATCGATAGCTGCTTTACTTACGTTTACAAAGGTAGGATTTTTATAATGTTCAACATCTCCTTTTTCAATTCCTTCGTGCAATACTTTTTTCGCGAAATCTTTATGAAGTGGAGTAGTAAACTCATCATCATAAACCGAATAAACGATTTTAGTTTCAGCAAACAAAGGATTGTCTTTGAATGATTTTTTCAAATAAAGAGCAGTTAAACTTGTCATCCAACCATGAAGGTGAACAACATCAGGTGACCAGCCTAATTTTTTAACTGTTTCGATAACTCCGCGACAAAAGAAAATGGCACGTTCATCATTATCAGCAAAATCAGCACCTTTTTTATCAGTCAAGGTGTGCTTGCGTTCAAAATACTCTTGATTATCAATAAAATAAACTTGCATTCTTGCTGCTTGAATAGAAGCAACTTTAATAATTAATGGGTGATCGTTGTTATCAATAATAAGATTCATTCCGGATAAACGAATTACTTCGTGTAACTGATTTCTTCTTTCATTAATGATTCCGAATTTTGGCATGAATAATCTGATTTCTTTGCCTCGTTCTTGTATTCCTTGTGGTAATTTTCGTCCGATAACACTCATAGGTGTTTCATCTAAATACGGGGTAACTTCTTGCGATACAAAAAGAACTCTAGCTTTCTTCTTCATAAGATCGAATTAAGGTTAGGTTTTTAAAAAAGTATACAAAAGTAAGCAAAAATTTCCGATATTTCAAAGTATTAATATTAGATTTGGCCTGATTTGTCGGAAAAACAGGGCGATTAATGTTGATTTTGCTGCTTATTAACACTTTTTAGCTAGATGATTATTTTTAATACCATAGAAGAACTTCAAAATCACCTAAATAGTATACGAAATCAAAAAAAATCTATTGGTTTTGTGCCTACCATGGGAGCCTTGCATAAAGGTCACATTTCCCTGGTGGATAAGGCTAAGGCCGATTGTGATGTGGTTGTATGCAGTATATTCGTAAATCCTACCCAATTTAACGATTTATCCGATTTAGACAAATACCCTAGAACATTAGAAGCTGATTATCAGCTACTTGAGAAGGCGAATTGCGATATTGTTTTTGCTCCTGAAGTGACAGAAATGTATACGGAAACAGAATTAGAGTTAAAACGACAAAAAATAGAGGACAAAAGCTGGACTCAGGGACATCCTGTTGATTTTGGCGATTTAGAGAAAGTAATGGAAGGGGCTCATCGTCCGGGTCATTTTAACGGTGTGGCCCAAGTAGTTAGCAAACTGTTCAGGATAGTTGAACCTAATAAAGCTTATTTCGGACAAAAAGATTTTCAGCAATTGGCTATAATAAGGAGTATGACCAAACAATTGCAAATGCCCATTGAAATTATAGCCTGTGATATAATGAGAGAGCCCAACGGTTTGGCGATGAGTTCGCGGAATGAAAGACTTACAAAACAAGAGCGGGAATTAGCAGGGATTATTTCTAAAACGCTCTTTACTATAAAAGAGCAATACAAATCAAAATCTGTGTCAGAATTAAAAGCTTTGGCAGAAGAACAAATCAGAACTGTTCCAGCTATAAGTATGGAGTACATAGAAATTTCCGATTCCAATTCACTTCAGCCAATCAGTGATTTTAAACAAAGCAAAAGTGCTGTTGTTTGTATTGCTGTTAAATTGGGTGCCGTGCGTTTGATTGATAATGTTGTCCTTTTTTAATTGTCTACTGCCTACTGCCAATTGTCTACTGAAATTCCCTTCCGTCTAAAAATGATTCTGATTTATAATTAATTTACTTAGTTTTGTTCCCGTTATGCAAATAGAAGTTTTAAAATCAAAAATTCATCGTGTACGCGTTACACAAGCCGATTTGGATTATATCGGTTCGGTAACGATTGACGAAAATTTAATGGAAGCAGCTAACCTTATCGAAAACGAAAAGGTAGACATCTTTAATTATAATAATGGAGAACGTTTTTCAACTTATGTGATAAAAGGAGAAAGAGGCTCAGGCGTTATTTGTTTGAATGGTCCGGCTTCCTTAAAAGTGAGTGTTGGACATGAAGTAATTATTGTTTCCTATGCAGCAATGGATTTTGAACTTGCAAAAAAGCATAAGCCTACCGTTATTTTCCCGGATACGAAGACAAATTCTTTAAGATAGTATTTTGAAAAAACAAATACTCAACATATTAAAAATCCTTTTCTTTTTAGGACTGGGAATTGGATTGATATGGTTGGCACTTCGGAAAACAACTGACGAAGAATTAGCAAACATCAAAATTTCGTTTTTGAATGCCGATTATTTTTGGATAACGCTTTCGATATTAATTACAGGGCTTAGTCATTTTTTCAGAGCACTTCGCTGGAAACTACTTTTAAATCCATTAGGTTATAAACCCAAAACATCCAATACTTTTTTTGCAGTGATGGTTGGTTATCTTGCCAATTTTGCGATTCACAGAATGGGCGAAGTAACACGTTGCGGATTACTAACAACGTACGAAAAAGTTCCTTTCACAACAGGTTTTGGTTCTGTAATCTCCGAACGGGCATTGGATGTTGTTTGTTTGCTCATTATCTTTTTTGCGGCTTTGGGAATGGAATTCGACCGAATTTCCGGAATTGCAAACGATTTGGTTTTTAATACCGTTTCCGAAAAATTTCATGCTTTGATGCAAAAACAAACCTTTGTAATTGTTGCAGGGGTTTCACTTTTAATCTTGGCAATTGCATTTTTTTATTTCCGGAAAAAAATTCAAGCTCTTTTTTCTACAAAAGTAAGAGGCATTTTTACCGGAATCTGGAATGGTTTGATCAGTGTAAAAAATGTAGATAAACCTGTATTGTTTATTGTGCATACTGTTTTAATATGGACAATGTATGTGCTGCAAGTATACGTTTGCTTTTTTGCTTTCCCCGAAACAGCAAATCTTTCGATAATGGTAGCAGTTGTGATTGTGGTGTTTGGTAGTTTGGGTGTAATGGCTACACCTGGAGGGACAGGCGCATATCAGCTTATAGTGATTCAAATTCTAACTTCCATTTATTTGATTTCTTATACTTCCTCTTTTGCTTTTGCTTGGGCTGTTTGGACTTCTCAATTTGTATTTATTGTCTTTACAGGATTCCTTTCTTTAATTCTTTTAGCATTGCTAAATAAAGTAGCAAAGACTGAGGATTAATTTCAATAGATTTGTTCAGCAATTTATAATTTATCATTTCAAAATGGTTCCATACACTCAAAAACGTTCTGCATTGGATTTAATCCAAGAAAAAATTTACACTTTAGAATCCATTAGCCCACATTTACATGCTTGGAATTTTAAAGAAAATAAAATTGTTTTTACAAATGGTTGTTTTGATATCATTCATCGTGGACATGTTGATTATCTTTCAAAAGCATCTGATTGCGGAGATAAATTAATTGTTGCAATAAACAGTGATGCATCTGTAAAGAGACAGGGGAAATCTTTATCGCGACCATTGCAAGATGAACAAACACGTGCTATGATAATGGCATCTCTTCATTTTGTAAATGCTGTAATTATTTTTGATGAAGACACACCATTTGAATTGATCAAAGCGATAAAACCATCTGTATTGGTAAAAGGTGCTGACTATGATGCAAACGAAACAAATAAAGAAAGCAAAAAGTATATTGTAGGTTCGGATGTAGTAAAAGCAAATAAAGGTGAAGTGAAGACGATTCCTTTTCTCGAAGGATTTTCTACTACGAGAATTGAAGAGCAAATAAAGAATGCTGCAGCAAAGTAGACAAGGGGCAGTCGACAATAGACAAGTAAAAAATAAAAAAGGGAAAGAAATAAAAAAAAAGCAAAAGATATATGAGCGAGGGGAATAATTCTTCTTTTAAGTTTAAGGATTTAACAGTTTATAAAAAGGCATTTGGTTTATCGATGGAGATATTTAATGTGTCTAAAAAATTTCCAAGTGAAGAAAAATACGGTTTAACCAGTCAAATAAGGAGATCTTCTCGTTCTGTTTGTTCATCAATTGGAGAGGGTTATCGAAAAAGGAAATATGAAGCACATTTTGTAAGTAAAACTAGTGATGCTGATATGGAAAATAGCGAAACAAGTGTGTGGATTGATTTTGCATACGAGTGTGAATACATAGATAAAGAAACACAAAACAAATTAAACGAAAAGGCAGCAGAAATAGGCAGATTATTAAATCACATGATGGAAAATCCAGAAAAGTACAATCGGAACTAGTTTTATTTTTTTCCTTTCTTTTTCTTTTTTCTTGTCTACTTTTTTAATTTGTCTATTGTCTACTGAAAGAAATGGCTAAAACAAAAACATCTTTCTTCTGTCAAAATTGTGGCACTCAATCAGCAAAGTGGATTGGTAAATGTCCGTCTTGCAATGAGTGGAATACTTATGTAGAAGAAGTTGTTTCAAAAGGAGACGATGCAAAAACTCCTGGGATTGTTAGCACTTCAACACAACGAGCATCAAAACCGCAACTTGTTACGGAGATAAATTTAGAACAACATCATCGCATCGAACTTTACGATAAAGAATTATCTCGTGTTCTTGGAGGAGGATTGGTTCCGGGCTCTTTAACTTTATTTGGTGGTGAACCGGGAATTGGAAAATCAACTTTGATGTTGCAGGTTGCGATAAACCTGCCTGCCGGACAGGCAGGCATGAAGTCTTTCAAAACGCTTTATGTTTCGGGTGAAGAAAGCGAACAACAAATCCGTATGCGTGCTGAACGTATCGGAATGCAAAATCCAAATTGTTACATTTTAACAGAAACATCCACTCAAAATATTTTCAAACAGATAGAACAACTGGAACCAAATTTTGTCATTATTGATTCCATTCAGACATTACACTCAGCACACATCGAATCTTCACCCGGAAGTGTTTCACAAATCCGTGAGTGTACTGCAGAGTTGTTGCGTTATGCGAAAGAAAGTGGAACACCTGTTTTTTTAATCGGACATATTACTAAAGATGGAAGTCTGGCAGGACCAAAAGTTTTGGAGCACATGGTGGATACTGTTTTGCAATTTGAAGGTGACAGAAATCACGTTTACCGATTATTGAGAACAGCAAAAAACCGTTTTGGTTCTACCAATGAATTAGGAATTTATGAAATGCAAGGAAGCGGTTTGCGTGAAGTAAGTAATCCCTCCGAAATATTAATTACAGCACGAGAAGAATTAGTAAGTGGAGTTGCAATAGCTGCAACCATGGAAGGAATGCGGCCAATGTTAATTGAAACACAAGCATTGGTGAGTAGTGCTGCATACGGAACACCACAACGCTCGTCCACAGGTTTTGATCTAAGAAGATTGTCGATGCTACTTGCTGTTTTAGAAAAACGTTGCGGATTCAGATTGGGTGTGAAAGATGTTTTCTTAAACATTGCAGGCGGAATAAAAGTGGAAGATCCCGGAATTGATTTAGCATTAGTATGTGCTGTTCTTTCAAGTAACGAAGACATGCCCATCTCACCCAAAGTTTGTTTTGCTGGCGAAGTTGGATTGAGTGGAGAAATTCGTCCGGTGAACAGAATTGATCAAAGAATTTCAGAAGCTGAAAAATTAGGCTTCGAACATATTTTTATTTCCAAATACAATAAAAAAGGACTCGATTTAAAAAACTACCACATCAAAATTACCATGGTTGGTAAGATAGAAGAGGTGTTTAGTTTACTCTTCGGTTAAATAAAATTTGCATTATATGTACATACATTAATTGCCTACCTTTGTATGTATGCCAAGTTTAAATATCATATCCTGGTTTGATAAGAATACCGTTAAACATCTGCGGCTCCCATTTTCGTATCACTTAATGCCTGTTTTTTTATTTGCACTAAGTCAAAGTGCAAATTATAATTTGATAAATACAATCATTGCATTTCTCATTTTACACCTTTTGATTTATCCATCCAGTAATGGTTATAATAGTTATCAGGATAGGGATGAAACAAGTATAGGAGGATTAAAACATCCGCCAAAAGTGACCGAGAATTTATTTTATGCAACTTTGTTGCTGGATGTTGTTGGGATTTTATGTGCATCGTTGGTGTCGGTAAACTTTTCTATTCTGGTTCTGGGTTACGTGCTAATTTCAAGAGCCTACAGTTATCGGAAGTTGCGATTGAAAAAATATGCTGTCATAGGATTTTTGACCGTGTTTCTTTTTCAAGGAGCATATACTTATTTAATGATATCATCGGCAGTAACTGATTTTTCATTTGACCCCGATAGATATTGGGGCTATTTGACCCTCAATAACGTAATTTGTATGAGTGTTGCCAGTTTGTTCATTGGAAGTGTTTATCCGCTTACACAGATTTATCAGCACGATGCCGATAAAAAAGATGGAGTAACAACCATTAGTTACAAGCTTGGATATTTAGGAACTTTTCTGTTTTCGTCTGTTATGTTTGGACTGGCAACAGGATTGTTATTTTACTATTTTGATAAAAAAGAACAGCTTACAGCATTGTTTTTATTTCTTACGTTGATGATTCCAGTTGTAGTTCGTTTATTCATTTGGTTTAACAAAGTTAGAAAAGATGCTACTCATGCAAATTTTGAAAATACAATGAGTATGAATTTAATGGCATCTACTTGTATGAATTGTTATTTTTTAATATTAATATTGAATACTAATTATAGTTGGTTCTAAAGTAAAAATGAGCAAGATTATCTCCATAGGAACAGCAGTACCAAAACACCGCACAGCACAACCTGCGATTTTGGAATTTATGCAAGCCGCATATGGAAACGATGTTGCATCCCGTAAACTAAATGTGCTGTTCAACAATAGCGGAATTAGTTCCCGCTATTCTGTCATTCCAGATTTTGACAAAAGTAAACAACAGCATATTTTTTTCAATGGCACTCCATCTAAAGCAAATGTAGAAAACAGATTACATGTTTTTAAAGAACAGGCAATGCCTCTGGCCATAAATGCAATAGATGATGCGTTTAACAAAATTGATTCTGACATAAATACTTTTGGAGTAACGCATTTGATTTCTGTTACCTGCACTGGCTTGTCTGCCCCAGGGTTGTCTGCGGAGCTAATTGAAAAATTAAAGCTGCCAACAGACATATTTCATACTTCCGTTAATTTTTTAGGTTGTAATGCAGCCTTTCATGCTTTGAAAATTGCTGATATGATTACAAAATCGGAGAGCAATGCAAAAGTTTTAATCGTTTGTGTTGAACTTTGTACACTTCATTTTCAACCAAAGAACAATCACGATAATTTATTATCGAATACAATTTTTGGTGACGGAGCCGCAGCTGTAATTATTACTTCAAATGATTCTGATAGAAAAGGATTATCCATAAAAGGATTTTATTCCCTACTCTTAAATAAAGGAAAAGATTTGATGGGTTGGAATATTACACCCGTTAATTTCGAAATGATCTTGGATTCAAAAATTCCTGAGATGATTGGAGATGAAGTAAACACTATTGTTTTAAATGCGTCTAAGAAATTAAATATTAAAGCGGAATCAATTTCTAAATGGGCAATTCACCCAGGCGGCAAAAAAATTATTGATGTTATAAAAAATAAATTACAATTGACCGAAGAAGATGTTAAAGCATCCTACAAAATTTTGGATGAGTTTGGAAACATGTCTTCTCCAACTATTTTATTTGTATTAAATGAATTAATTGAAAATGTAGGAAGGGGAGAAACGGTTTTCTCAATTGGATTTGGTCCGGGCTTAAGTATAGAAACAGCACTGTTCGCATATGAGTAAGTTTTCTCATCGCTCCTACGAACACGAATTACTGGATGCTCCCAACATCCCCAAAGAATCACTCTTCAAAAATCTTCGCGAATTAGATACGGTGAATCGTTTGTTAGGCGGACACGCAATTACACTTTCTGGAATTAAAAAACTTGTTACTGATAAAAACAAAATTTATCGCATTGTAGATATTGGTTGCGGAGGTGGAGATGCGATGAAACAAATTGCAAAATGGGCAAAGGGAAATAATTTCAAAGTTGAATTGGTTGGTGTAGATATGAATGCAGATGCGATTCAGTTTATGAAAGAGGAATGCAAAGGCTTTTCTAATATTACCGGAATAGTAAGTGATTATCGTGAATATCTTAAATCAAATACGAATGTCGACATTGTTCATTGTTCTTTATTTTGCCATCACTTAAAAGATGATGAATTGATAGAGTTGTTTCAATTTATGAACCTATATGCAAAAGTTGGATTTATCATAAATGATTTGCAGCGACATTGGTTTGCATATTACAGCATCAAATTTTTAACTCGTTTGTTGAATGGTTCAGCTTTGGTAAAAAATGATGCACCACTTTCGGTGTTAAGAGGATTTAGAAAAGAAGAATTGAACGTATTGCTGATAAGAGCTAAAGTTGTTGGTTTTAGTATAGAATGGAAGTGGGCGTTCAGATATTTAACTATCAAAAATTTTAACACAGAGAAAAAGGAGTAAGAAAGAGTTGCACAGAGTTAGTCGTGGAAATAAACTACTCTGTGAAACTCAAAAAAACTCTGCGAACTCTGTGTTGAAAAGTAGAGAAGAATAATTATAAATGAAAAACGATAATCAAGTCTCCATTATTGGTGGCGGTCTGGCCGGACTAACACTCGCAATCCAATTAGCAGATGGAGGTTATTCTTGTGTGTTATTCGAAAAAAACAAATACCCTTTTCATAAAGTTTGTGGTGAATATATCTCAATGGAATCTTGGAACTTTTTAGAACGATTAGGATTGAATTTATCCGAATTAAATCTTCCGAAAATTACTCGATTGCAAGTTTCGTCTCCTTCCGGAAAATTGTTAAAACATAAATTGGAACTTGGGGGCTTTGGAATAAGCAGGTATTTATTGGATTCCAAATTGGCAGATATTGCAAAAAGTAAAGGAGTTATTTTGCTGGATGATTGCAGAGTGAATGATGTGAAGTTTAAAAATGAACAATTTACAATCGATTCATCAAAAGGAAGTTTTACTTCTGAAATATGTGTCGGAGCTTGGGGCAAAAAAAGTAATCTTGATACAAAATTAAGACGCGTTCCTGTTGTTGTGAAACCGGCAATGAGTTTACCGAAAGCAGAAAAAGAAAAAAATTATGTCGGCATTAAGTATCACATAAACATTAATTTTCCAAACGATTTGATCGAACTCCATAACTTTAAAAATGGTTATTGCGGAATTTCTAAAGTCGAAGGCAACAGATATTGTCTGTGTTATTTAACCGATTCAGAAAATCTAAAAAAGTACAATGGAGATATTAAAAAGATGGAGCAGGAAATTCTTTTTAAAAATCCATTTTTGAAAACATATTTTACAACAGCTGAATTTTTATTTGAAGAACCTTTGGCTATTTCACAAATTAAAATTGGTTTCAAAAGTGTAGTAGAAAATAATATTTTAATGATTGGCGATACAGCAGGGAACATTGCACCACTAAGTGGAAATGGGATGAGCATGGCTATGAGAAGTTCTTTCGAATTAAATAAATTACTGGGAGAATATTTTAATAAAAAAATTATACGAGGGCAATTAGAAAAAAAATACAATGATTTTTGGAAAAAACAATTCAAGAGCAGACTGAACCTTTCTGAATCCTTACAGAAACTTTTAAAAAATACATCAATGACAAATATTGCCATATCTATTTTAAAAGCAAATCGCTTTTTACGGAATTCAGTAGTAAAATCCACACATGGAAAACCATTCTGAAATCTAACCGCAGAGGGCGCAAAGGAAGCGCAGAGAACGCTAAGAAATTTTTTGTTATTTTTACACTATGAACTTAGATTTATCAGGAAAAACAGCAATGGTGTGCGGAAGTACACAAGGCATTGGAAAGGCTGCAGCAATTGAATTGGCATTGCTTGGAGCAAATATTGTTTTGGTTGCCCGTAACGAGGAATCATTAAAAACAGCGATGAAAGATCTAGATGTTTCAAAAGGACAAAAACACAATTTCCTGGTTGCTGATTTTCAACAATCCAATCAGTTAAAAGAAAAGCTAGATAGTTTTGTTGCAACACAAGGTGCAATTCATATTCTTGTAAACAATACTGGCGGACCACCCAGCGGACTTATTCAAAATGCAAAGGTGGATGAGTTTTTACAAGCATTCAACAATCATTTAGTTTGTAATCATATTTTAGTTCAGGCATTGATTGAAGGAATGAAAGAATCGAAATACGGAAGAGTAATAAATATTATTAGTACATCCGTAAAAATTCCATTGAAAAATTTAGGAGTATCCAACACCATTCGTGCAGCAGTTGCAAATTGGAGTAAGACATTAGCAAATGAAGTAGCATCTTACGGAATAACAGTAAACAATGTACTTCCAGGAGCGACTTTAACCGGACGATTAAGTACCATCATCGAAAACAAATCAAAAAATACGGGTGAATCCTTAAACGAAATCAAGAATGAAATGGAAAGCGAAATTCCATTGGGTCGTTTTGCTGAACCTTCAGAAGTTGCTAATGCAGTTGCGTTTTTAGCATCACCGGCTGCTTCTTATATTACCGGGATAAATGTTCCTGTGGATGGTGGTAGAACAGGGAGTTTGTAATGCTAGTCAATTTTAGTTAGGAATTCAAAATAGTTTTCCGGTGTAATTATTTTAACAGAGCTGTTTGGATAAGCATTTAAAAACGTTTTTGTGATTTTATGTTTTTTTGTACTGTTCCATTTAAATTCATATCCTGTTATTTCTCCATCTTTATCTTCTATATAATCTATTTCTTGACCATCGGTTGTTCTCCAAAAGTAGCAGGCAGCATAGTTGTTGCTGTATGAATTGTATTTTCTTCTTTCTGAAACAAGATAGTTTTCCCAAAGTGCGCCAATATCTTGCCGGCCTTCTAAAAGTTTAAAATTTGAAATCAAGGCGTTTCTTATTCCATTGTCATAGAAATAAATTTTTTTCGAAGCTTTTAATTCGTTTCGTTGATTTCTACTAAATGAATTTAATCGAAAAACTACAAATGATTTCTCCAGCAAATGAATATAACTTTCAACAGTTTTACTATCTAAGCCAATTAAATTTCCAATTTCGTTATACGAAACTTCATTGCCAATTTGGTAAGCCAATGCTTGTAATAGTTTAATAAGTTTTTCTGGTTTTTTAATATTTTCCAGCATAAGCAAATCGCGGTACAAATAACTATCTGATAATAATTTTAATACTTCAATTTCTTCTCCTTGTTTGTTTATTATTTCTGGATAAGAGCCAAAGACAAGTCTAGTAGAAAGCAATCGTTTTTCAATAAATTCGCTATGATGACCTTTTAGTTCTTCTAGAGAAATTGGAAAAAGTTCAAATTCATATTTCCTTCCGGTTAGGGGTTCATTCATTTTATTTAATAGTTCAAAGGAAGAAGAACCCGTTGCAATAATTTGAATAGTTGGATAATTATCAATCAATAATTTTAGTGCCAATCCAATATCATGGATACGTTGAGCCTCATCAATAATTACTAGTTTTTTATTTCCTATAAGTGCTTTTAAATTTGTTGAAGTTGGATTTTTGAAACGATCTTGTACGTCCGATTCATCCCCATTTAACCACAGTGTCTCATCTTCATTTGAAAACATCTTTTTTAACAAAGATGTTTTACCCGTTTGCCTTGCTCCAAGCAGAGTAATAACCTTGTTTTTATTAAGTTTTTCCTTTATTATATTTTCTAGTTTTCTAACAATCATTCGGCCTCTTTTTACAAAAATACAATAATTTTGGATTTAAATCCTAAAAAATGGCAATAATTTTGGATTACAATCTAAAATTATTGCCATTTTGCCGTAATCTACGAAAAATAACCTCATAAAAATCCTCCCCAAAGGGGAGATTCAACAAAAATTAAAAATAGAAATTTTTTAGGGAAATGCAATCAAATTTAAAAAATTTGACAGCATTTCCCTTTTGATACATAAACTAAAACCTAAAACAAATGAAACAAATAATTTTTTCAATATTTCTTATACTAGCTGTCTTGAAAGTAAATTCTCAAAACACCATTCAATATGGTAAAACGATTATTGGTAAACAAAAACCAGGATTTTATAAAACCCAAGAAGATTTATTAAATGATAAAATTGAATATTTAGGAGAATTGGATGAGAAAATAGTTGTGGATTATTTTGTAAAATTAGGTGGTAAAGTATATAAATTTTCTGAGGTAAATTATTATGGGTTCAAAGATGCTTTTGGTAATCGTTTTAGAATTATCAATGGAAAGGCATACAATATGTTATGCTATGGAAAATTATGTTTATACATCAAGGGGTACAGATTAAATGTAATAGACAATAAAACGAAAGCAATTGAAAGAGGCGCTCCTAACCAAGATTTTACATTTGTTTATTATTCTGAAGGGCCTAGTGGAAATCTTATTCAAATTAAAAATTATGACAAACCATCCTCTGTTGCAGATGCATTATTTAAAGATGATGAAATTATTAAGAATGAATACTTAAATGATAAAAATGATGACTTAGATCCAACTTGTAAACGTTGTATTACGGACGATCTAGAGCGAATTATTTTCTATTCAAATAAATACAACGAAAAACATAAATAAACAAAAAGCGCCCATGTAGCTAAATGGGCGCTTTTATTATAATTTCCATCTCTCTTTTCTAAGAGTAGAAAATTTGCGAAAATCTGCGGAACCTGTCTGCCGACAGGCAGGTCTGCGAGCAACCTTTTGTCATCTTCCGAGATTACGATTAAAGTGATTCTTCGTAACCATGATCAACTTTTAAATGACCACCCAATGCAGCTTCAACTGCCAATTCATCACAGCGGTTATTTTCAACATTTGACGAATGCCCTTTTACCCAAACAAATTTAACTATGTGTTTTCTGTAAATTTTTAAAAAGCGTTTCCACAAATCTTCATTCTTTTTCCCTTTGAAATTTTTTTTCTCCCAACCAAAAACCCATTTCTGTTCCACCGAATCAACAACATATTTTGAATCTGAATAAATGGTAACTGTTGTTCCTTCTTTTTTTAAAGTCTCCAATGCAACAATCACACTCAACAATTCCATGCGATTGTTAGTCGTTAACTTAAATCCTTCAGCAATTTCTTTACGATGAGTGCCGGCAATCATCACCACTCCATATCCACCTGGACCGGGGTTTCCACGAGAAGCACCATCTGTATATATTTTAATCATTCTCCGTAAGTATCATATCGTAAAAGTAGACAATCGACAAAAAATAAAAAAGTAGACAAATTTGGATTCAATTACGAATATATTTTTATTTGTCTATTGCCTACTGCCTTTATTGTCTACTTTTTTTAATTGCCAACTGCAAAATTGCCAACTGATTATTTGTGCATTATATGCATCGCATGAGTTGTAAATAATTTCACAGCAATCGCCAATAAAATAACTCCAAACACTTTTCTTAAAATATTAATTCCTCCAACTCCCAATATTTTTTCTAAGCGATGTGTATTTCTTAAAACTACATATACAACAATCAAATTAATCACAATCGCTACTAAAATATTTTCGATGTAATATTCTGCACGTAGAGAAAGCAAAGTAGTTAATGTTCCAGTTCCCGCAATCAATGGAAAAGCAATAGGAACAACCGATGCCGTTGCTGCCGTCTCATCTTTATAAAACTTTACTCCCAAAATCATTTCTAATGCTAAAAAGAAAATTACAAAAGATCCTGCAATGGCAAATGAGCTTACATCAATGCCAATCAGATTTAAAATTTGTTCACCAACAAACATAAACACAACCATAATTATTCCCGAAACAATGGTTGCTTTTTCAGATTGTATTTTCCCAACCTTGCCTTGCAAGTCGAGCAAAACAGGCAAAGATCCAATTACATCAATCACAGCAAATAAAATCATACTGAGTGTGGCTATTTGTTTAAAGTCGAAGTTCATTTTTATTATAGATATGAATTAAATGCAAAGGTAATAATCATTTCATCAGCCGTCCTATTTGCTTCTCAATATACTTCATCGTAGGCATTAAACTCTGCTGTATTCTTTTAGCATAATGGATACTGTCAAGGATTTCTTTTTGTTTGTCTTCCACCAACTGTTTCTGTCTTTCTACTTCTTCTTTTTGTTGTGTAATAATCACATTCGCTTTTTGTTTTTGTTTGTAGCTACGGAAAATAAATATTGCAAGTATAAGTACGAGAAAAAGTCCGGAGCTAATCGACCAGATAACAATGCGCGTTACCTCATCCTTTTTTTCCTGTTCCGCTTTTGCAATGGCTTGTTTCTTGTCGAATTCATAATTCATCTCAATGCGGGTCTGATTTCTTGTGTTCTCGTCATTGTAAAGACTGTCGCGCACAGCAATAAATTTTTTATAATGCAGAAGTGCCTTGTCTGTTTTTCCCCAGGCTTCATAAAGATTACTCAAGGATTCTTCAAACTGCTTAATCATGTTTAGCGCTTTCATGTCTTCAGCCAGTGCCATTCCTTCATTCAGATAAAGTTCAGCATCTTCGAATTTCCCCGATTCAGTATTTATGCTGCCAATATTCCCAAGCCAACTAGCGATGAGGGTTTTGTCGCCTGTTATTCTCGATTCTTTCAAAGCTTCCTGATAATTCAGCAATGCTTTCTCATTCATCTCTGATTTTTTATTCGGATCTTTTTCTTGTTGCCCCTTTAGATAGTACACATTCCCAATATTCCCTAACCAATAGATCGATTGACTTGTGTTCTTAAGTTCGGCATCCATTTTTTGTGCCTGTAAAAGGTATACTAGGGAACTGTCGTAATCAAAGTTGTAGATGTATGCTACTCCAATAATTCCAGTATGTGCAGCGATGGCTGTTTTGTCTCCATTCTCTTTTGAAAATACTAGCGCTTTGTGAAAATACCCGAGTGCTTTCTTGTAATCATTCTGGAACATATACGCTTTGCCAATGTTGTGAAGGACGGTTGCAGAAGATTTCTTTAAAAATTTCAGACTCCTTTCTTTGCTTCCTGTAGCAATCAGTGAATCATAAATCTTAAGTGCATGAAAGAAGTGTTTAATCGCTACGGTGTAATCGCCCTTTTCTTCGTAATGACTACCAATGTATGTAAGTGCCTGTGCAACTCCGCTCTGAAAGTTGATTCTTTCTGCAGTGGTGAGCGCTTCCTGTGAATATTTTATAGAAAGATCGTATTCGCCTGCTTTAAGGTATTCCCAAGCAATATCACAATTGGTATTCACAATCTGCTTTTCTTCTGTCACGCCCATCAGGGACTGTTTCAGAGAATCCGCTTTTCTGTTTACAGAAAAGGCTGGCAGCGTAAGGAACGCAAGCAGGGAAAGAAGACAATAATATTTGAATTTCTTTTTGATGTTATTGGTTATAGAATGTTTTCTATCACTTTTGGAAAATGTTCATGTTCGAGCTGTTGTATTTTTTGAGCAAGGTTTTCAGGCGTATCTGTTTCCGAAACTTCACATTTATGCTGCGAAATTATTTTTCCTTCATCATATTTTTCATTCACGAAATGAATGGAGATTCCACTCTCTTTTTCTTTTGCTTCAATTACTGCTTTGTGGACATTCATTCCATACATTCCTTTCCCGCCAAATTTGGGTAAAAGCGCAGGATGAATATTTACAATTTTATTTGGAAATGCTTTAATTAAATTTTCCGGAATCATCCATAAAAATCCGGCAAGTACAATTAAATTAATATTGGCTTTTTTCAAAACATCAATCACCTCATTTGTTTCAGTAAAAGAATGTTTATCAATTATCAATGTGTCTATATTATTATTTTTTGCGCGATTCAAAACATTGGCCGTTGATTTATTTGAAACAACTAATGCAATTTTTACCTGATTTGATGTTTTGAAATAATCGATAATCGTTTGAGCATTGGTTCCTTCACCTGAAGCAAAAATGGCAATATTTTTAATCATGCTACAAAAGTACTATATTTTACAAAAAGCAGAATTTTAAATGGAAAAAACATATCCTTATATAGAATACACAAGAGAATCTTATCCTGAAGCGGAAATGATAAATCGTAGCAAAGAATTTTATCAATGGATGGATAAAAGAAGAACTGTACGTGATTTTTCTGATAAACCAATTCCAAAAGAAGTAATAGAAAATATTTTATTGGCAGCTTCCACTGCACCATCAGGAGCACATAAACAACCCTGGACATTTTGCGTGGTAACGAATCCTGATTTGAAAAAACAAATTCGTGCTGCAGCAGAAAAAGAAGAATACGATAGTTATAATGGCAGAATGACTGAAGAATGGTTGGATGATTTAGCGCCTTTAGGAACAAATTGGGAAAAACCATTTTTGGAGGTTGCTCCGGCTTTAATAATTGTCTTTAAACGAGCCTATGAATTTGTGGATGGGAAGAAAAAAAACAACTATTATGTAACCGAATCAGTAGGCTTGGCAGCAGGTTTTTTATTGGCTGCAATTCATAACGCTGGGCTCGTAGCCCTTACTCATACGCCAAGTCCGATGAATTTTTTGTGTAAATTGCTTGCCAGACCTGAGAATGAACGCCCTTTTTTGCTAATTCCCGTTGGATACCTAGCAAATAACACGCAAGTGCCTGATTTAAAGCGTAAAACATTAGAACAAATTGATGTTTTTTATGAATAATCTGCATATTTTTTTGTAATTATGCATATAACTATATCTTTGCACCCAAAATTAACCCAAAAACATTTAAAAAAATGTCAGACATTGCAACAAAAGTAAAAGCTATCATCGTTGATAAATTAGGTGTAGACGAAAAAGAAGTAACACCAACAGCAAGCTTTACAAATGATTTAGGAGCAGATTCATTGGATACTGTGGAATTAATCATGGAATTTGAAAAAGAATTCAACATCGCTATCCCAGATGATCAAGCTGAAAAAATCAGCACTGTAGGTGATGCAATTGCTTACATTGAAGCAAACGCAAAATAATTCTCTCATAAGATTTATTTAATGAAGTTTAGACGAGTAGTAGTAACAGGTCTTGGCGCTATCACACCTCTTGGAAACAATGTTTCCGATTTTTGGAATAATCTTCTGAATGGTGTTAGCGGGGCTGCTCCTATTACTCGTTTTGATGCTTCAAAGTTCAAAACTCAATTTGCTTGCGAAGTAAAAGGATTTAATCCTGAAGAATACCTCGACCGCAAGGAAGCCCGCAAAATAGATGTTTTCTCGCAATATGGATTATGCTCAGCTATTCAGGCAGTAAAAGATGCCGGATTAGATGGAGAAAATGCATTTGATAAAGATCGTGCTGGAGTTATCTGGGGCTCAGGAATCGGAGGATTACAAACTTTTCAAGACGAATGTTTTGGTTATGCTAAAGGCGATGGAACTCCACGTTTCAACCCTTTCTTCATTCCTAAAATGATCGCAGATATTTGTTCAGGACACATCTCTATCCGTTTCGGAATGCGTGGTCCTAACTTTACTACCGTTTCTGCTTGTGCTTCTTCTACTAATGCTTTAATAGATGCAGCTACTTATATTAAATTAGGTAAAGCCGATATTATTGTAACAGGTGGTTCCGAAGCTGCAGTTTGCGAAGCAGGTATTGGTGGATTCAACGCAATGCACGCACTTTCTACCCGTAACGATTCTCCTGAAACAGCTTCTCGTCCGTTTGACGTTGACCGTGATGGTTTTGTATTAGGTGAAGGCGCGGGTTGTTTAATTCTTGAAGAATTAGAACATGCTTTAAAACGTGGAGCAAAAATTTATGCTGAAGTAGTTGGTGGTGGAATGACCGCTGATGCAAATCACATTACCGCTCCTCATCCTGAAGGATTGGGTGCTTTGAATGTAATGCGTAATGCTTTGCAAGATGCTGAAATGAAACCGGAAGATATTGATTATGTAAACGTTCATGGAACATCAACGCCTTTGGGTGATATTGCAGAAACAAAAGCAATACTTGGAGTATTTGGTGAACATGCTTACAAATTGAATATCAGTTCTACAAAATCAATGACAGGACATTTACTTGGAGCAGCTGGTTCTATCGAAGCAATTGCTTGTGTATTGGCTTGTCAAAACGATATTGTTCCTCCTACAATAAATCACTTCAATGACGATCCTGCCTTGGACAATAAATTGAATCTTACTTTCCATAAAGCTCAAAAGCGTGTTGTACGTGCTGCTTTGAGTAACACTTTCGGTTTTGGTGGACACAATGCTTCTGTAATTGTTAAGAAATACACAGCTTAATTTCTCTTGCCAAAATTTACTAAATCAATAAGGGTATATTTTTCTCCCGACAAAAAATTACACGAATCACTTCGCAATATTCTCGGATTCTATCCAACCAATATCGCTTTGTATAAACTTGCTTTCCGCCACAGTTCTGCTGCACAGCTCATCAAAAAAGGAGTAAAAGACAGTAACGAACGATTGGAATTTCTTGGCGACTCAGTAATCGGAACAGTGGTTGCGGATTATTTATTTAAAAAATTTCCATTTAAAGACGAAGGATTTTTAACCAAAATGCGCTCTAAAATGGTGAGCCGTCAACAACACAATCAACTTGCAATTAAATTGGGATTAAATAATTTTTTGGAAGTGAATAACGACAGACATGGAAATAATAAATCCAGTTCTATCAATGGTGATGCTTACGAAGCTTTGATTGGGGCTATTTATTTAGATAAAGGCTATAAATTTGCTCAGCAATTTATTCTTACCCGAATTGTGAATGTGCACATCGATATGGATGAAGTGGAAACAAAAGAAGTGGATTTTAAGAGTAAATTAATTGAGTGGGCACAAAAAGAAAAAAAAGAGTTCCGCTTTGAAACTATTGCTGATGGTGCTACAGCGGAAGATAAATTATATTGTATTCAATTGGTTGTAGAAAATGAAGCAATTGGAAAGGCACAACATTTTTCAAAAAAACGTGCTGAACAACTAGTTTCTGAGTTGGGCTGTACTGCCTTAGGAATTTGATTACATAAAAATAATCCCATTTTACAAGCATTCTTCGTTATAGATTTATAAATTTACCATAGTTTTAAAATCAGGCTTTGGGAAAATATACCCTTGAAATAGAATATGATTACGATTTTGTGTTGATTGGAATTTCATCACACGAAAAAGATTATCGTATCTGCTGGGCACTTAATAATCAATTGGGATTAAATCTGGTTAAAACAGATGCGCTCGAGATTAAAGATAAAAAACAAGACGACCCATCACATTTTTCTTTGTTTTGCTTTGAGCAGCCTGATGAGTTTATGGAATATTTTATAATAGCCAACAGAAGTGAAAAAGGATTATTGATTCCGGAACAAAAACAAGTTGATTATTTTTTTATCATTCGTGGGGAAGTAGAAGATGAGAAAGTAATGGAAATGGTAAAACAAATAAAAGAAAGTAATTTGGTGCAAACGGCTTTCAGGGTAGATGTAAATGCACTCAAATCAAAACAGAATTTAATATTATAAGTAATTATGAAAAGAACAAAAATTGTTGCAACACTTGGACCGGCTTCATCGTCAGCAGAAGTGATTGAAGAAATGATTAAAGCAGGAGCAGATGTTTGCCGTGTAAATTTTTCACACGGAGCATATGATAAAGTATTGGAACAAATTAACACTATTCGGGCTATAAATAAAAAACTAGGAACACATGCTGCAATTCTTGCCGATCTGCAGGGCCCGAAATTGCGAATTGGAGTTGTAGAAAACAACGGTGTTGAATTGGTTGCCGGAAGAGAAGTAACTATCACCACAACAGAATGTGTTGGAACAGCTGAAAAATTATACATCACATATCCTCAGTTTCCGAAAGATGTGAACGTGGGAGAAAATATTTTGATTGATGACGGGAAACTTTTATTAACGGTAGTTTCTACAAACGGTAGCAATGAAGTGGTAGCAATAGTTGGTCACGGTGGAACTTTGTCATCTAAAAAAGGAGTGAACCTTCCTAACACAAAAATATCTCTGCCTTGTTTAACAGAAAAAGATTTGAAAGATTTGGATTTTGCCTTAACTCATAAAGTTGATTGGGTCGGACTTTCATTTGTTCGTTCGGCTGCTGATATTATTGAGTTAAAACATTTGATTCAGAATTTTGATCACAATGTAAGAACCAGAGTGGTTGCAAAAATTGAAAAGCCTGAAGCCATTTTGGATATCGATAACATCATCAAAGAAACAGATGCATTAATGGTTGCCCGAGGCGATTTAGGAGTGGAAGTTCCTATGCAGGAAGTTCCTGTAATTCAGAAAATGTTAGTGCGTAAATGTCTGGAAGCATCCAAACCGGTTATTATTGCCACGCAAATGATGGAAAGTATGATTACAAACATTAGTCCATCACGTGCTGAGGTGAACGATGTGGCTAATAGTGTAATGGACGGAGCAGATGCTGTAATGTTGAGCGGGGAAACTTCTGTTGGAAATCATCCTGTAAGAGTAGTTGCGGCTATGGCAAAAATTATTGAACACGTAGAAAAAGAAGCACCAATTTATGACAGAGAATTTGATGCCCCGGAAGTGGATTTGCGTGACGAACGTTTTCTTACAAACTCTATTTGTTTTACTGCAGCAAACATGGCACAACGTACAGGAGCAGCTGCAATTGTTACAATGACACATTCAGGTTATACAGCATTCAAGTTATCTAGTAACCGACCGAAAGCAAAAATATTTGTGTTTACCGACAACTATGACATTCTTACAACACTTAGTTTGGTTTGGGGAGTACAAGGTTTTTATTACGATAAAAATATCAGTACCGATCATACCATTGCAGATATCAAATTTATTTTGAAGAAAAGTGGAATGGTGAAAACAAATGATTTGGTTATCAATATCGCTAGTATTCCGCTAAGCGAAAAAGGAAAATCGAACATGATCAAGCTTTCTGCTGTAGAGTAATATGAATTTAAAGTCCATTCAGTGTTTTATCTTTTTGCTGATAGGATTAGTATGTTCTGCTCAGTCAACTTAAACCGATTGGGATAAAGAATCAATCATTAAAGATTTTAAAGAACTTTCCAAGAAAAACGAAAAGTATTTAGTTTCAACAAAGGACTCATCAGGAATCCTGAAAGTTGAAATAATAGGTCACGAAAAAATTACTTGTGAATTTCGTTTTGATTCTTTAGGCTTTTGCAATACTTCAAATTTTGTTTATTGTTGCGATGATTGTTCAGAAAAACACATCAAAGAATTTGTTGAGGATAAATATTATCGTTGGGTGAAAAAAACGCCAGGGTTGTATTATTCCAAAAGAAAATACAAAACTCAAATGGAAATTTTTAATTCCAATGTTGCAGTAACAATTATTACATTTACTAAAGTTTACTGGACAAAAAAAGAGTACAAAGAACTAATTAAATAGTCATGATGAAAATATATTACTTAAGCACTTGTTCTACTTGTATCCGAATCATTACAGAATTGGGGTTGAAGGATAAAAAATTCGAATTTCAGGATATTAAGACCGAAAAAATTACTGCATCTCAATTAGCTGAAATGAAAAAAATGGCAGGAAGTTATGAAGCATTATTCAGTAGAGTTGCATTAAAATATCGTGCATTAGGATTAGACAAAAAGAAGTTGGGAGAGGATGATTACAAAAAATACATCCTGGAAGAATACACATTTTTAAAACGCCCCGTAATAATAATCAAAAACAAAATATTTGTCGGGAATTCCAAAAATAACATTGCTGCAGTAAAAGCAGAATTATAATTATCGCTTTGAGCAAGATTCTTCAAGCACATTTCGCATTAATTGCTGTAAACTTAATTTACGGAGCAAACTATTCCATTGCTAAAGAAGTTATGCCAACACATGTGCAACCTTTTGCATTTGTGCTCATGCGCGTAGGTGGTGCGTTGATTTTATTTTGGTTGGTTAGCTCTCTTTTCATCAGAGAGAAAATAGATAAAAAGGATTTGCCTCGTTTTGCATTATTAGCCGTATTCGGAGTTGCATGTAACCAGCTTTTGTTTTTAAAAGGGTTAAGTATTACAACTCCAATCAATGCATCCATCATTATGATTTCAAATCCTATTGTGGTTTTGTTGATTGCAGCGGCCGTTCTTAAGGAAAGTGTTTCTGTCAATAAATTAATTGGAATTACATTAGGTATTGCAGGGGCATTGTTGCTTTTGTTGTTCAACAAATCATTTTCATTCGGCTCCGAAACAATCACTGGTGATTTAATGATACTTATTAATTCTATTTCTTGGGCTTTGTATTTAGTTCTTGTAAAACCGCTAATGAGCAAATACAATACTTTCACAATTGTAAAATGGGTTTTTCTTTTCGGGTTTTTATATGTGCTTCCTTTCGGATTTAATGAATTTACAGAAGTTAAATGGGAAACACTTCCGCCTGTAATTTGGTACGACATTTTATTTGTTGTGATAGGAACCACCTTTTTCGCCTACGTTTTAAATACATACGCTTTGAGAGCATTGAGCCCATCCATCGTTAGTATTTATATTTACCTGCAACCGTTCTTAGCTACTTTGTTTGCTATTTTTATTTATAGAAATGATACACTCGATTTAAGAAAAATTACTGCTGCTGTGTTGATTGTCTTTGGCGTTTACCTTGTAAGTATGCCTTTTAAAAAGGCGAAAGATTAAACGTTTACTGTTTTTGATAACATCAAAAAAACACTACATTTGTTATTCATATAACACAATTCTATGCAAATGAAATCAATGACTGGATTCGGAAAAGCAACTGCCGAAATCCCAGGTAAAAAAGTAACAGTTGAAGTACGCTCATTGAATAGCAAACAACTGGACTTGAATTTGCGACTTCCTTATCTGTATAAAGAAAAGGAATTGGAATTACGTGCCGATATCTCTAAACAAATTGAAAGAGGAAAAGTAGATATCACAGTTTTTACTGAAGCTACCCAGGATGCACAACCCATTGCAATCAACAAGACATTAGCGAAAATTTATTACAAAGAATTAAAAGCATTGTCGGATGAGCTGGATGAGGTAACTCCCAATATATTATCCTTGGTTGTAAAGATGCCTGATGTGATGAAAGCAGAACGTGAAGTGGTAGAGTTGGATGAAGAAGAGTGGAAACAAATAAAAGCAACAGTTGACAAAGCCATCGATGCATTTCAAAAATTCAGAAGCGATGAAGGGAAAACTTTATCAAATGAATTTACAACCCGGATAGGTTTAATTGATAATCTATTGACAGAAGTTGTAAAAATGGATGCGGCACGTGTTGAGAATATCCGTTCGAGAATAAAAAACAGTCTTTCTGAAGTCATAGAAAAAGAAAAAATTGATCAAAACCGTTTTGAGCAAGAACTAGTTTATTATATCGAGAAGTTAGATATTACAGAAGAAAAATTGCGCTTAAAAACTCACATCGATTATTTTTTGAATACAATGAAAGAAGCAGGTAGTGGAAGAAAATTAGGGTTTATTTCACAGGAAATCGGACGAGAGATAAATACGATTGGTTCAAAAGCAAATGATGCAACGGTGCAAAAACTAGTTGTGCAGATGAAAGATGAATTGGAAAAAATAAAAGAACAACTTCTCAACGTATTATAGGTTGAATGAAAGGTAAACTCATCATATTTTCAGCACCTTCAGGAGCAGGGAAAACAACCATTGTGCACCACTTGCTCAAGAAAATTTCTCAACTGGAATTTTCTGTTTCTGCTACTAGCCGGCCAATGAGAAAAGATGAAACACATGGCGTAGATTATTATTTTATTTCGGTGGATGAGTTTAAAAAGAAAATAGAAGATAAGGAATTTGTAGAGTGGGAAGAAGTTTACAAAGATAATTTCTACGGAACATTAAAAGCGGAAATCGAACGCATCTGGAAAAAAGGACACCACATTATTTTTGATATGGATGTTGTTGGCGGACTGAATCTGAAAAAATTATTCGGAGAACAAGCCTTAGCTATTTTTGTAATGCCACCTAGTATTGCTCATCTAGAAGCACGTTTAAAAATGCGTGAAACAGAAACTCCAGAAAGCATTGCACGTAGATTAGGAAAAGCAGAAGTGGAATTAAAAACCGCAAATCAATTTGATAAAATTATTTTGAACGATACATTGGAACATGCATTTGTAGAAGCGGAAAAAGTAGTGGGCGCGTTTTTGAAATAAAAAATTATGGCTAAGATTTTAACAATCGATATACACACACACATTCTTCCGGAAAACATTCCGAATTGGAAAGAAAAGTTTGGTTACGGAGGTTTTGTTCAATTACAACACCATAAGCCATGTTGCGCCAACATGATTTTGGATGATGGAAAATTTTTCAGAGAAGTGGAAGACAATTGCTGGAGTGCTGAAAAACGAATGAGCGAATGCGATCATCATCATGTGGATGTACAAGTGCTTTCTACCGTTCCAGTAATGTTCAGTTATTGGGCAAAACCACAAGACTGCTTAGAGCTTTCTATATTCTTAAACGACCATATTGCTGACATAGTAAAACGTTTTCCAAAACGGTTTGTTGGATTAGGAACAATTCCGTTACAATCTCCTGAGTTAGCAATTCAAGAATTAAAACGCTGTAAAGAAATTGGATTAGCAGGTGTGCAAATTGGTTCACATGTGAACGATTGGAATTTGAGTGATGCGAATTTGTTTCCGGTTTTTGAAGCCTGTGAAAAATTAGACATGGCTGTATTTGTTCATCCTTGGGATATGATGGGGCAAGACAAAATGCAAAAATATTGGCTACCTTGGTTAGTTGGAATGCCAGCAGAAACATCCTTAGCGATTTGTTCCATGATTTTCGGAGGAATTTTCGAACGTTTACCAAATTTAAGAGTTGCCTTCGCACACGGTGGGGGTTCATTTCCTGCAACCATCGGAAGAATAGAACACGGTTTCAATTGTCGCCCCGATTTAGTAGCAGTCGACAACAATGTAAATCCCCGCGAATATTTAGGAAAATTTTGGATTGATAGTTTGGTGCACGATGATCAAATGTTGGATTATGTTGTTGGAATGTTTGGTGCCGACAAAGTAGCATTAGGAACTGATTATCCTTTCCCATTAGGAGAATTAGAGCCAGGAAAACTCATCAAAGAAATGCCATACGAACGTGAAGTAAAAGAATTGCTTCTAAACGGAGCGGCTTTACAGTGGTTGAAGATGAAGAAGGAGAAGTTTTTGTAGGTTAATTTCGAATAATACGTTTTACATATTTTCCTTTATCAGTAGTTAGTTCTACAAAGTAAATTCCAGGTTCAAATTTTGACAAATCAATAGTTGTATTATTAGAAGTCAAAATTGTTTTTCCTAAAACATCTTTTATTTCAGCTGATTTGAATTTTATATTGTTTTCGGTTTGAATTGAAATAAAATTGGAAGTTGGATTTGGAAAAATTTGAATTTTTTGATTATCCTTAATTTCATTGATATCACTATACCAGGAATTTTGAATTATAATATTGTCAATCATCCATCCATCTTTATTTGTGTTCACACTATCTGATGTAAATGTAAAGCGGTATTCTACAACAGTATCGATTGTAAATCCCTCCATTGCAACACCTGTCCAACCAGATGTTCCAGAAAATCCAGGTTTATTGGAGTTGCTTGCAATAGTATCTGCATTTGAATATAGACTCCAACTCCAAATAGAATAGGTCGAATTTATGATATTGTTCCAAGTTGTTCCCCCATCAGTTGAATATTCAATGACGCAACCATCGGATAAAGTATCTGTATCAAAGCGATGCATAAAATAAACTGCAGACCAATTACAATTTGTCCATACGATAAAACTGAAAGAAGATGTGTTATTGTTGGGGTAAGTATTTACAGTATCAGTTACTAGGGCTAGTGGAGGAGTATAAGCGGAATCGAAAACAGCTTTTGTTGGTGTTCCAAGTTTCCAAATATTACCACTTTGAGTGGAATCAATATAAAAATATTTGTTAGTTGTATCCCGATCATTTAAATCAAAAAAACGACCATTTGGGAAAGGCCCCCAACATGACGTAAAAATAGTATCCTGCCCATAAAATTTAACTAGAACAAATAGAAGCAAAAACAATATTGAAATTCTTTTCATAATCATCGTATAACTAATATACACAAATCTATTATGAAAAACAAGGAGTGCTTTTAAATTAGCACATCAGCACATCGATAATTAGCACATCAGTCTAGTGCATATGAGCACTACTAGCTTCATTCGCCATTAGTTGATTGAATTTCTTCTGTTTTATTTCCATAAAACTTTTCTTTTCAATTTTACTTTCCAGCCAGGAAATCAAATCAAATAAATTCAAGGCGTTCTTCTCAACTTTGTTTGTGGTCAATTCTTCTATGCTGTTTTTTAAACGAATAAAATCTTTTGTCAACTCAGACGATCTTCGCACTTTATTTTGTGTGTCTTTAAAAAAGGCAATAATCTGTTTTTCGTAATTGTAAAGTTTATTCCGTTTCATTAATAAGCGGTATGTTGAACGGATACGTTTCTCCATCATTTCATCATCATCCATTTCAAAATAAATAATCAAACTCAAGATGTGAGCGAAACAAAATAAATCACTTCTGAAATCCAAATCAGTATTATGTAAAAGCAAATTGATGTTTTGGTTAGCTAATTTGTATTCGCCTAATCCAATATAGATATAGGCCAGTGCATAATGATGCAGTTGTTTTTCTTTTTGTAAAGTTTTTGTTTGAGGAAGCTGTCCGTAAATTTTTTCCACTTTGTTTGCAATCTCCAATGCTTTGTCGAACTGACCTGTAGGAATGTATACAAACAACTTTAAGTTTTCGGTAAGCAATTCGTAGTTTCTGTTTTGTTGTCCGTATTGCTCAACAAAACGATTCATTCGCTCTAGCGTATTAAACAAATCGCTGTATAGCATTAATGAAAGTTCATTTACAGCTTTGTTGCGTAACAACCCAATGTAAGTAAAGGGTTTTAACTCCAACATGTGTTTATTGTCGTCCAGCAATTCCACATTCTTTTTTAGAATTTCATTTGCTTGTCCTTGTTCATTTATTGTAAACAAGAAATTTGCCTGCATCAAATTACGATAGTACTGAGCATTAAACGTGTTCAATAAATTTTTATCGTTACTCTTATCTTCATTTGCAATTTTTTGAAATTCAATCACATCTTCATCGTTACGGGCTAATCCCGTATACAATGCTTTTGCACGTAACTTTTGGTACAGATGCTTATAACCAATAATGGTTTTCTTTTTTTCAATAGATTCGTACAGCTCTTCAAAATATTTGTTTACGAGTTTCAGATAATTTTCAGGAGTAGCTTCTTCCACCAATAAAATAATTTCCCAATCAATCAGCTCTTCCATAAATTCATACAATTCATGTTCAAGCGCAGTTGCTTTTGCTTTCAAGATCATTTTTTTAGCAACTACAGGAAGATTTTTATTGTAAAGAATCTCAATTTGATTTAATGCGCTCCGTAATTCACTTTTTACATTGGTATTGTATGATTCCAATGACTTTAATATGAATTTGAACAGATAGTTCTTGGCAACGGCAAAATTATTAAGAGTAGGTTCGCCTTTAAATTTCCGGATAATCTCCTTTTCATCGTAAACCTTTTGTTTGTCGATAGCATCAAAGATTTTGATGTACTTATTTTGTTCCCCAATAACGTGTAGCATAGCATGCTTCTTTATATACCCTTTTTCGGGGGCAGATAAAGATTTGATAAGCTGATGCAAATGGTTTGCTGACATTTAAGGGTTGCGTTAAATTTATGGGGAATACAAATATATCATTTGAAAGCAGAAAATCTAAATTTTTTTGATTTACCTCCCTAAAACCTGAATTTTTGAAAAATTAGGCCAAAAGGTCCAAAAATAGCCTTCGAAAACTTAATAGTATGTAAGCATAATAATCAGGCATAAAAATTAACGATTGTCAATAAAGATAAGCATTACAAAGGTATTGCTTCCCTCCAAATCAGAGGGTGAAAAAGTCAAAAAGTCCTTTCGAAGTCTTATTTTGACCTATTTTTTGTTTGGATTTAGCTTTTTTATATGCCATATTTGTATTGTAATATTAATCGATAGTCTCCCGACTACGATATATTACAAAAAGCTTGTTGTTGTGAAGGAGTAGCACAACAGTGTTTCATGTTTAGTTTTATCCAAATCCCGAAGTTGTAACAAGCTCTTCGGGATTTATTTTTTATAGCTTGGTCATTCAAAATCCGCTCTCCGTCTAAAGCCCTTCAAACATTTCAAACCAATGAAATAAAATCGTAAATTTGCTTTGTCACCCTGAGCGTAGTCGAATGGGGTCATTAAATAACACCCAAATTTATGAGCGATGCAATAAAACATGAATGTGGAATAGCAATGATTCGATTGCTCAAACCGCTGGATTATTACATCAAAAAGTATGGAACTCCACTTTACGGAGTGAACAAACTATACTTACTAATGGAGAAGCAACACAATCGTGGACAAGATGGGGCTGGGGTTGCAAATATTAAATTTGATGTTGTTCCTGGAACAAAATACATCAGCAGAACAAGAGCAGTTGGCAGTGGCGCAATAAAAGAGATCTTCGGAAAAATAAATTCCAGATTCGAAGACATTAACAAAAAAAATCCTGAAAAGTTACAAGATGCGAAATGGTTAAAGAAAAATTTGCCCTACACCGGTGAATTATTTTTAGGTCATTTGCGTTACGGAACATTTGGCGGAAACAGTATTGAAAACTGTCATCCGTTTTTACGTCAGAACAATTGGATGACCCGTAACTTAGTTGTTGCAGGGAATTTCAACCTTACAAATGTTGATGAGTTATTTAATCAACTGGTTGAATTAGGACAACATCCAAAAGAGAAAGCGGATACTGTTACAGTGATGGAAAAAATCGGACATTTTTTGGATGAAGAAAACGAACGATTATTTAAAAAGTATAAAAAAGAAGGACATTCAAATGCAGAAATTTCTTCATTGATTGCAGAAAATTTAGATGTGCAAGCAATTTTAAAAGATGCTAGCAAAAAGTGGGATGGCGGTTACGCAATGGCAGGATTGTTCGGACATGGTGATGCATTTGTGCTTCGCGATCCAAGCGGTATTCGTCCTGTTTTTTATTATTCCGATGATGAAATAGTTGTTGTAACTTCAGAACGACCTGTTATTCAAACAGCATTTAATATTCCGATTGGTGATGTAAAAGAATTGGCTCCTGGAAATGCGTTGATAATTAAAAAAGACGGAACATTTAAATCGAAAGAAATTATTGAACCGCTTGAAAAAACTTCTTGTTCATTCGAGCGTATATATTTTTCCCGCGGAAGTGATGCTGATATTTATCAAGAACGTCAAAAGTTAGGAAGTCAATTAACTCCTTCTGTTTTAAAATCGGTTGATTACGATTTAAAAAATACTGTTTTCTCATACATCCCAAATACTGCTGAAGTGGCATTTGGGGGCTTAATTGAAGGCTTGCATCATTATGCAAATACAATTAAGCGACACAAGATTTTACAAATGGGAACTGCAGTTCGTGACCCTGAATTGAGTGAAATACTTTCTATTCGCCCTCGTGTTCATAAAATCGCTATTAAAGATGCGAAGCTGAGAACTTTTATTACCAACGATTCTCAGCGTGATGATATGGTTGCTCACGTTTACGATACAACTTACGGAGTCATTAAAGAAGGGGTAGATAATTTAGTGATTGTAGATGATTCAATTGTACGTGGTACAACTTTAAAACAAAGTATTTTAAAAATATTAGACCGTTTAGGACCTAAAAAAATTGTAATTGTTTCATCAGCACCACAAATCCGTTATCCGGATTGTTATGGAATTGATATGGCTAAATTGGGCGATTTTATTGCTTTTCAGGCAGCCGTTCAATTGTTGAAAGACAATTTTAAAGAAAACTTGTTGGACGAATTATACGAAAAGGCAAAAGCACAAGAAGATCTTCCGAAAGAACAAATTGTAAATGTTGTAAAAGAAATTTACGAGCCATTTACTGCAGAACAAATCTCTGCTAAAATTGCAGAATTACTCCGTCCGGATACCATCAATGCAGAAGTGGATATTATCTATCAATCTATTGAGGGACTACACAACGCAATTCCAAATCATAAAGGTGATTGGTATTTTACAGGCAACTACCCAACTCCGGGTGGAAACAAAGTGGTAAACAAATCTTTCATTAATTTTATGGAAGGTAAAAATGTGAGAGCATATTAACTAAATATGTAAAAATCAGTTTTGCCTACAATAAAAAAAATTCATTTTATAACAATTAAAAACCCTCCCGAGTATATCAGGAGGGTTTTTTAGTTAAGATAGATGTAGTTTACCGAACAATTTAACCATTTCAACGAATTGTTAATTAAATACTGTTTTTTAGCAACTAAATTTGCAGAAAATGGTTGTAATTTCGCGGTCTGATTTTAAAAAATAAGTAAACTAATTAAAACAATAATTTCAACCCCAACAAAAAAATGAAAAACAATTACAAACGAATAACACTATTTAGTATAACACTTATGTGTTTTGCTATTGTGTTTACAAGCAAACTGAATGCTCAAGTGAGCATGTATACGTTTGCGCAAATGGCCGGGACGTCAACTCCTATAACAGGTGGAACTGCTGTAGCAACAGCTACTGGATTTACAGGAGCAACAGCTTTAGATGATAATGCTTATACTGGTCAGGCAATTCCTTTCACATTTACTTTTAATGGAATAGGATATACGTCTTTAGCCATTACTTCAAATGGATTTATAACTTTTGGTGCAACAGCTCCAGCCGGAACTAATTATACACCAATTTCAAACACAGCAACATATTCCGGAGCAGTCTCAGGTATAGGAAGAGATATTCGTGGAGTATATGCAACAACAGCAACCCGAACAACAGCATCAAACATTTTAACAGCTGTAACAAACGTTGGTTTTGTTGCTCCCGGTGATTTAGTAAGTATGACAGGGGTTCCTGCTGGAACAATTGTAACTGCAGTTGCAGCTGGAACAATAACAATGTCAGCAGCAGCTACATCAACAGGAACAGGAACAGTTACATTTGCAACAGGACAAATTCGTACGGAAACTTTAGGAGTAACTCCAAATCAAATTCATGTTATTCAATTTACTCGTTTTCAAGCGTACAACACTTTAAACACATCATACAATTTTCAAATTAGATTATATGAAACTTCAAATGTTGTAGAAGTTGTATATGGTCCATTTATTAGTGGAGCAACAGTTACTGCAACTCAAGTGGGTCTTCGTGGTGCTGCAAATACAGATTTTAATAATAGAACAACAACAACAGATTGGTCGGCATCAACTGCAGGAGCTGTCAACACGGCATCTCATACTTTATCAGCTACAGTTTTCCCTGCATCTGGCCAAACGTATGTATGGACTCCTCCGGTTCCGCCAGCTTGTCCACAACCCACATTATTAACTGCAACCGGAATCACAACAACTACTGCTAATTTAGGTTGGACATGTACAGCATGTACCGGAACATTTGTTTTAGAATACGGTCCAACCGGATTTACACCGGGCACAGGAACAATTGTTAACCCTGCAACTTCTCCGGTTCCGGTAACAGGGTTAACTCCTGCAACAACCTACCAATTTTATGTAATGCAAGATTGTTCGGGTTCTGGTAATGGCTTGAGTTTAGTTACCGGTCCGTTTTCATTTACTACTCATTTCTTAGGAGATGATGTTTGTAATGCATTGCCATTAATTTTTGGAACAAATGGTCCATACAATTCTGCAGGATCAACAAATGAAGTTGGTGAACCGGCAGCTCCTGCTGGTGGTTGTAATACTCAAACAACATGGTGTAACAGCACATTAAATGGATCATATTGGTTTACTTTTGTTGCTCCGGCTTCTGGTCGTGTTAGCATTGCTGCTCCGGGCTTTGATGATCAAATTGCTTTATACAGTGCGGCAAATTGTGCAGCTATTTTATCTGGAGGCTCAACTTTAATTGCTGCGAATGATGATGGCGGAGCCTCATTTTCTGCTGTTGTTAATCCGGTAAACTGTTTAACTCCAGGTGTAACTTATTATGTACAAGTTGATCAATATAACGCAACAACAGGAACATTTACTGTTGTTCTTACTGATCTTGGTGCCGCAGATCCTTCTTTCACAGGATTAGCTGCAACCTATTGTGATAACTCAGCTGCAGCAACTTTAACTCCTGCGGTAACAGGTGGTGTTTTTGCAGGAACAGGTGTTACAGGAAGTACATTTAATCCTGCTACTGCTGGTGCAGGAACATATTCAGTTACTTATACTTTAAACGGATGTTATACATCAACTCAATCGGTAACAGTGAATGCTTCACCAGTTGCAAGTTCATCTGTAACTTCACCGGTATTATGTAATGGTGGAAATGCTACTGTTACAGTTTCTGCAACAGGTGGAACTCCTTCTTATACAGGAATTGGAGCATTTACTGCACCTGCAGGAGCATACTCATATACGGTAACCGATGCAAATTCTTGTGCATCTACAACAACAGGAACAATTACTCAACCTACAGCGGTTACTGTTACTCCATCATCAACTGCAATTTTATGTAATGGCGGAACATCAACAGTAACAATTGTTGCATCTGGTGGAACTCCAACTTATACAGGTGAAGGAACATTTACACAATCAGCAGGAACAACAGTTTATACTGTAACAGATGCAAATTCTTGTGTTGGAACAGCTTCAGTTGTTGTCACAGAACCAACTGCAGTTGTTGTAACTCCTTCTTCAAGTGCAGTTTTGTGTAACGGTGGAACTTCAACAGTAACAATTGTTGCATCCGGTGGAACTCCAGCATATACAGGCGAAGGAACATTTACTCAATCAGCAGGGACAACTGTTTATACAGTTACAGATGCAAATTCTTGCGTTGGAACAGCTTCAGTTGTTGTAACAGAACCAACAGCAATTGTTGTTAGTTATTCTGAAACAGGTGTATTGTGTAATGGTGGAACATCTTCGGTAACAATTTCTGCAACAGGCGGAACACCTGCTTATACAGGTGAAGGAACATTTACTCAATCAGCAGGAACAACAGTTTATACTGTGACAGATGCGAATTCTTGTTCGTCAACAGTTTCTGTGGTAGTTACTGAACCAACAGCTTTAATGGCAATGTCTTCTTTTACTCCAATAGCATGTAATGGTGGATCTTCTACTGTTACAATTTCTGGAATGGATGGAACCGGCCCATATACAGGTGAAGGAACATTTTCGCAAACTGCAGGAACAACAGTTTATACTGTTACTGATGCCAATGGATGTACAGCAAACACAAGTGTTGTAATTACAGAACCAACTGCAATTTCTGCTTCAGTTGTTACGGTAAATGCTTCGTGTTTTGGATTATCTGACGGATCTATTGATTTAACAGTTACTGGTGGAACAGCGCCTTATACATTTGATTGGAATAGTGGTGCTTTCACAACAGAAGACCTTACAGGAATACCTGCTGGTGTATATGCAGGTGTGGTTACTGATAATAATGGTTGTACTGATGGCGGTTCAGTTACTATAACAGAACCGGCTTTATTAGTAGCAACAGCTTCTGGTACTAATGTTAATTGCAATGGAGTTTGTGATGGAACTTCATCAATAGTAATTTCTGGTGGAACTTCTGGATATACTATTGATTGGACTCCTGGTATACCTAGTGGAGATGGAACTTCAGCTATTACAAATTTATGTCCTGGAACATACACTGGAACTATAACTGATGCAAACGGATGTACTGCTTCATCAAGTTATACAGTTACTGAACCTGCAGCAATTGCAGCATCACAAACGGTGAACTTGTGTTCTGGTCAATCAGTAACAGTTGGAACAAGTACATATACATCAGCAGGAACTTATACAGATGTTCTAACTGCATTTAATTCTTGCGACAGTACAGTTACTACAATAGTTACAACTTCAACTGTTGATGTTTCAACATCAGTTGCAGGAGCTGTTATTACTGCTAACTCTGCTACAGGAACTTATCAATGGTTAGATTGCAATGCAGGAAATGCTCCGATAGCAGGCGAAACAAATCAAACATATACTGCAATCGCTAATGGCGATTATGCTGTTGAAGTTACAGATGGCGGTTGTGTTGATACTTCAGCTTGTGTGAACATTAACATAACAGGAATTTCAAATAATACAGAAAATGTATTATCGATTTATCCAAATCCTACAATGGGAATGTTTAACATCGTAATAAGCAATGCAAACATTTCAGAATTAATAATTACTATCGTTGACATACAAGGAAAAGAAGTTTTCTCTTCTGTAGATAAAAATGTTAATGGAACATTTAATAAACAAATCAACTTAGAGGGAATCTCTAACGGATTGTATTACATTAAAATGAATACAGGTGCCGAAGTGAAAATTCAAAAATTGATTGTTCAATAATTAACAAGCACAAAAACAAAAAACCCAGACTTTTATAGTCTGGGTTTTTTTATTTTCAAGAATGAAATAATTTATTGAAATACTTCAATTGTTTTTCCATCAAAACTTCCATAAACCATACTTGGATGGGAATCTAAATGATAAATATTTCCTTTGTTATCAATAGCTATCGCTCCGCAAAAACCGTCTATCACCTTTAATTCGGCAAAGGTTTTTTCAAATGCTTTTTCAATTGTAAATCCATCGCTCACACGGGTAACAATTTTTGTAGCTACCGATCCGCTCACAATATCTTCTCCGATTCCTGTGCAACTTACTCCACAAAATTCAGTAGCATAATTTCCTGCTGTTGTTGCAGAGTCGGAAATTCTTCCAGGAACTTCAAATCCTTTTCCGCCTGTTGAGGTGGCTGCTGCTATGTTTCCGTTTGTATCAAAAGCAACACAACCCACTGTTCCTAAGGATTTACTTCCAATCTTTGCTTCGTATTCTTTTCTGCGTTGTGGAATTTCGGGATTAAAAAAATCAAACTTATTTAAGCGGGCATAAACTGTTGCGCCTTCACCACCTAAAACTCTGTCTTCAGTATTAAATAATTTTTCGGCAACACGAATTGGATTTTTTACATTTTCAATATTTATCACACCACTAAACTTAATTCTCTTCCCATCCATCAAAGAAGCACTCATCCGGATTTTGCCATCACTCTGAATTTGAGAACCAATTCCTGCATTAAATAATTCATCATCCTCCAACTGTTCAACAGCATGTACAACCGTTTCCAAAGCCGTATGTGTTTTTAAGTATTCATAAGAATTAGTCAATACACGTTTCAAAGCATTTTGCTTAGCAATTTTTGTTTCCAGACTTTGAGAAGATTCACTAAAAAATCCTCCGTGTATAATTAACTTCATTCTCTTTTTTTATTTCTTTTGATCCCGATAGCTATCGGGATTGACTTTTTTCTTGTCTATTGTCGACTGCAAAATTGCCTACTGACTTACATGTTTCTCTGAATGAATAGTCATTTCATGTTTAGAAAAATCGTAATGATCAAATTTACTCATAACATGTACAACTAAATTTTTTATAGAAATCGGACTGCCCATTTCTACTTGTGTTAAATTGGTGTCTTTGATGTGTCGGCCATCCACTAAAATAATTAATCCTGAACCAATTGCTTCCATGGAGTCGCCATTTGTGATTAATAGACCTGTGTCTTCACCCAAGCCAATTCCCAACGTACGCGGATTGCTCACTACTGCCTGAAACAAACGACCAATTCTTCCTCTGTGTACAAAATGTGTATCGATAATAACATGGTCAATCAATCCCAAACCACTGGTAATTTTTACTTCACCTTTTAATAAAGCTTCACTGCTCGACCCTTGATAAATCATACTGTTGGAAGCTGCAGCAGCTCCTGCAGATGTTCCTGCAAAAATAAAATTCTCTTCCTGATACTTATATAAAATTAAATCATGAATGGCTGTTCCTCCCAAAATAGAAGTTAAACGCAATTGATCTCCTCCGGTAAACATCACCACATCTGCCTTACGAATGCGTTCAATATTCTTTTCTTCCATTGCCTCTTCCCGTGTTTCTATGTGTAATACATTTACATTTTTCGCACCTAAATATTGCAATGCTTTTGCATACTCCGGACCTACTTCTTTGGGAATTTTTGATGCAGTAGTAATAATTTCAATTTGAGATTCTTCCTGTAAGACAGATTCTAAAATCAAACGTTTCAAAATTCCGGTTTCGAAAAAATTCAGATTTTTTTCTACCTGTTTGTCGAAATTCTTTTCTGTAAAACTTCCTTTGTCTACAGCCCCCCCAATTACGATTAGTTTGCCTCTAGGATTCATCAATCAGTTTTTTTAAGTTTGAACGTTTTGTTTTATATCATAAAAATAACTTTTATACCAATATATTATTCGGAATAATTGGTTATTTATTAAAAGGTTATTGTGCATTATTTCAGTGATGGCGGAATTTTCTTTGATTTCAGAAAATTTCCTTTTATCTTACATCGATTTGTGCCTATTTAAAAGGCAAACAGCTACTTTTAAAATACCGTTTTTATGAAAATACTAAGTGTACAAGCATTGCGCGGACCAAACATCTGGAGTGTTAGAAGAAAGAAATTGATTCAAATGAGATTGGATTTGGAAGAATTAGAAGCTCTTCCGACCAATAAAATCAAAGGTTTTAGAGAAAGACTGGAAGCCATGTTTCCAACTATGATAGAACACCGTTGCTCCGAAGAAGTGAGAGGTGGATTCTTTCAACGCATCGAACGTGGGACTTGGATGGGACACGTAATAGAACATATTGCTCTTGAAACACAATCTTTGGCTGGAATGGAAACGGGTTTTGGACGTACACGCGAGACTAAAACTCCCGGAGTTTACAATGTTGTTTTTAGCTATGTAGAAGAAAAAGTAGGACTTTTTGCTGCTGAATCAGCTGTTCAAATTGCTCAGTCGCTGGTGGACAATACACCTTATGATTTACAGGCAGACTTGAAAAAAATGCGTGAAATCCGTGAAGATGTTCGCCTTGGGCCAAGTACCGGAAGTATTGTAGACGAAGCGGTTGCCCGTGATATTCCTTGGATTCGTTTGGGTACAAATTCTTTGGTACAATTAGGATATGGTGTAAATCAAATGCGTTTTCAGGCAACCATTACCTGCAAAACCAGCAACATTGCTGTGGATATTGCCTGTAATAAAGAACAAACCAAACAAATGTTGGATGCAGCTTCTATTCCAGTCGCTAAAGGCGATATCTGTGTGGATGAAGAAGATTTGGAGTCAACCATCAAAAGAATTGGTTATCCGATTGTTTTAAAACCATTGGATGGAAACCACGGAAAAGGTGTTTCTATAAATGTAAATAAATGGGAAGATGCTGTTGCAGGATTAGCATTTGCACAAAAATATTCCCGCAAAGTTATTGTTGAACGTTTTGTAACCGGATTCGATTTCCGGATGTTGGTCATCGATAACAAATTAGTTGCAGCTGCACAACGTGTTCCTGCAAATGTTGTGGGTGACGGAAAACAAACGGTTCAGCAATTGATTGATGAAACAAACAGAGATCCGCGCAGAGGGTACGGACACGAAAATGTATTGACCGAAATTACTGTCGACAGAGATACAATGGATTTGTTGGAAAAGAAAAATTATACTTTAGAAAGTATTCCTCCTGCAAAAGAAATCGTTTATTTAAAATCGACTGCGAATTTAAGCACTGGTGGAACTTCAATAGATGTAACCGATATGGTGCATCCTGAAAATATATTTTTAGCAGAAAGAATTTCACGTGTCATAGGACTGGATGTTTGTGGAATCGACATCATGGCAAAAAATTTAACACAATCATTAAAAGAAAATGGCGGTGTTATTTTAGAAGTAAATGCAGCTCCGGGATTCAGAATGCACTTAGCTCCCTCAGAAGGGTTACCGCGTAACGTTGCAGCTCCTGTAATTGATATGCTTTATCCTTTAGGAAAACCTTCACGCATTCCAATTATTGCTGTTACTGGGACAAACGGAAAAACAACAACAACACGTTTGATTGCACACATTGTAAAAAATAACGGATACAAAGTTGGCTTCACAACATCGGATGGAATTTATGTGCAGAATCACATGCTGGAAAAAGGTGATACAACCGGTCCGTTGAGTACCGAATTTATTTTGAAAGATCCAACTGTTGAATTTGCAGTTCTGGAAACAGCACGTGGTGGAATCCTTCGCTCCGGTTTGGGCTTTAGCAGATGTGACATTGGAATCATTACCAACATACAAGAAGACCATTTGGGTTTAAGTGATATTCACGATTTAAAAGATTTAGCAAGAGTAAAAGCTGTTGTTGTAAACAGTGTAAAAAAAGATGGCTGGGCTGTTTTAAATGCGGAAGATGAAAACTGTGTGGAGATTGCAAAAGATTTGGATTGTAAAGTTGCATACTTCAGCATGAACGAACATTGCGATGTAATTGTAAACCATTGCAGAGCTGGCGGAATTGCAGCCATCTACGAAAACGGATATATTACTATTAAAAAAGGTGATTGGAAAATGCGTGTAGAAAAAGCAACACATGTTCCATTGACATTAAACGGAAAAGCAAAATTCATGATTGCGAATGTGCTTGCTGCAACCTTAGCAAGTTATTTGTGGGGATTCAAAACGGAAGATATTAAAACTTCCTTGGCGACATTCATTCCGAGCGCAGCACAAACGCCAGGACGAATGAATATTTTCGACTTTAAGAAATTTAAAGTGATGATTGACTTTGCACACAACCCTTCCGGATATTTAGGTGTGGAAGATTTTTTACAAAGCATCAAGTCTTCACACAAAGTTGGAATTATTGCAGGAGTGGGAGATAGAAGAGATGCGGATATTAAAGATTGTGCAGTAATCGCTGCAAGAATGTTTGATCACATCATCATCCGACAAGAAAAACATTTACGTGGAAGAACAGAAGAAGAAATCATCAACTTAATTATTGATGGAATCAAATCGGTTGACAAAGCTGTGACCTACGAAATTATTCCGAAAGAAACAGATGCGATTAAACATGCCATTAATATTGCAAAAGAAGGAACGTTCATTACAGCATTAAGTGATGTAATTACAAATGCAATTGAAGTGGTGCAACAACATTTAGATAAAGAAGTGGAGGAGGTGTAGAAGTGGAAGGTTTTACAATAAAGGGGAATGGTGACTTTTTAACAATTACGTTTACAGAAGTCTTTGGTTTTCCTGATACAACTTTTCATTGGGGTGGATATGATGTGAGAGTAACCCTCGAAATTAAATCAGGAGATTTTGCAGTAAAATCAGCTATGTACACGTCTACAGGAGAAATATTTAATTTTTATAATGAACTTAAAAAATGCAACGAAAGTTTATTTGGGACGGCAAAATTTATTTCTTATGAAGGGAATTTGGAATTTCTCGCATCATATGATACAATGGGGCATGTTACAATTGAGGGAACATTCTCAAAGCAAAATGAATTTGATAATAGATTAAAATTTGAATTTGTTACTGACCAAACTTTTATTCGTTATTCTGTCGAAGAGCTTGGCTTAATTGCTGATAAATATGGCGATATGAAAGGAGTTAAAAAATAATTTTTACTCCTTCGCCTTCTTATACAAAGGAACCGTAGAACAAGGTTCGCCATACATAATACTTTTTGCAACGGGACGAAGCATACTTGTGATTTGAACATAGGCAGCTTTTGGAACTGGTAAATCTCCGCAGCCTTTTATAACAATACGTGCATCTTTGTACTCATCTATTTTTAATTGACTTAAAATTTCAGAGTAAAGAATAGTTTCTAGTGTTTCTAAATTTCCAAAGACTACTTTTTTCGCAATAGGTTCCAATTGTGTTGCCAATAACATATACGCCCAGGTTGGAACAATAGCGTCTGCTGAACAAATCAACGCAACATATTTGTCTTTGTATTTATTCCAGTTTTCATTTTTAATGTATTCTCTAAAGTCTTTTTCTTTCAGAATTAATCCTTGGAATAAAAGGTCTTTGATATCAAACAATACACGTTCTCCCTGAGGGTAAAACGTCTCAAGGTCAATGGTCACTAGTCCGCTTTGCGAAACTTTATTTATTATTTCATTTTCCATTTTTTGTCATTTCGAGCGAAGTCGAGAAATTCACTCATTTTTTTCTTTTTTAATTGCCTACTGCCAACTGCTGAATTGCCTACTCATTATGGTATCACCACCTTCTTACTCTCTGTATAATTTGCTGTAGAAAACTTACACCAATACGTTCCCGGTTTTAATGTCTCAGTACTGATAAGTGTTCCGTGTTTCCCTATTTCAGTTTCTTTGTTTTTAATGAGATTGGTTGCTTTGTTTTTAGCATCACATAACTTTATTATTACATCTGTATTCTCTGCTAAATTATAAAAAACGTTAATGCATTTTTTTTCTGCATTGTAAATTGCATCAAATGAATTCATACTTCCCGCTATGTCAATGTTTTCATCTCCTGGTTTGTAATCTACATATGAAAAATAAAACAAAAACATTTCATCCTTTGCACTTTCTCCCCAAGCTACATTTTTAATCGGACGATTGGGATTGCGGTAATTTTTTTCTGTGTTGTCGTATGTTACGTTACAATATATAATTGTTCCTTTTTCGAGTTTGATGAATTTTGGGAAGCTGAAAAAATTCTGCCAGTTAAAATCCCAATCGTTTATGCGAATCAAATTAGTTGTATCGCCATTCGGATGAACTGCAAATACTTCCCACTTTTTTCCTAACCAATGTGCATGTGGTGTTACGTTAATCAAGCTGTAATCGCCTACTACTTTGTATTGTGCATGAAATGTTGGTTTGGTGTTAGCTTTAATAAAAAACGGACCATCTTTAATATCATTCGGACTGATCACCCAGCCTTTTAAAAAACGATCAACAGGTTTTTTGCTGTAATAAACATTTACAGTTGTAGAATCCCAAGCATCAATTGGAGTTGGACCATAATGCATTTGCAAAAGCACCTTTGAGTTTGGTAAAACATAATTACTTATTCCATCAGGAAAAAATCTAGTTTTTTGTCCGGGCACCCATCCGCTCCAATTATAATACGTTGGATAAAAACCAAATCCTGCATATTGTGAATAGCCATAGCCTTCATCTTTTGCATCTAAGCCATCAGCAAATTGTGTTGTATCTAATCCTAAAATAATGTGATGTGCAATTTTCGGATTCCCGGGAACTATTTCTATGGCAGACACATTGTGTCCTTCTTTTATATTGGTTGGCAAAACAAATATTCTGTATTCGTCTTCGTTATTTCCTTTATGTAAGAACGATTCTTTCATTGAAACACTTAAATCAGGTTTTCCCAGTTGGGCACCTTTTGGAAAATAGGGTAAGTCGGGTTCCGCAGCAATATCTCCTTGTACCATTCCTCCTTCAATCCATGTTTTTATCGCTTCGGTTTCTTTATCAGTCAACACACGCTCATCAATAAAATGGCTGTATTTTGTATCAGGCATCCATGGCGGCATAAATTTATTTTTTGGATCGAGTGCCGCCATCGAAATCATTCCAATGTTTTTTTTGATTTCTGCATAGCTGGTAAATTGTAAAGGCGCGATTCCTCCAGCATGATGACATGAAGCACATTTGTTATAAATGATAGGAGCAACATGTTCTGTAAAGGTTGTTTGTGCTTTTACAAAAACAGGAATAAAGAATAGTATGTAGAAATAGTTCTTCATTTCTATTTAGTAGAACATTTTAACACTTGTAAATATAAAATTTCGAATTGTTCTTTTGTAATTGCTTTGTAACGCTCTTTATAACGAACAGTTAATTTTCCATCCGCTCCGTAAAAAGCCTTGTTTACAACCAAACCAACTAAAGAAATATAATTGTACGCATCAATTTTTCCTACAGGATTTTTTGTATTGATAACATAACTCCAGCTGCTCCATTTCCATTCAGAACCATGTAATTTCCCCGTTCCTGTATAAGAGCTGTCATCCGCCATTATTGTAAATGTTGGATCGGTTATGTTCATCGTGTAATTGTATTCGGTTGTTTCACCTTTCTGATCGATGCTAATCGATTTCATTGTGATTTTGTTTTCTTTTCTATTTATGATTTCTTTACTTATCGCAACAAAAGTTCCATATGGAGTGCTATCGGCTGCCATTGCTTTTATTTCTCCGATTGAATATAATTCAGAAGGGTCAACAATCTCTTTTTCCTTTTTCTTTTTTTTATCATCTCCCGGATTAATAAAAGAAGATGTAAGAATAAAATTTAAAGAAAGCAGAATAACATAACTGAATATTTTGATTGGGTTCATGTTTCTTTTATTAATGAGTATTAAAAATAAGCATTTATTTCGAGATGCTTATGATGCAGCCCACAGCTTGTGTTTTGGGAATTGCAACCGGGTGTCCAGATACAATTTGTATTAATGCATCAGACAATTCGGTTGATGTAATCACGGTTCTTCGTTTTCCAATTGCATAAAAAGAATCATCAATTCTTCCAGAATACAATAACTTTCCACTTTCGGTTTCAACAAAAACTTCAGGAGTAATACTTGCTTTAAAATGTTTTGTCAGCTCAGCATTTTTATCTATAATCAATTCAAAAGGAATAGAATATTTTTCTTTGAATGCAAGTATACTATCCGAATCGGCATAATAATTAGGAAACACTCCAACAAATTTTATTTTTGAGTTATACTTTTTATGAAGTTCTTTTAACGTTAAAGTATAACTCTGGCAAATCGGGCAAGTTTCGGAAAGAAAAATATAAACGGTAGTTTCTTTAGGGGTGTTTTTTTGATAGTTAGAAAATGACATTGTTAGAATGGCAACAGACACTAATAACAGAATCTTATATCTTATATCTAACATCTAATATCTTTTTACATAAACCCCAACTCCAATTGTGCCACTTCACTCATCATTTCTTTTTCCCAAGGCGGTTCAAACGTTAATTCAATTTTTGCTGAACGAATTCCTTCCACATCTCTTAATTTATCTTCCACTTCTGGAGGCAATGTTTCTGCAACCGGACAACTAGGTGAAGTCAATGTCATTTTCACCATCAAATTGTTTTCCTGATCGATATTGATTTCATAAATCAAGCCAAGTTCCCAAATATCAACAGGAATTTCAGGATCGTAACAAGTTTTAATTGTATCGATTACTTTTTGAGTTAATTCAGTATTGTATGTATTTATTATAGCAGGCATAAAAAAGTTTAAAGTTTAAAGTTTTTTAGTTTAAAGTTGTGGGTCAAAATTCTTCATCTGCAGTTAGCAAACTTTGAACTTTGAACTTTTCAACTTTAAACTAGCTTATTTTTATAAGCTAAAGCATCCAGCTTCATTTGTTTAATCATACTTAACAACCCATTGCTTCTCGTTGGCGAAAGATGTTTTGTTAATCCTATTTTTTCTATAAAATCCAATTTCGAATCAATAATTTCTTGAGGAGTATGATTTGATAAAACCCGTATCATTAAAGCCACCATCCCTTTTGTAATAAT
>SXGT01928384.1_pt1 | contig 59624 bp, 46 predicted proteins | sample 3176221 | NCBI WGS metagenome assembly SXGT01 (sample SAMN11356862, study PRJNA531348) | freshwater metagenome | isolation source: freshwater sample F1-120 | place: China: Fuxian Lake, Yuxi | collected 2017-12-25 | reverse complement strand
CCGATTGTGAAATGGAGCCGGCAATCCGCTCGGCATTCTGGGGCATCTTCGGAAACAAGGGGGAAATTTGCAGCGCGGGTTCGCGTCTGCTCGTCCACGCCGATATTCACGACAAGTTCTTGGACACCTTGGCGTCCCGCGCGAAACGGCTCAAAGTGGGTGACCCGCTTGACAAAGGCACGGGAATGGGGTCGCAGATCTCCCAGGTGCAGATGGACCGCATTCTGAGTTACATCAGGTCGGGCGTCGAGCAGGGCGCGCGCCTGATGTGCGGGGGCGAGCGCGATACGGCCGGTTCGAACGCCAACGGATTTTTCGTGAAGCCCACCGTCTTCGCCGATGTGACGCCTGGGATGGCGATCGCTCAGGAAGAGATTTTCGGACCGGTGCTCTCGGCAATCAAATTCCAGAGCCCGGAAGAGGCGGTTGAGATCGCCAACGGCACCATCTATGGCCTTGTTTCCGCGGTCTGGACGCGCGATATCAAGCTCGCGCACCGAATGGCGAATGAGATCAAGGCCGGCTCGGTGTGGATTAACACCTACAACGGCTTCGATACGGCGTCTCCCTTCGGCGGCTGTAAACAGAGCGGATTTGGACGCGATCTGGGCGCGCACGCTCTTGAACAATACACGCATGTGAAATCGGTATGGGTAGCGCTGTGACGATCGAAGACATTCGTGGGCTCTTCGAACGGCATGCCGTCACGCGCGTGAAACTCGGTGCGTTCGACGTCGATTGCACGTTGCGCGGAAAGTACGTCAGCGTCGAGAAATTCTATTCGTCGGCGGCCGGCGGCATGGGCTTCTGCGACGTGATCTTCGGCTGGGATATCGCCGACGCGCTGTACGATAACGTCAAGTTCACCGGATGGCACACGGGATATCCCGATGCCTCGGTGAAGGTCGACCTGAGCACGTTCCGGACGATTCCATGGGAGCCGGGCACGGCTTTCTTCCTGTTGGATTTCGTCACGAAGGATGGCAGGCCTCTTCCTATCGCTCCTCGCCAGGTGTTGCAAGCTGTGCTCGCAAAGGCGGCGGCGCTCGGCTACCGCGCGCACTTTGCCGCCGAATACGAGTTCTGGATGTTCCGCGAAACGGCGGAGAGCCTGCGCGCGAAGAGCTTTCGGAATCTGACGCCGCTTTCGCCCGGCATGTTCGGCTACAGCGTGCTGAGAGCCTCGGAGAATCGGGAGTTCGTGCTTGGATTGTTCGACCAGTTGGCTGCCTTCTCCATTCCGCTCGAAGGATTGCACGCCGAGACTGGGCCGGGAGTTTACGAAGCCGCGATCGCGGTCGAAGAGGGCCTTCAAGCGGCCGACCGCGCGGCGTTATTCAAAACGGCCGTAAAGGAGCTCTCCGCGAGGCATGGCCTTATTCCAACCTTCATGGCGAAGTGGAACGCGGACCTGCCGGGGTCGAGCGGGCATCTGCATCAGAGTTTGTGGAACGGCGAGACCAATTTGTTCCATGCGGACGGCGATGGGATCTCCGGACTGATGAAGAACTACATTGGCGGGCTTGTGGAGAGCGTGCCCGCGTTCGCGGCGCTGCTCTGTCCCACGATTAACTCCTACAAGCGGACGGTGCCGGGGACGTGGGCGCCGGTGAACGCCACATGGGCGGTAGACAACCGCACGACGGCGATACGGGCGATTCCAGGCGGCAGGAAATCGACGCGGGTTGAACTGCGGCTGACCGGCGCGGATATCAACCCTTACCTTGCAATGGCGGCGTCACTCGCGGCGGGGCTTGACGGGATTGTGCGCCAGCTTGAACCGCCCGCGCAAACGGTGAATGCGTATTCAGAAGGCGCCGCCGAAGAGGTGGCCGCGCTCCCCCGCTCGCTCGCGGAAGCAACGAAGCTTTTCCGCACGAGTCAAGTGGCGCGCAATTGGCTCGGAGACGACTTCGTCGATCACTACGCGGCAACACGCGATTGGGAAGTACGGCAGTTCGAGAAGGCGGTCACGGATTGGGAACTCGCGCGCTATTTGGAATCGATCTGATCATTCAACCCGTGCCGGAAGGTCCCGCGATCAACGAAAGTCGCTAAGCTGCGTGCTTGATTCGCACGGAGCGAGCCAGGATGCGAAACTTCCGTTCAGCGCTTCGCCGTAAGCGCCAGCGCCGCTTTCAACCCACCGGCCCTCTGGATGCCCGGCACGAAGAACTTCGAAAGGAAATCGTTGTCTTCACCGCGAAACGTGGATAGGTCCGCGGTCAGTTCCACCGGCGTCTTCGCGAGAGCGGCCGCGAACAGGCACCAGACAGCCGCCTTTTCAAGTCCCGCGACCCCGATTCTCGACGCGCCCGACGCCCGCAAAAACTCCACGGCCGTGAGGATATCCTGGACGCGATTCGCGTCGTCGCTCTGATTGAACGTCAGGAAGAACTTGCTGGAGCGGTCCCGTGGCGCGGTGGCCGAACCGGTCTGGAAAGCGTCGATCGTAAGTACAGACTCCCCTCTCGCTTGCGCCCCTTTCGCCGCGGAACTGCGCCGCGCCGCATTCGCGCCATCGGGATGGACGACGAGCGTCGCAGCTCCCTTTCCCCGCAGGTACAGGCCAGGCACGCGGTCGCCCTTTCCCGGACGGCCAAGTATCACCTGCTCGCCGGCCGTCTCGCTCACCACGCGTTCCGGTTGTTCCGCGAGTAGCGCGTACCGAAGCCGTTCGCGCATCGCGGGAAGTTCGCGCGCGGCGTCATTCTGCCGCGTCGCCGATGCCACCCACTGCTCGAACAATCCGGTATAGCTCAGAGCATTGTCAGGTCGCGTGCGCCCGTGCAGTGCCAGCATATCCTGCGGCATCTCAGGACGAATCGGGCCTTCCTTGATTCCATCCGCGTTCGGATCGCCCTGAACTCTACCTGCAAAAAAACGGTACACGGCCTCGCGGCTTTGCTGGTTGTAGTTGTGAGGCGCGTCGATCTGGACCGCCTTCACGAACTCCGCCTTATCGTACAACTCATAGATCGAGCGAGTGGCGGGATACTCCTCGCGGAGAGTGTTCTTCGTCCAATCCCCGGTGGCGGACACCATGAGCATCGGCCGCGGCGACATCAGCGCCCCGATCTCAACGTTGAAGGTGCCGACGCGAAGATTGGGCGCGTTCTCGCAGGGGGACCCGCCCTGCATGATCGCCGAAATCATGTTGACGGGCGAGGAGTATTTCAGCCTGTCGTCCACCGCCGAGAGAAGAAACGTCTGAGTGCCCCCGCCCGACGCGCCGGTCGCACCGATCTTTTCTCCGTCTACATCCGGCAGCGATTGCACGAAGTCTACAGCGCGAATCGAGTTCCAAAGCTGCAGCCCGAGCGGACCAAATCCCCAGAGTTGCTCGCGCCGGTCACCGAAAGCGTGCGGCGTCTGCATCGTGTCGTTGTAGCCCACCATGTCGTAGGTGAACACCACGAAGCCTTGCCTTGCCAGACTGATCCCGCGGGCCGGAATCGAACCGGTTGGCTGATGCTCAAGCCTTCCGTAACTCCAGTGGCCGTGAGGCGAAACCACTCCAGGAAATTTCCCTTGTTTGCCGCGCGGCCGGTACAGGTTTCCGCCGAGGTAATAGCCTGGGAGCGTTTCGAGCAGGACTTTCTCAATCGAATATCCGTCGCGGTCCAGGCGGCCGAAAACCTGGGCATTGAGCGGCGATTTCTCCGGCATCGGCATCAGCCCGGCCGCCGAGAGTATCTGCTTCCGCAGGTGGCCCGCTCGCGATTCCCACTCCGCCCGCGTCTTGTAGGTGGGCATCGTGTAGTGTGTGTTCGTGTCCGGAATCACGACATTTCGCGCGTCCTGCTTCGCGATCTGGCTGAAACCGCAAGTCGCGGCCGCCGCGGCGAGTATGATCCTTCCCGTCATTTCAAATCCCCCGCTTTCACGGGGCGGCTCTTGCCCGCGCCCGCGTAATAAATATAGGAAACAATATCCGCGAGTTGTTCCGCTGGATACTGCTTCGAAACCGCCGCGTGGCTCCAGCCTGTTTCCTTTGTTATCGATTCGATCTCTTCCCGCAACACGCTTCGAAGCACGGGGGGCGGCGAGGTAAGGTCGTACAACTTGACGATCGGGCCAACCGCGCCCGTCTGGAGCGCCGGGAACGATTCGCCGTTCTTCAGCCTGACCATCGAAGTATGACTTGACGACGAAGCCGAAATCGCCGCGCCGAGCTGCTTCGGCGTCATCGAAGCGGCTTTCGACAGATCCGGGCCGGCGGCGATCCCGCGTCCCCCGAGCGCGTGGCAGGTGGCGCAGCGCGCCTCCCTTTGCGCGTCGAAAAATGCAGCGTGTCCGCGGCCCGCCTGCGCCGGACCCTTGAAGGCGCTCACCGCCGCGGGTCCCACGCCGGGAGGCATCGGATTCGCCGGCGCTGCGTCCGTGGCGGACGCGAGACTCATCACGTAAGACGCCACGTATTCAATCTCGGCGTTGCTGAGGCGTTCCTTCCATCCGGGCATGGCCGACTTCGGCACCCCGTCGCGTGTCACGCTGATCAGGTACGCGCGGTCAAAGCTGCGGCCGCGCAGGCGAGGTCCACGCCCGGCAGCTCCGCCTACGCCGTGGCAATACCCGACCGAACAACTCTGCGCGAAAATCTTCTCGCCCTTTGAGATGGCGGCGGGATCGGCCGCCGCTTGCGCCATCAGGAGTGCCAAAGCGATCATCGCGGCGCCTCCGGCAGTGCGAACGTGAACACCGTCGAGCCCGGCGGGAAGTCCTCGGTCTCCGGCCAGATTTGCGTCATGATACCCGCAACTGCTGAACCCCAGCCCGAGGGCGTCGCCACATACTGCCGGCCCCTCACCGAATACGTAATCGGCGAGCCGCGGTGGCCCGACCCCGTCTGGAAGCTCCAGAGCTTCTCGCCGGTCTTCGCGTCGAGCGCGAAAAAATTGCCTTCAGGGTCGCCCGTGAATATCAGGTCGCCCGCCGTCGAAAGCTGCGAAGCTAGCAAAGGGTATTTCGACCTATACGTCCAGACTTTCTTGCCTGAGACTGGATCGTATGCGTCCAAATGCCCACCGCCGCTGCCATCCGCGGGCATCTTGAGTTGGAACACGCCGCCGAAAAAATTTTGTCCTTCTTTCGGCTCCTCTTTCTGCACCGTGACCGTTTCGCACCACTCGATTCCCGTCGTGTAGAAGAGTTTCGTGCGCGGCGAGTAGGCCGCGTGATTCCAGCTCCTGCCGCCGCCGATTGACGGGCAAATCGTGGTCGGCTTGCCGATGTCAGGCTCGTTGCGGCCCATCAACTCGCCCTTCGCGTTCACGCCCGTAATCCAATTGATATTCTTCGCCACCGGCCACGCCGAAACGAATTCCCCGTTCGTGCGATCCAGCACGAACGTATAGCCGCCCTTATTTACGTTAATGAGCAGCTTTCGCATCTTGCCGTTAACCGGCAGATCCACAAGCAGGCATTCATATGCGGAGTCCCAATCCCAAACGTCGTGAGGTATCTGCTGGTGGTGCCACTTGAGCGCTCCGGTGTCGGCATCGAGCGCAACCACGCTATCCGTATACAGGTTGGCCCCCTTCCGCGATTCGCCGTAAAAATCAGCCGCCGGGTTCCCGATGCCCCAGTACACCAGGTTGAGTCCGGCGTCGAAGGAGCCGGTCATCCAACTGGAGCCGCCCCCGTACTTCCAACTGTCGCCCAGCCACGTTTCGCTTCCCTTCTCGCCTTTGCCCGGAATGGTCCAGAAACGCCACGCCTGCCGGCCCGTCTTCATGTCGAAGGCGGTGATATAGCCGCGGTGCGCCGAGTCGCCGCCAGTGACGCCGACGATGACCTTGCCCTTTGCGATTAGCGGCGCGCCGGTGATGTTGCATCCGCATTGCTGCATATCCTCGACGTTGGTCTTCCACAATTCCCGGCCGGTCTTCTGATCGAGCGCCACCACGTGATTGTCGAGCGTGCCCATAAAGACCCGTCCCGAATCGACGGCCACGCCGCGGTTGACCGGACTATAAATGATGCCGATTTCGCGGGGGTTTTGATAAAAATAATGCCACAGCTCCTTCCCCGTTACGGCATCGATCGCGAACACACGATTCCACGAAGTGGCAAGGTACATCACGCCATCAATAACGATCGGCGTGGATTGCAATCCGCCATCCACCTTCCCCGTCTGAAAGGCCCACACGGGCGCGATCTGTTTGACGTTTGAACGGTCGATCTGGTCGAGCGCGCTATGCCGCCACGCGCTCGGGCCTCCGCCGTATTGTGGCCAGTTTTCGCGCGTGACGTCTTGGGCGAATGCGGTCAGAGCGAGCAGGAGAGGCAGAATCTTTCTCATTTCGAAAGAACCTCGATACAGGCGCGGCAGAATGCGGGAAGGTCGTCGGGTTTGCGCGAAGTTACCAGATTGCGGTCAACCACCACTTCGGCGTCGGAATATTCGGCGCCGGCGTTGATCACGTCGTCCTTGATGGCGAAGAAACAGGTGGCCTTACGGCCCTTCAGCATTCCCGCGGAGCAAAGCACCCAGGCGGCATGGCAGATCGAAGCGACCAGCTTCCCCTGTGCGTCGGTATCGCGCACAAGCTTCAGTGCGTTCTCGTGGCGGCGCATGTGGTCCGGCGCGTAGCCGCCCGGCACAACCACACCGTCGAAATCGGCCGCGGAAACTTCGTCGTACGACTTTTCGCACTTGACCGGGTACCCAAGTTTGCTCGTGTACGTCTCGCCCGCCTTCGCTCCGACCGTAACCACTTCCGCCCCGGCCTCGCGAAGACGGTAGAGCGGGTACCACACTTCCAACTCCTGGTAAATGTTGTCGACCAGAATCGCGACTTTCTTTCCTTTTAGATCCATAGCGGACCATAGTATCATTGGCTGCGGAGCGGGAGAAGACCATGACACGACGAAAGTTTCTGGCGGGTACGGCAGCCGGAGCGGGCGCGATCTCGCGGGCGTCGGCCGCGGGACCGCTCGACGAAGCCTGCGCGCTGATTGAAAGGGCAACATCGTCAGGCGAAGTGTCCGCCGCTGCCCTCTACGTGCGCAAGGCCGGAGTGACCCTTTCTCGCGGATTCGGAAAGGCCGGGCCCGACACCGTATTCCTCCTGGCCTCGATTACCAAGCCGATGACCGTGACCGCCGTGTTGGCGCTTTCCGATCGCGGAAGGGTTTCCGTGGAAGACCCGGTCCGCAAGTACCTTCCGGAATTCGCCGGCGGAGATCGTGACTCCGTTACCGTGCGCCACCTGCTTACTCACACTTCGGGTTTGCCCGACATGCTGGCGGACAACACTGACCTTCGAAAGCGGCACGCGCCGCTGAAAGATTTCGTCGCGGGCGCGTGTAAAACGCCGTTGCTGTTCAAGCCGGGTACTCAGGTCAAGTATCAGAGCATGGGGATTTTGCTTGCGGCTGAAATCGTCGAGCGCGTATCGAGCATGCCTCTGCGGGCGTTCCTGGAAAAGGAAGTCTTCACCCCGCTCGGCATGCCGCACACCTCGCTTGGCATCGGCCGGTATAAGATCGCCGATACCGCGCAGTGCCAGGTGCCTTCGGATGACGATTGGAACTGGAACAGCGAATACTGGCGCAATCTGGGTGCTCCCTGGGGCGGAGCGCATTCCAACGCGCCGGAGGTGGCGAAATTTCTCGACGCTTTTCTCCACCCCGGCGGGCGCGCCGTCAAACGTGAAACCGCGGCTTCCATGATCGTCAATCAGAGCCGGCTGAAAGATCCCTGGGGCTTCGGCTGGATGCTCAAGCCCGGCACGTTCGGAAAACGCTGCTCGGGGAGCACCTTCGGGCATTACGGCTCAACCGGAACGGTGGCATGGGCCGATCCAAAGTCCGGCACGGTTTGTGTACTCCTGACGACCAAGCCGGCCGACCAGTCGCGCGCGGGACTGCTCGGGCCGGTTTCCGATCTCGTGTCCGCCTGACGCTGTGCCCGCGCTATTTCAGCTTCACCAGGCGTGCGAGGCCCTCTTCGAGTTCTTTTCGCAGCGGAGCCGCCGACCGCTCCGGCAGGGCGGATATCGCCCTCTGCTGGGCCTCGACCGCCTTGTGGTGCTCGCCTCGCGTCGAGTAAGCCGACGCCAACACCTGTAGGGCGCGCGGATCGCTCACCTGCGATCCTTCAACCGCCCGCAGCGCGATCGCGAGCGCCGCGGCGGGATCTCGCAACTCCGGTACCGGACTCGACAACAACAGCCGTGCAAAGTGCAATCGTTCCCCGTGACTGGCGAGGATACTCTCGGCTCGCGGCCTCAGTAGGCGCAATGATTGCGTGACCAGAGCGCGCGCCTCCTCTGCCTGTCCCGACTCCATCAGCAGCGCAGCGAGGCGGACCTGCAAATCCGATAGATCCCGCTGAGCCTGAATGCTTTGCTGATCTGCCATCCATGACTGCTCGAGGATCTTCCGCGCCTGCCGGTAACTCTGCGTCGCCTCCCCTTTCTTTCCAGCGTCTCGTTGTGTATCGCCAAGAACCGTATAGCAGTTCGCGGCGGCGCGGCGAAGCTGCATCGTCGGGTCCGCCTGCAAAAGTCTTTGATAGGTGTCCGCTGCGCTGGAAATCCCGGCTTCTCCCAATGCAGCCTTGCCGCTCTTGACAAGCACGTAGCCCGCGCGCTCAGTACCATAAGCGCCTGTGGCTTGTGCCTCGAGGTTGTCAGGCTCTTCTTTTAGCCAACTTCGCGCAAAAAGCATGAACCGCTCGTAGGCTGCGGTCGCGAGCGGGAAATCGCCTGCCTGGAGACGGGCGTAGCCAATCTTATCGAGCGTGCTAAGTATGTTCCGCCGCCCGTGGTGCGCTGCGCTCTCCCGTGACGCTATCTTCTCAAAGGCGTCCAGGGCGTTCCCGTACTTGCCCGCCGCCTCGGCAAACTCACCCTCGCTATACAGCAGGTCCCCGAGTTTCACGTTCACTCGCGCGACGTCGGCTTTCAGCGGCGTGTTTAGCGGCTCATTCGACGAGACGGCTTCAGCGAGCTTGAGCGCTTTGCGGTAGCTCGTTTCCGCGCCTTTCGGGTCCAGAACGTAGACGCTTGCCTGGAAATCGCCGATACGGACGCAGGCCTCCGCGAGTTCTCTCATGAGCGCAGTGTCGCCCCCGGTACCCTCGGCAAGGCGGCCGAGCGCCGCGAGCGCCGGACCGATCGCCATGCGCTGCGTCTGCGCTACCGAGGCCAGGGCGCCTTCGTCGAAACGATACAGAAAATGGGCGATCTGCCTTACATCGGCGTATTGGCTCTCGGCGATTCGCGCGCGCCTGTCTGCATAGAGCATATAGGTGCCCTGCATTACCGTTACCATTAGAAGGCCGCCGAACAGAGCGGTCAGCACGGCGCTCATGGCTCGGTTGCGCACCAGGAAAGTTTTCACGGCGCGAAGATGCGAAACGGGAAACACTGAAACGGCGTCGCCCTTCTGGAACCGGCGAAGATCGGCGGCCAGTTGATCCGCTGAACCGTACCGGTTTGCCGGATTTTTGTCCATAGCCGCGCGGAGAATCGCGTCCATCTCCCCCTGAAGTTTCCGGCCCAGATCTTCCGACCGTTTTCCCTCCATGCGTAGATACGCCGGATTGGCCGCTGCACCCGCCACGCCCTGAATGGGGAGCACGGCGGCGGCGCTCGCCGGCAGAGGTTCCGTCTCACGGATTGCATTCGCGAGTTCCTCCTCCGAAGTGAGCTGTTTCTCGAATGGCGGATGGCTGGTGAGCAAGCCGTACAACATGGCGCCCAGCGAGTAAACGTCGGCCGCGGTGGTCAGGGTGCGGCCCTCCAGACCTTCTGGTGGCGTCGTCGGGGAAATAGGGAGCGCCGCCGCCCCAGTTCCCTCCATAAGCCTTCCAAGTGTAATTGCGGGCAGCTTCACGACCCCTTCGGGCGTCACGAAGACCGAGTCCATCTGGAAATCGCGCACTAGGATGAAGTGCTGGTGACAGTTTTGCACCGCCTCGCATATCTGGATGAACAGTTCCACGCGGGCGATGGTGGACAGTTTACGGTGAGCGCAGAATGCTTCGATGGACTCCTGAGCCTCGAAATATTGCAGGGCAACGTAGAGAAGGCCGTCATCGAGGAAGCCTGCGTCCAGCAATGGAACCAGAGCTCGCTCATTCACGCCCTCAGGCAGGACGGAGTTTTCCCGGAGGCGGGATGCGATACTGGCGGCGTCGGCGCAGTTAGGAAATATTTTGAGAAGTACCTTCGGGCGGTCCTCAAGGTCCGTTCGAAGCCCAAGTAGCAGGGGAGCCGGTGAGTCCGCTACCAGCGGGCGCACAGCGACGTACGGACCGAAGCGCCGGGAGGAAAGCGATTCAGCGAAGGCGATTTGGGCCGCGGTCTGGGCGGCGCGGCCGGCGTCGCGCTCCAGAGGTTCGACACTCATGCATTTTCACTGTCGCACAAAAAACGCCCGGGACGCACAGTCCCGCAGTGCAGCGATCCTGCCCGGTTCTGCCCGTTGCCGCCGCCAAATTCTCATTCGAAGATGAGCTTGGAGGACGGGGCGGGGAAATCCGCCGGCCAAGCCTTCCTCGGGCGTACAACTCCAGGCTGTCAGAATGCCCCGTGAAGAACGGCGGGTACACGTTCAGAACCGCGCGGGTGAAATGGATAACTTCCGGTTAGCCGGCAAACCTGGAGTTGACGGGACTTCGACGGCGCGCAAAGCTGGCGAGCGTGCACCACCGCAATTCTGACAACCCAACCTAAGAAGCGGCCCAGGCGTGGACGACCATACCGTCGGTTTCTTGCGTCAACGCCCGTCCGTCGAAATCACCGTGAATTTCCCACCGGGCGTAGCCGGTGTGCCGCAGCAACAAGGCCATTTCGTCCTTGTAAACCCAGCGCGTGTCGAACTCGCTGCGGTGCAGCAGTTCTGCGGTTCCGTCGGGCCCGATGCTTTCCACTTCATTGATCGAATGCTGGATCTGACGGACACGGTCGAAGCTCCGTGTGTCGAACACCCGTAGCGTCCGGCCGGTCCGCGGATCGGTCTTTTCGCCTTCGAGAACACGGCAGCCCTCCTGTCCGCCGATCCAGTGTAATCCCGGAAACGCTCCATCGAACACCAGGGCGCCTCCCGGCAACAACTGCTCCCGGCAGCACTCCAGGCAGCGAATCTGGCTCTCTTGCGTCACATTGTGGGTGAAGGCGTTAAATGGAATCATGACCAATGCATAGCGTCGAGGCAGTCGGAAATCGCTCATATCAGCCCGATAGAGTCGCGGCGACAGGCCGAGCCTTGCCGCCGGCGCCCTCATCTGCGCGAGCATCGGCTCAAATAGATCAAGCCCGTCGATATCCACGCCGGCTTGCAGACAAGGCAACATGACGCGTCCTGTCCCGCAGCCGACATCCAACACAGGGCCTCCGGCGCGCCTGGCCAAATCGACATAAAAGTCGAGTCCATAGTCGAAGCCGCCGAGAAGAATGCCGTAGAGCTCGCCGTCATCGAACGGCGTTGGGGCGGATGCTTCCGATAGCGCCATGGGTAACCTCTTTCCTTAGAATCGCTTCATATGTGGCCGTTCGGCAATGATAACTCGATTGTGCCTAAGCCTGATGCTCTTCGGCGCGTTGCCTTTTCGAACCGGCGGGCTTGTTGGTACAATCAATGAAGTCTTACGTAGCCACAATCTTCTATGCCCTTTAAGCCTTTCGACGCCGGCGCAACGGGGCCCGGGGCCGAAAAAAAGACCTTCCTATTGAAACCTCGGGGATTTTGCGCAGGTGTGGTGCGCGCAATCGATGTCGTCGAAATCGCGCTCCAGGCTTATGGTGCCCCCATCTACGTGCGCAAGGAAATCGTCCACAACAGGCACGTCGTGGATAGTCTGCGGAACGCCGGCGCCATCTTCGTCGACGAGTTGTCGCAAGTGCCCCAGGGCGCGCGAACCATCTTCAGCGCCCACGGCGTCTCTCCCCAGGTCCGGGCCGAAGCGGCGGAGCGCAATCTGCGAGTGATCGACGCGACTTGTCCGCTCGTAACCAAGGTCCATCTTGAGGCCGTCAAGTTCGCGCGGGAGGGTTTTACGATCGTCCTGATCGGCCACAAGGATCACGACGAGGTCGTGGGAACGCTCGGAGAAGCGCCCGGCCGCACCCATCTGGTCTCGGATGTCGCCGACGTCGATGCCCTGCATCTCCCGGACGCCGCGCGCCTCTGCTATTTGACGCAAACCACTTTGAGCCTCGATGAAACACGGGACATCGTGGCGCGGCTCCAGCAGAGGTTCCCGCTGATTCAGGGCCCTCCGGCTCAGGACATTTGCTATGCCACCGAGAACCGTCAGATGGCGGTGAAAGCCGTCGCTCCTTTTTGTCAGCTCCTTCTTGTAGTGGGGTCGCGGAACAGCTCCAATTCAAAGCGGCTGGTGGAGGTTTGCGACAACCATGGTGTCAGCTCTTTCCTTGTGGATGACGAGGCGGATATCGATCCGGCGTGGCTCGAAGGCGTGCACAACGTCGCGGTCACGGCCGGGGCCTCCGCGCCGGAGAATCTCGTGCAAGCCGTGGTTGAATCGTTGAGAAGCAGGGGATTCCTCGCTGTCGAAGAAGTCGAACTGATCGAGGAAGAGGTGCGATTCTCACTGCCTCCGGAACTCGTGCAAGTGGCCGGCGTGACGGCGATTTCCATGCGATGACGCCGGGTTTGCAAACTTGCGACAGCCTGATTTCCGCGGCCGGCGGGACCCTGGATCGCGCCGCGGCCCGTCTTCTCGAACTCCAGAGACCCAATGGCGAGTGGTGCGCGGAGTTAACTGCCGACACAACCCTCGAATCTGACTTCATTCTCCTTCAACTTTGGCTTTATCCGCCGGTCAATGGCCGCTGGAATCCCGAGAGCCGTACTCTGGTAGCGAAGGCCGCCAAGTCTATTCTTGACCGCCAGCTTGAGGACGGCGGATTCAATATCTACGTTGACGGCCCAACCGAGATCAGCGCTACCGTGAAGGCATATTTTGCCCTCAAACTGGCCGGTTACGACGAGAACGATGAGCGCATGACCAAGGCTCGTGAGTGCATTCTGGCGAGAGGCGGCATTCAGGCCGCCAACAGCTATGTGAAGGTTAATCTCAGCCTGTTCGGCCTGTATCCGCGCGACGCTTGCCCGTCGATTCCGCCGGAAGTTGTTCTCCTTCCGTTCAACTTTCTTTTCCAGATGTCCTCCTGGACGCGCGCGATCGTCGTCGCACTGTCCATCGTGCACGCGAGCAATCCGATGCGTCCCGTGCCGGAGGGCTTCAGCCTGGATGAACTCTTTCTTCCGGGAGTCGCACTGGGGCTCAAGCGGAGCCCCAAACTGTTCACTTGGCGCAATTTCTTTCTTGCCTTCGACCGCTTTCTTAAACTCTGGGAGAGGCGGGGATCCCGCACCATCCGCGCGAAAGCCATCCGCGAAGGGGAACGCTGGATGGTCGAGCGCACCAGGGACTCCGACGGACTCGGCGCGATTTACCCGCCCATGATGTACGCCATTATGGCTTTCGACGTCCTGGGCTATCCGCCGGACCATCCCGAACGTGTGGAGGCCCTCCGCCAGTTCAACCACCTGATGGTGGATGAAGGAGATCGTTTTCTTTTTCAGCCCTGCTTTTCTCCCGTCTGGGACACGGCGATGGCGGCCTACGCGATTGGGGAATCGCGCCCGGCGGCAACTGAACCCCTCCGGCGCAGTGCGGACTGGCTGCTGGCAAGGGAGATTCGCCGCAATGGCGATTGGTCCGTCAAGCGCCCCAACACCACGCCTTCGGGCTGGTGCTTCGAATACGCCAATGCGTTTTATCCGGACATCGACGACACCGCAATGGTGTTGCTGGCCTTGAGCCATGCCCGTGCTTCAGATCCTGAGGCTCAACGCGCCTGCCACCGGCGAGCGCTCGACTGGTTGCTCGCCATGCAATCGAAGTATGGCGGCTGGGCGGCGTTCGATGTCGATAATGATTGGCACATCCTTGCGGACGTTCCCTTCGCCGATCACAACGCCATGCTTGACCCAACCTGCGCCGATATCACCGGGCGCATTCTCGAAGCCCTGAAAGCCAACGGGATCGGGCGCGAGCATCCAGCGGTTCGCCGTGGCGCGGAATACTTGATTGGACATCAGGAAGCGGATGGTAGTTGGTACGGCCGTTGGGGCGTTGCTTATATCTACGGAACGTGTTTCGCACTGCGCGGCCTCGCGGCGGCCGGCGAAAGCGACCGCGAAGCGCATGTCCTTCGCGGCGGCGAATGGTTGCGCTCCATCCAGAATCCGGATGGCGGATGGGGCGAAAGCTGCGCAAGCTACGATAACGCCTGCTTCACGCCGGCCCCCAGTACGCCGTCCCAGACAGCCTGGGCGATCATGGGCCTGATTGCCGGCGGAGACACAACCAGCCTGAGCGTCCGGAACGGCATCAAATACTTGATCGAAACACAGCGGCGCGATGGCGATTGGGACGAACGCCTTGCGACCGGCACCGGCTTCCCGAGAGTGTTCTACCTGAACTATCACCTGTACCGGCTCTACTTTCCGGTAATGGCGCTGTCGGCGTTTTTGAAAGCCGGGAGTGCATCCTGATGGCGGGACCGACCTCCTGGCCGGTCAACAGCCTCTCGAGCGGTGGGGCAGGTCATCGCTCTCCTTCGCCTGCCGTCCGGGCGTGTATGCGGCGGAGCCCAGAGAACCGTGGCCGGCTCCACCCTGCAAAGCCACTCCATCATTGGCCGTGCGTCCAATTCTAGTTACCGGCGCGTCGGGCTTCATCGGTTGGCACGTCGCCCGTGCGCTGCAGGCGCGTGGACGCGTTGTAAGGGCGCTACTACGCCCCACGAGCAAGCTGCGGGACCTGGAAGTGGAAACGGCTATCGGGGACCTTCGCGATCCCGCGTCTCTTGCGAGGGCGGTCGCGGGTTGCGAAGCCGTGTATCACGTCGCCGCGGACTACAGATTGTGGGCAAAGAACCCATCTGAATTGTTCGCGTCCAATGTGGAAGGCACGAAGAATCTCCTGGAGGCCGCGCGGTCGGCAGGTGTGGACCGCGTGGTCTACACTAGTACCGTCGGCTGTATCTCCGTGCCGGAAGGCGGACTGGGAACAGAAGCCCTGCCGCCGTCATTGGACCAGATGGTTGGAGACTACAAGCGCTCCAAATTCCTCGCGGAACGGGCCGCGCTCGAAATCGCCCGCCAGGGATTTCCCGTGGTAATTGTCAACCCCACGGCCCCCGTCGGCGATCACGATGTAAAGCCCACGCCCACCGGAAAAATCGTGCTCGATTTTATTACAGGAAAGATGCCCGCCTTCATCGACACCGGGCTGAATTTGGTCGACGTCCGCGACGTCGCGAATGGGCACCTGCTGGCCTGTGAGCATGGGCGGCCGGGTGAGCGATATATCCTGGGAGCGGAGAATTTGACCCTGGAGCGGATCTTATCGCGCATGGCGGGCATTACAGGGAAGCCGGCGCCCAGGGTGAAGCTGCCGTTTGCCTTAGCGTGGTTGACGGGTGTCGCGACCACCGCCTGGGCGCGAGTGGCTGGAGGCGAGCCGCGCGCGCCTCTCGACGCGGTCCGCATGGCCAGGAAAAAGATGTTCGTTTCGCACGAGAAAGCAAGGCTCGAATTGGGCTTTGAAACCGGAGGAGTGGACGCGGCTCTTGTGCGCGCCATCGAATGGTTCCGGGCGAACGGGTACTGCTGAATGGGCGTGCTCCTGTTCGCCGGCGCGGATCGAATGGAGTTCGACGGATTGCTGCGCCGCTGCCGAAATGTAACGAGAATGAACTGGCCGGTCCACTGGGCGCGCGCCGCCTCGCTTGAGGGAAGAGAAATCTGGATGGCGGCGAACGGAGCGGGCCCCTTGAGAAGCGCGGCGATTGTGGAAGCCGCACTTCTCGAATCCGGCGGTCTTCCCTCCGCGCTCGATGCCATTGTGAGCATCGGCTTTTGCGGCGCGCTCGATCCCGGCCTTCGCGTGGGTGGCATCGTGGTTGCGAGCGCGATTGTCGGACCATCCGGCGAATTTGCCGCCGCGCAACCTGTTTCGAGCCTTGCCTTTACGTGTGGCCCGGTGGTCTCCATCGATCACGTTGCCCAGACAGCCGGCGAAAAAAAGGAGTTACGGGCCTCCGGCGCGATTGCCGTTGAAATGGAAGCTGCGGGAATGGCCCCAAAAGTGCGAGAATATGAAGTTCGTTTCTTTTGTATCCGGTCGGTTTCGGACCTCGCCGGAGAGGGGTTTTCCGTCGACTTCAATAGCGTAGTGCGGCCGGATGGCCGGTTCGACGTGGCGCGCATCCTGTTGGCGGCCGTGTCGAAGCCGTGGACACGTGTACCTGAATTGTTACGTTTGAGAAGCCGGTGCCGTAAGGCGTCCGAAACCTTGGGTGATTTCGTTGCCAGTTGCCGATTCTGATATCGCAGCCTCCGCGGGTATTCCGGGCGCTTCCGACATTATCCCGTCACAAATGATGGCGGCCGTCTACAAAGGAAATGGCGCACTGTCGGTGGAGCCGGTGCCGACACCCTCTATTGGCGCGGGGGAGATCCTGGTGCGCGTTGAAACGTGCGGAATCTGTCATACCGATCTCAAAAAGATCGAGTATGATCTGCTGCCGCCGCCGCGCATTTTCGGCCATGAGACCGCGGGCGTTGTCGCCGCGGCCGGCTCTGGTGTATCGAAGTTCAGGACCGGGGATCGCGTCGTTGTCTTCCATCACATCCCGTGCCTGAATTGTTTCTATTGCCGGAAGAAGAGTTTTGCCCAGTGCCCCGTCTACAAGAAAGTGGGCGTAACGGCAGGGTTCGAACCCGCGGGCGGCGGCTTCGCGCAGTATGTGCGCGTGATGGATTGGATCGTCGAGCGCGGCGTCGAGAAAATTCCGGACGGTGTCTCCTTCGATCGAGCCTCGTTCGTCGAACCGGTTAACACTTGTCTCAAGGCTGTCGTCCAGTGCGATCCCAAACCGGACGATACCGTGGTGATCATGGGCCAGGGACCGATCGGCCTGCTTTTCACCATGCTCATCAAACGTTGCGGCGCCCGCGTTGTGGCCACCGATACCATAGCCAGACGCCTCGAAATTTCGCGCCGTAGCGGGGCCTCGCACGCCTGGAATCCTCGTGAAGTCGATACCGCCGTGACGGTTCAGTCCTTGACTGAGGGCCGCGGAGCGGATATCGTCGTTCTCGCTGCATCGGCGTCGGGCTTGGTGGACGAAGCAATTCGCTCTTCCCGTCCAGGCGCGCGTTTGCTATTATTTGCACAGACGTCGGATCGGGAACGCATCGAAATCTCGGGCGCGAGCATCTGTATGGGTGAACGAACGCTTTTCGGCTGCTATAGCGCCTCAGTCGAACTCCAGAGTGAATCGGCCGGACTTGTATTCGGTGGAACCCTTCCCGTGGAGGAACTTATTTCTCATCATTTTCCGCTTAATAGAATTACGGCGGGTATCGATTTGGCATTGCATCCGAACGAAGAATCATTGAAAATAGTCGTTCAGCCCCAGAGGTGGGCATAGTGAAGAGCCAGATGATGGCGGCCGTACTTTACGGCAAAGAGCATTTGCAGGTGGAGCCGGTATCCGTTCCCGAGGTAGGTCCCGGGGACATTCTCGTCCGGGTCAAAGTGGCTCTGACGTGCGGCACGGACGTGAAGGTTTTTCGCCGCGGCTACCACGCGCGGATGATTGTTCCGCCGGCTGTGTTTGGGCACGAATTGGCTGGTGACGTGGTTGCGGCCGGCCGCGAGGTCACGGGCTTCTCCGTCGGACAGCGCGTCGTCTCCGCCAACTCGGCCCCGTGCGCAACCTGCTACTTCTGCCTCCGGGGCCTTCAGAACCTTTGCGAGGATCTGCTGTTCAACAACGGCGCATACGCCGAATTTATCCGCATTCCCGCGCGCATCGTCAGGAGCAATACCTACGAAATCCCGGCCCACGTATCTTACCAGGATGCGGCGCTGATCGAACCGTTGGCCTGTGTGTTGCGGGGCCTTGAAGAGACAGGCATTCAGCCCGGCGACAACGTCACCATCATCGGCCTTGGACCGATCGGTCTCATGTTCGTCCGGCTTGCGAAAGTATACGGCGCCCGCGTGATCGCCATCGGCCGCCGCAGGACCCAACTCGACCGGGCCGCTTCCATGGGCGCCGACGAGTTGATCTCCACCGCCGAACAGCCGAAGCCCGCCGTGGCCGTGCGAAACCTCACTCACGGACGCGGCGCCGACATCGCCATTGAAGCCGTCGGAAGGCCCGAAACCTGGCACTGGGCCGTTGACATGGTCCGCCGGGGCGGCACGGTGAATTTCTTCGGAGGCTGTCCGAATGAGAGCCGAGTGAGTCTCGACACCTCGCTTCTCCACTACTCGGAAATCACCTGTAAGGCGAGCTTCCACCACACTCCGCAGCACATCCGCAAGGCCCTTGACATCGTGAGCAAGGGCGATATCACCGCCCGTGACTTCGTGAACAATGAGGAGCCGCTCACAAACCTGCTCGAAGTCATGCGCCATCTCATGAGCCACAACGGCCACTTGAAGACGGCGATTATTCCTTAACGTGCTGCTCCAGCCGCGCGAATTTGTCCGATCGCCTGAAGCCATGGCGTATGTTTGGACCGAGGCCGCCGCACGCTCCTACACACGCGCGCTCGCCACATCGCACTACGAGAATTTCAACGTCGTCAGCTTCCTTCTGCCGAAGCGCCTTCATCAGGATTTTTACAACGTCTACTCCTACTGCCGTTGGGCGGACGACCTCGCGGACGAAATCGGGGACTCCGCCGAGAGTTCGCGTCTCCTCAAGTGGTGGAGCGGAGAACTCGATGCCATGTATGAAGGGGGCGCTGTTCGCCATCCTGTCTTCGTGGCGCTGCGCCCGACGGTCAGTCAGTACGGGATTCCAAGAGAGCCATTCGCCCATCTGATCGACGCCTTTGTGCAGGATCAGACCGTAACCCGCTACCAGACATGGGAAGACCTGTTCGGCTACTGCCGGAATTCAGCGAACCCCGTGGGCAGGCTGGTTCTCTATCTTTGCGGCTACTCCGACGAAGCCCGTCAGCGCCTTTCGGACGCAACCTGTACCGCGTTGCAACTGGCAAACTTCTGGCAGGACGTGACTGTCGACATCGGGAAGGACCGCATTTACCTCCCTCATGAGGTGCTCCTCAAGCACGGTTCTTCGTTCGATGACGTTATCGAGCGGCGTTTCACGCCGCAGTTTCGCGCCGCCATGCGCGAAGCCGTCGATCGCGCCCGCGGTCTCTTCATGGAAGGTCTGCCGCTCGCCGGAATGGTGGATGCGCGGCTCTCGGTGGATTTGGAATTGTTCAGCCGTGGCGGCCTCCACTTGCTTCGCAAGATCGAACGGATGGACTACAACGTGCTCGCCGCCCGTCCTAAGATCTCGAAGGCCGAACGCGTGGGCCTGCTGATTGGAACCCTGCTCCGATTTGCACTGAAACGGGCCGCGTGATGACGACCGCCGAATCGTATGCACACTGCAGAGCCGTAGCGAGAAGGCGAGCGAAGAACTTCTTCTACTCGTTCCTTCTCCTTTCTCCACCCCAGCGCGACGCCATGTGCGCCATCTACGCCTTCATGCGATATTGCGACGACCTGAGCGACGAACCGGGCGCGGAGCGTGAGGCCATCGACCGGTGGCGTGCCGCGCTAGACGATGCCCTCGCCGGGCGTTACGGCCCCAACGCCTGCTGGCCCGCGTTTCACGACGCCGTGACGCGTTACCGCATTCCCCCGCGGCACTTTCACGAGATGATCGACGGCGTCACCAGCGATCTCGATCCCAGGCAGCCTGAAACGTTCGACGGGCTTTACCGCTACTGCTACCACGTGGCCTCGGTGGTTGGCCTGACCATTATCTACATCTTCGGCTTCGATTCCCCTGAGGCGCCGCGTCTTGCAGAGAAGTGCGGTGTCGCCTTCCAACTCACCAACATTCTTCGCGACATCCGCGAAGACGCCGAACGGGGGCGCATCTATCTTCCCGCGGAGGATCTGGATCGTTTCGGTGTCCGCAGCCATGACCTGAGGGCCGAATCGCCCACTCCGGCGTTTCTCGATCTGATGCGCTTCGAGGCGGCGCGGGCGCGCAGGTATTACGACGAATCCCTGCCGTTGCTCGGTCTGGTCCATCGGCGCAGCCGGCGGTCGCTATGGGCGTTGATCGAAATCTACTCGAAGCTTCTGGCGAAGATCGAACATTCCGGATACGACGTGCTTTCGCGCCGCATCAGCCTCCCGGCGGCCGGGAAGGCGTGGATCGTGGTGCGTGCGTTGGCGCGGTAACGTAGGCAAAGCAGGCAGAACGCCGAGGTCTAAAAGCGGTACTTGGTGCGGCCGTCGGTACTTGCAGCACCGCGACAGACGGCGGAGACTAGCCGACCATCCGTTCCCTACGCGGCATTGACAGGTCAAGTGGCGATGGACCCGTTTCTGACGGCGTGTGGCGTTCGCACGTCGACGACATGCTCGATGTCAATCTGATCTGAAGGGCCCGGTGCGTTGTTCTCAGCTGGCTGCTCGGGAGTGGGTGCCGTGCGCCGCCGGGGCCATCGTACATGTTGCCAGTATCGGGAGCTTTGCCGCAGAGGAAAATGCGTCGATCTACTGTGCGAGCAAGGCGGCACTGTCCTCGCTGGCGCAGAGAATGGCCCTGGAACTGGCTGCGTACCGGATCCGCGTGAACGCGGTGGCCCCAGGTGACATTCTGACCGCGGCGAGCCAGAATAACGTACCAGGTCGCTATAGCCGCCTCACTCCGCTAGGACGGCAAGGGCGGCGGGAGGAGATCGGCGAGACTGTGGCGTTTCTGCTGAGCGATCGTGCGTCGTTCATCACCGGGCAGACTCTGGTGGCCGACGGCGGGTTTTTGAGTTACTGAACCGAGGAGCAATTATGCGATTTATCGATTCCGACAACGAGTTTCCGATCAGTTCCGCGGTGTTGCATAGCGGGAAGGTGTTTGAGGCAGTTGTCACGGGCATTCCAGACGGCAGCCATCACCCGGTTGCGGGCGGGGCGGCGGCCGAGATGCGGGAGGCGCTCCGCCAGTTGGACGTTCTTCTCGCTGAGGCCGGCGTGGATCGGAAAGCGGTGTGCACCGCGAGGCTCTACCTGCAGGATGTGCTGGCCGATATCGGGGCCGTCAACGAGGTGTGGAAAGTGTACTTTGGCAACCATCCGGTTTGCCGGCGTGCGTACGGTGTACAGCTGCAGGCGGGAATGCTGGTGGAAGCCGCGTTTACGGCAGAGGTTGGCTAGCCGTTGTTTCTGCCGGTGCGGTAGGGCTCCATTGAGCCAAGGCAGTTTCGAGCGAGGAGAGCAATAATGGCTTGCTGAGGAAGTCGTTCATCCCGGCGTCGATGCAGTGCTGCCGGTCTTCTGCCATTGCGCTTGCGGTGAGGGCGATCACGGGCAGAGTCTTGTACGCGCCGCCCCAGGACCGCAGTTCCCTGGTCGTTTGATAGCCGTCCAATTCCGGCATCTGACAGTCCATCAGCACGAGGTCGATCTCCCTGTCGCGTAGAGAGTCTAATGCCTCGCGGCCATGTTTGGCCAGAATGACTTCACATCCAAGACGGATCAACATCTTCCGGAAGATCAGTTGATTCACTTGATTGTCTTCGGCCAAGAGCACGGTTAGCCCGCGGGTTGCGTTCCCCTTCGGACTCACCGGCGGAAAGATGGCTGAAGGCGGGGTTTCCGGCGCCGATGTCGCTTCACAAGGCAGAGTTACGCTAAATACCGAACCTTTCCCCAACTGGCTTTCCACGTGAATCTCGCCGCCCATCGCATCCACGAACCGGCGCGCGATTGAAAGCCCCAATCCGCTTCCGCCGAACTGGCGTGTCGTCGAAGAATCCGCCTGGACAAATGGCTGAAACAGAGACGGAATCTTCTCGGTCTCGATCCCGAGTCCCGTGTCACGTACCTGAAAGGTGACAGTCTGTGACTCCGCGTTACTGGTGAAATTCAGCCATACCTCGCCGAGAGCCGTGAATTTGACGGCATTTCCGACGAGGTTCAAGAGTATCTGCCGCAGCCGTTGCGGATCGCTCAGGATGAACTCGGGGAAGCTCGGATCGAGCTTAAGGCAAAGGTTGACGCCCTTCGATTCCGCCTTGGGCCGGAACAGCGCGATCAGGGTTTCCCCGAGTTCGCGGGTATTCACGGGCGACCGTTCAAGGGTAAGTTTGCCGGCTTCCACCCTTGCCAGGCTGAGAATGTCGTCGACGATGGAAACCAGATTTTCGCCCGATTCCCGGATGACGGAAACCAGCTGCTTTTGGTCCAGGTCCAGCGGTGAGTCATCGAGAATCTGCACGGCTCCCAATACACCGTTCATCGGAGTGCGAATCTCATGGCTCATTGTTGCCAGGAACTCAGTTTTTGCGCGGTTCGCAGCTTCGGCGGCGTGTTTGGCAGTTTCGAGGGTAGCGGTCCTCTCTTCCACTTTTTGCTCAAGCCACCGGGTTCGCTCGATCAACTGCCGGTGCCGGTTCCACAGCAAGAACCCTAATCCTGCCAGGACCATGAGCACCGCAAGGGCCCGCACTCCGGCGCGCTGATGAAACGCCGGCTCAACGGTCAGCTGCACCCGCAACTCTGGGCCGTTCCACGTCCCGGGCTGGCTCGAGGTTTGTACCAGAAACGTGTAGTCTCCCGGTGGCAGCTTCGTGTATTGTGCGGTGCGCTGTTCGTTGCAGGTGCCCCATCCGGCATCATATCCCTCCAAACGAACCCGGCAGAACTCTCCGCCCAACGGGTCCAATCGGATGGTCTGGAAAAGAAACTCCAGGGATTGCTGTCCTGGTGCGATTCTCGGTGTTTGGTTCAGGTCTACCGGCTTTCCATCGCTGTTGAGTCTCAAGAGCACGGCTGCTGGCGGGCGCGGGACGCGCTCAAAGTCGGCCGGTTGCAGCGAGACCAGTCCCAGCAGGCCCGGGAACCAGATCCTACCGCTGAGATCGGTCGCCCCGGTCGCGGACGTAACCAGCCCGAAATTGGTCGTCGGCAAGGCTTGCGCTTCACCGAATCGCTCAAAAAATGGCTGATTTTCTGGATTGATGTCGCGTCCCGCAGCAACCTCGATGGCTTTTCGGCGCCAAAATCGCAGCAGTCCCTGGCGCGTAGCGCACCAGATTTTGCCGAAACGATCCTCGCTGATGTGAAAAATCTGGTTACCGAAGAGCAACGGTTTCGCCGTGAGATATCGGGATTCTCTGGTTGAGTAGATTTCAAGCCCGTCCGTGGTTCCAATCCACAGCAAACCGTCCCTGTCCGAGCTTAGGCTGTACCAACCACGAGCCCGCTCCGCTTGGGCGTTTACTGCGGCGTAATACGCGCCGGCCTCCATGTAGTGCAACCCTGCGTACTGTGCGAGAGCCCAGATCCGTCCGCTGGGATCCTTCGTCCATTGCCGAATTCGCTGCGGGCCCGGAACCTGTTCAGCGCTGTAGTGTTCCTGGCCCGGTCCGCCAAGGATTCGGGTTAATCGGAAATTGCCAAAGGCATTGGCGAGTAACAAGGCGTTGCCGTTTTCCCACGTGATTGCGGTCAGTCCCCTATATAGAACGGGCCCGGTCACCTGTATGGGCCGCGGGCCGAAGCGGTCGGCACGCAGCAGGCCGGCCGACCCGGCGGCGATCACTCCTCCATCCGGGTGGCTCACGAGTGCCTGGGCCTGGTTGTATCCGGGATAGCGGACGTTTTCCACCATTCTCCCGTCTGCGATCCGCACAAGCCCGAGTTCCTTGAGGCTGCCCCATACCGCGCCATCCCGGTCCACCGCCACACCGGTCAGATGGCTTTCCGGCAGTCCCTCTCGACGTGTGAAGCTCTGGAAGATCGCCGGACTTAGCCGGTACAGGTTTCCCCACCGGCCGCCAACCCAGATATTTCCTTGGGGGTCCTCCGCAATCGCCAAGAGCAGTTCTTCCTGTTCCGCCCCGACGGGAATCGACTCAACTCGGTCCCGGCAAATCCGGCCGATGCTCTGGGCAAGTCCCACCCACAGGCATCCGGACCGGTCTTCGTGGAGGGAGAGAACCGTTTTCGACGCCAATTCCGCTTTGCCTCCCCAGGCGCGGAACTTGCCGTCCTTCCACTCAAATACCCCACATGAACTCGCAATCCAAACCGAACCGCTTCGCCCGGCGAGCATTCGCAGTGGCGTTCCACCTGTGGTGCGATCCCATTTGGCCAGCCGGTTCCACTGCGCTGCCTGTCCGGAGCCAGGAGATGATCCTTCGTAGAAGTATCCGTTGCTCATTAACGCCCATAGCCGTCCGTCCGGGCCACGGGTTGTTAGATTCAGCCCGAGCCCGCCGGGAACGTTCATGACATCGGTCTCAGCAAGAGGCGGTGGTAACGGAGCAGACAGGTTCGGATTTCCGGCCGGCAGTGAGGCCGGTTTGATGATCTCAATTCGCCGTCGGCGGAAAATCTCTACCCGTTTTCCGTCGGGAAGCACTCGCAAAGCCAATATGGCTTGTGAGTCGCGCTCCGGTTTTGGCGCCTCGATCCCGGTCAGGCGGAAGTTGGCGAACCCGCCGAACCGGTCCGGTTCCAACCGAAACACGCACCCGCTCGACGAGCCGGCCCAAATACTCCTGTCCGGCCCCAATGACAGGGCGGTCAGAGTACTTCCGCTGCAACTTCCCGTGCCCATCGGCCGGAACTGGTCTCCAAGCGGCAGCACCTGGGCCCTTTGTCCGTCGAAACGGACTAGCCCATGATTTGAGGCCAACCAGACGTAACCATCGCCCGGCGCAAGCACGGCAGCAAACGTCTCCTCGGGGATCCCATCGGGCGCGCCCCATCGGGTGATGGATAGCCTCGCCAGTCGATCTTCCGGGGCGATCGAAAAGACAGGCTGAGATGTGGCGATACAGATGTAGAGCGCGGAGAAGAATCCAAACGAGCCTTTAGCTCCAATCGGAGGTACTCTCGAGGCGCAGAAAGGCACGAGTGACTTATCGGCCCAAGCGCGATCAATCTTTAGCCCGATCCGATAGCGCGCCCGATCCACTCGTATGCCGCTTGGCGCTCGGCATCCGGAAAATCATGTTCGCAGTCCGGGTGCGAGACGTGCAGACCGGCTCCTGCCCCAAACAACTCATACACACCCCGCGCCGCTGCCACAATACGATCCACGCTCGCCGCGCGGAAATTCGCGTCGCGCAATGGTGCGTTGACGAACAACGGCCGCGGTGCCAACGCGGCAATTAATTCGTAGAAGTCAAACGGAACCCTTTCCGGATGCCCAAAGTGTTCGCGCAGTCGCATCATGTACCTTGGCTGCACCCAACCTTTAATGTTTCCGCCGTAGTAGTCCAGAAAGGAATCAAATCCACAGCTCGAAACAATCACCCGGATCCGCTTGTCATGTACGGCGGTGTAAATCGCGTTATGTCCGCCCAGCGAATGCCCAATCGCTCCATACGCCCCTCGGTTGACATAGCGCAATCCGTCCAAAATATCCAGCGCCCGCACGTTATCCCAGATCGCCTTCATCGTTCCGCTGGCGTACCCGAGCTTATCCAGATCCGGCTGGTAATCCGCCAACTGCACATAGCTGGGTGAGATGGTGACGTAGCCCCGTTGCGTTAACTCCGCCGCATATTGCCGGTTCGGCCGCCCGCCAAGCCCAACGACGACTTTGTAGCCCGCCACGTTATCGGTCGGGTGAAGGCACAAGACCGCGGGAGCTTTCTTCCCAGCCAGAGCCGTTTTGGGAACACAAAGAAACGCCGATGTTCGCGAACCCGGTTCAGAGGTGTAGGAGATCGATCGCCGGACATAGCTGCCCATGTCGGTTTCGTCATGTACCGTCACCGCGAGCGGACAGCGTTTGGCTCGGCCCGGGAGTGGCCCGGTGATCTGGTGCATACCCGCCAAGGCCTCCCGGCGGCGGGATTCCCATTCCTCAGGGGTGCGGGCGACTCGGACCGACCCAAAAGGTCCGCGCACCTCCAATAGGTTCACCCGGCTCAGTCCGCGAATGGGCGGGATCGCGGGAGTCGCCTGCGCTCCCGTGATCATCGAAATTCCGGTCAGGAACAGTCGCCGATTCATCATTTAGGACTTCGCTTCGGCGTACTCTTCCATCGGCGGTTGAGGCATGTGTCACGTGCCTTCCGTACCTTACCCACCTTACCCATGCCTCCTTTGCCTATGCGCCCAAGGAGATGGTACTGTCCGAATTTGTCGTCTGACTGGAGCGGCATCCGAGTGTCAGAGTTTAGTGTAGCCGATCACTCGCCTGTTGCAACCGGACAAATCGACTTTAACTCGGATTTCCGTTTGCCCGCGCCACGCTCTCTTGAGGAAGCACCGGTAACTCGACGCTTGAGGGACAGCCCGCCCGGCCCGAGCCATCTTCAACTCTGGACCGCGATTCCGGCACAATGGCATTTGCGCGCGCCGAATATGAAGGCCCTGGGCCGGGGCGCACCCAAACGTCCATTGAATTATTTTTCGTGTTGATTTATAAAGCCTTACGTCCATCCCTGCCCAACACGCCAACCGCCTACGTGTACAATCCACAATCAGGGTGGTTAGTTCCGTCCATCAACCACTGGGGCCGGCGAAAACACAGATTTGATTTTCTGCGTCACCCACCTTATAACTCTATGGCAAATAGTCACTTAAAGCTGATCCTCTGGACGCGACGCGATTTCCGGCGCCTTGTTCCATCCCGTGCTCCGCGTTGCGGTTACTGCTACCCGCACCCCGGATGCCATTCCAGTGGCGAAAACACGAATTTAGTTCTCTGCGTCACCCGTCCTGCTAATCCTTTGACAAATAGTTACTTAAATCTGATCCTCCGGACGCGACACGAATTTCCGGCGCCTTTTTCCATCCCGTGCTCCGCGTTGCGGTTACGGCAGCCCGCACCCCGGAAGTCGTTCCAGCGGCGAAAACACAGATTTGATTTTCTGCGTCACCCCCCTGCTAACCCTCTGACAATCAGCCGCTTGAAGCCCGATCTCCCGGGCGCGATCCGAGTTTCCGGCGCCTTTCCCTGTCCCGAACCAGGCGGCGGCTTTACCCCGCCTTTGTACCCTCCAAACTCGCTCCGGCAACAAAAAACACAATTCAACGTTCTGCGTCACGCCGATTCCCAGCCTCCATCGACGCCGGCGTTGACGAAAATATTCGCGAAATTCGCGAAAGTTCTTCAACCGCCGAAGACCTTTTTGTTGTATAATCTTGACAGTGTAAAGCAAGGAGGAGCTCTAAACATGAGCCCAGCCGTATCCGCAGCCATTTGTACGCTTACCTCTGCCGCCCTGATGCTGGGTGCCGGGAATCCGCCCAAAAAGGCGCAACCCGAGTCCATGCCTGCCGAGGCTTTCGCCGAAGCCCACGCCCCTCTTTTCCAGCCGCCGCCTTCGAAGGACGCGGGCGCGCTCACCGAGAAGATCGCGCCATCCACGCCGGGAGGGAAGCCTGCGGCGCGCGCGGCGCGCCGCAACTTCATCGACGAACACATCTTCGGCAAGATGGAGCGCGACGGCGTCCCCTACGCGGCGCAATCGACCGACTTCGAATTTCTGCGCCGTGTCTCGCTCGATCTCACGGGCCGCATACCTTCCGCCGAAGAAGTTCGCTCGTTTACGTCCGATCCGGATCCGGCTAAGCGCGACAAACTCGTGGACCGCCTGCTCAAGAGCGAAGAGTTCGTCGACAGGTGGGCATACTATTTCATGGATCTGTTCCGCGCCAATGGAAAAATGGGCCGCGGCCAGAACCTGTTCCACTATTGGATGAAAGAGAACCTGCGTGTCGACCGCCCCTATGATGACGTGGCCCGGTCCATGATCGCGGCCTCCGCGAAAAGTAATCACGTGGTGGCGGCGTCGAATGTGATCGCGCGTGAGCATGTGCAGGGCAAGCCGCAGCCAGACGATGGGAAAGACTGGGGCATGGTTCACCAGCTCGATACTCACGACGAGTTGAACGTGCTCTACGGCAGGACGTTCCTGGGCGTGAACCTTTCCTGCGTTTCGTGCCATGACGGCAAGGGTCACCTCGAAAAGGTCAATGTTTGGCTGAGCCGGCAGAAGCGGTCGCAATTTTTCCAGAATTCTGCTTTCATGGGCAATTCGCGCTACCTGATGTATTGGGAAGACGGGAAACCGCAGTCCGGCGAGTTCCTGATCGACGACAACAGCCCCGGCTACGATACCAAGGGCGCGAGCATGATTCGCGTCCCCCGCTTTGGCGGCCCGAACACTCCCGCTTACATCATGACCGGCGAAAAGCCGAAGGCGGGGGCGGAGCCGCGCGAGGAACTCGGCCGCATGATCACCGCCGATCCTCAGTTTGCGCGTGCCACGGCGAACATGTTCTGGGCAAGGCTGATGGGCTTCGGAATTGTAGAACCGTTTGATGAATTTGACCTGGCGCGTCAGGATCCGAAGAACCTGCCGTCCGGATGGGATTTGCAGCCGTCTCACCCGGAACTGCTGAACGCTCTCGCGAAGGATTTCCGGGCGAACAACTTTAGCCTGCGTACCCTGCTAGGTACGATTTGCAAGTCGAACGCGTATCAACTGTCGGCTCGTTACAACGGCGAGTGGAAGGATTCGTATACCAAGTATTACGCCCGCAAGTTCGTCCGTCAGTTGAACGCCGAGGAGATTCACGACGCTATCGCCACGGCCACCAGCCGGCCCGGCTCGTTCGCCTACGGCGGCGAAAAGATGGGTATGGCCATGCAGTTGAGCGGCCCGGCAGGTGGCGGGGACGTGCGTTACTTCATGCAGACCTTCGGCCAGTCGAACCGCAGCAACCCGGCGCGCAATCCAACCGGATCGCCGCTCCAGCCTCTCTTGTTGATGCAGTCTTCGGTCGTGAACGATCGCGTTGTGGCAGCGAAGGACAGCCGCGTTCAGCGCTTGCTCGACACTTATAAGAGCGACGACAATCGCGTGGTGGAAGAACTTTTCCTCGCCACGCTGAACAGGCCGCCCGCGGAAACGGAAAGCAAGGTGGCGCTCGAAGCGTTGGGAAAGAACCGGATTGACGGCGCGCAGAACCTGCAGTGGGCCCTGATCAATCAGGTGGAGTTCGTGTTCAATTACTGAGAGGGCGCGATGACATTCAAGACAGTTGGAGAGGTCACTCAGTCCCGGCGCGATCTTCTGAAGTTTGGCGGTATGGGCTTGCTCGGCGCGTCCGCGGAGGCGGTTTGGCCGCTGCAGGCTGGCGCTACGGAGACGAAGGCCAAGCCCCGCGGAACCGCGCGCAACGTGCTTTTTTACGAGATATCGGGCGCGATCAGCCACATTGAGGGCTTCGACTTCAAGGAGTCGAAGGGCGTGCCGAAAGATCTGGATGTACGCAAAGTGCGGAACGATCTGTATCTTTCGAATCTCCTCTTCCCGAAGGTCGCGAAGCAAATGGACAAGGTGGCGATTCTTCGTTCGATGCTTAGCCACGAAGAAGTCCACTTCCGGGGACAGTATTATCAGCAGGCCGGGCGTCAGTTGAATCTGGCATTCGCGCGGGAGATTCCGTCGATTGGTTCGGTCGTTGCGATGGAACTGGAACAACGCCGCCGCCCAACGGATACCTTCCCTGCATACATGTCGTTCTATTTGGAGAAGGGCGCGGCGGGAGCGCTTTCGACAGGTTTCTTGCCCCCGAGATTCTCCGTCGTGGATATCAATCCGGAGTCCGCGGTGAAAGGCGGGGCGCTCGACCAGAAAGCGGTTGAGCTGCTTGAAGAGCGCTGGCGGCTGTTACGCGAGCTTCGCGATTCCCGCGCTGTGAAGCCGGCTTCATACGGGCGCGACATGGCGGGCTACGAGGACTACTATGAGACAGCCCACAGGCTGTTGACCGACAACCGCTGGCCGGATGCGTTTAAGATCAAGGACGAAGACCGCACACGCTACGGGAACAATCCGGTGGGCATTTCCTGCATCCTGGCTCGTAATGTTCTTGCCGAAGACGCCGGTACGCACTACATTCATATCTGCCACCCCGGTTGGGATCACCACGTCAAGATCTGGGACAGGAAGGCGGAGTCGAACCACTACAAATTGTGCGCGGAGTTCGATCCGGCGTTCTCGAGTCTGCTCGAAGATCTCGCCGCCACTCGGTCGAAGACCGATCCCGCGAAAACGCTGCTCGATGAGACGCTGGTCGTGTGCATGAGCGAATTTGGCCGGACCATCGGTGCCCTCAACAACATGGCGGGCCGCGACCACTACAATAAGTGCTATCCGGCGCTGTTTGCGGGAGCGGGCGTTAAGGGCGGCCGGAACCTCGGCGCGACGGACGCTGACGGCGGGAAGTGTCTCGATACGGGATGGGACCGTCGGGAGCAACCGCGGATGGAGAATATCACGGCGACCATGTTCTCCGCGCTGGGGATCGACTGGAGCAAGGAGATCAGGAATACTCCGTCGAAGCGCGCCTACGCGTACGTGGACCCGCTCGGTCCGAGCGGCTACATTCCCACGGATGAGATTTCCACGATTTACGGATAGGCTGGCCGCGTTTTTCCGCGCTGCGCTGGTCTGCGCTCCCATGCTGTGTGTCGCGGCCGAACCCGGCATGACGTTTATTCCGGGTGGCGAGTACATGCGCGGACGCACGCACAAGCTCCCGGACGACGACCTGCAGTGGTATCCCGAAATCATGAAGGACGATCGTCCCGTGAAGCGCATCACGGTCGACGCGTTCTACATCGATACCTACGAAGTCACCAGCGAGCAGTACGAAGAGTTCGCAAGAGCGACCCGTCATCGAGTTCCCTATCACTGGCCGCAGGGGCGCATTCCTGCGGGATACGCCAGAAAACCGGTTGCGAACGTCAGTTGGGAGGATGCGTCGGCGTACGCCAAATGGGCCGGAAAACGATTGCCCACTGAGGCCGAATGGGAACGAGCGGCACGCGGTTTGGCCGAGGGTCTTAAGTATCCCTGGGGTGACAGGAATCCGGCGAAGACGGACGCCCGGTTCGGCGCCGTGGACGGTCCTGCCGAGACCGGAAAGTTCGCCCCGAATTATTTCGGACTCTACGATATGGCAGGTAACGTTTGGGAGTGGTGTTCGGATTATTACGAAAAGGACTACTACGCGAGATCGCCGGAAGGCAATCCGAAAGGACCCGAAAGGGGCGCCTATCGGGTGATCCGGGGTGGATCCTGGGCGGACGTGTCGAAGTACCTGACATGCGCCTATCGAAGTTGGGCGCGCGCGGCCGAGCGAAGTCCGAACATTGGATTCCGTTGTGTGAAGAGTCTGCGCGCCCGCCCCAGATAGCCAGGCTACTTTCCGCGCAGCTTCTTCCAGAACGCGCGAGGCTCGGGTTCAATTCCCAGCAATTTCAGGTATGGATCCGCTTCGGCCTCGCTTAGTTGATTTGGCAGATCGCGCAATACGGACGCTTCGCGCAGCCGGCAGAAGTGATCGATACAGTGCCAGCAGGAGTTGACGTGCCGCTCCATCTGGCCGCGGTTTGACCACGTGGCGCGGCCGTCGATGATGTCGAGGAAAGCTTTCGCCGGAAGACAATCCGCGGTTCGCGCCTTCAGCGCTTCGCCAATCAAAACGGCGCCGTTGTCCGCCACGACGCTTCGGCGCCACGAACTCATCTTGACTCGAAGCATTTCGGCCGCTCGTTCTCTAGCGCGCACGGCGGTATCTGGAGCCATCTTCAGCATTCGCGACGTAGGTTGCTCATCGTAGCTCATCGTTTCAAGCCAGACAGCCTGTTTCTCCGTGAGGGTCAGAGGCGCAAGAGCTTCCGCCAGAGTCTCCAGATCAAGCGGGCATTCCGCGGGCGGAGTGCCGCGGTCCCGCTCCGCTTCCCCCAACACGCGCGCACGCAAGGCCAGAAGGAAGTGGCGTTCGGGCGCGGGGTCGAAGGAATCGAACAGACTCGCCGTCGAAGCCCGGAGTGAAACGAGAATGCGTTCGACGAGGGCGGCATCGTTCTTGCGCGACGGAAAATAATGGCCGATCAGCCAGCCAAGTACTGGAACATAGCGGGAGACGAAATACGCCCAGCCTTCACGTTTTCCTTCGCGGCAGTCGCGAATCATGTCGTAGCAGGTATAGATCATGTTCTAAGCGGTTGAGCGAGTGTTGCGAATGCTTCGGGTCCGATGGTGAAGCGCCGCCCGGCGGCGCGGGCCGTCTCTTGCATGCGGAGCGTGAGCGAAGCCTGAAATACGGGATCGTGCCAGTGCTCGTAACCGTTTTTCCGGCTGATCCGGAAGCCGGCGTCGCGCGTGGTGGCGCCGGACGATTTCGTGGCGCGCACATGAAAGGGATCGCCGATGAGGTCGCAGCCGGTGGCGTCAATCGCGGCCCGCACAAGAGCTTCGGGGTCGCAGGGCAGCACCGGAGCGAGTGTCGCGACAACGGAAATGCCCGCTTCCCGCAGGCGGCGCACTGCGTCGAGACGCGATTCGAAGGGAGCGCAGTGCGGTTCGTAGAGCCTGCGCACGCGCTCGTCGTTCGTGGTGATCGAGAAGCCTACCCGAAGCGTGGTCAGGGAGGATAGCGTCCGCAGCCGGTCGAGATCGCGAAGAACCAGTGGCGCGCGCGTCTGAATCGCGAACACCCGCGGCGGTGAAGCGATTGCCGCATCGAGCACGGCGGGCATCATTTCTTCCGTCTCTTCGGCTGGCTGATAGGGATCGACGAGCGGCGAGCAATAGATGATCTGATGTGGCTTCAAAGATTTCCCCAAGAGAGCGGCGGCATTTGTCTTGAACGTGGTCATCTGGCCCCATCGCGTCCAGTCTTCGCGCTTCAGACCGCCGTAGACGCCCATTGTGGGGACGTAGCAGTAAGTGCATCCGAAGGTGCAATTCCGGGCCGGGGTGAGCGAGTGGGTGAAGCCCGCCTGCGCGATAAAGCCGCTGGTCGAACTGAGAATGCTCTTCGCTTCGGAATGATGGATGGGAAACTGCATGTGCCGCGTCCCACGCCGGTGAGGGAAAGGAGGCGATTAGCGGTGCCTGAAGGTGATCCGGCCCTTTGTCAAATCGTAAGGGGACATCTCGAGCGTGACCTTGTCGCCGGCGAGGACGCGAATGCGGTTGCGGCGCAGCCTGCCCGCCAGATGCGCGAGAATGATCCGTTCGTGCTCGAGTTGAACGCTGAATAAACCACTGGGAAATTTTTCAAGGACTGTTCCCGATACTTCGATATTGTCTTCTTTACTCATTCCACATTCTCTTGTTCGTCCCTCTTAACCTTGTCCGCCCGGCGTCCTGGGCCGCGGCGCGGCGGGCGGACAGGTATCGCTGACGCTTTAGCCGACCGTGACGTTGGCGGCCTGCAACCCCTTCGGACCCCTTGTCACTTCGAACTCCACTCGCGCACCCTCGTCCAGGCTTCGATAACCATCGGACTGGATCGCGGAGAAGTGAACGAAGACGTCCTCTCCATTCTCGCGTTGAATGAATCCGTATCCTTTTGCGGCGTTAAACCACTTCACTGTACCTTTTTCTTTCATCGGTGTTTCCTTGTATGCTTATCTACATCATTCTTGTGTTTCGGACTACCCAAAAAGCGAAAGAGGGGCTGCGGCTTCGACCACGCCGGCAACCCCCCTTCTCGAATCTCGGAACAAGCGGAATGCACAAGTCAAACGCACATTTAGTATAGCCTATTTCGAAACCGCATTTGTCAACCGGCGGAAAAACCATTGGCGATACGGCCGCCAGGTTTCAACGGGATAGTTCACCGCTCTCCTCGAAGTGACGATGAACTCGAACTGCGCCGGAGAATGCGAATAGGCGCTGACGCCGCCGGCTGTCAGCGATCTGCGTTCGGCCGGGCTCTGGCTGGGCTTGCCGGCTCACCGCTGGGCGTTGATCGCTTCCTTCTGCTACACTCCGGTCATGTCTGTATTGGCTAACCGGGCCGGGCGCGCGACAATCATTGGCCTGCTCTTGATCCTGCTGTTCGGGGCGCGTACCATCGCCTCCTTCTTTATTGAATACGCCTGGTGGAGCGAACTCGGCCAGACCGACACCTGGCTGAACAAGCTTTCCTACGAGGTTCTACCCGTCATTGCGGCCGCGCTTGCCGCCTTCGTTGTGCTTTGGATCGCACACGCTCGGGGCGTGAAGTTCTCCGGAGCGAGACTGCTCGAACATCCGCTTTATCTGAAGATCTCGACGGCTGTTCTCTTGTTTGCGGGCTACGTCACCGCCGCAAGCTCGCTCGATCCCTGGACCATCGTGCGCTTTGCCGGCGCGCGGCGTATCCCCGCGGACGCAGCGGCGTGGCACGACGCCATATTCGGCATGCCGCTTGCCTTCTATCTCTTCGACCTGCCGTTCTACACCTCGCTGCGCCAGTTCCTGCTCACGCTGACGGTGGCCTGTGTCGTCGTCTATTGGGCCGCGGCGCGCGGCTGGCAACTGCGCTATAAATTTCCGGAATGGCGGAATCAAACCGAGATCGACCCCGCGATGTTCCGTCTGGAAGGCGGCCTCGAATCGAAGTTCCTCCGCGGAGCGGCCGCGGTCGCGCTGCTCGCCTTCGCCGTCAGGTTTTATCTCGGCAGGTATGAGATGGTCTGGAACGACCACGGTTTCATGGTTGGCGTCGATTACGTCGACGAGCACATCGCGCTGCCCTTGCAGTGGCTCCTGGTTGCGGCAAGCGCCGCCGCGGCCGCGCTTGTGATGGCGCGCCGGTGGGTGCTTGCCGCGTCAATGGCCATTGCGCTCGTGGTCGAGTTCGCGGTCCCGAAACTCGTCGCTTCCCTTTACGTGCGCCCGAACGAGATCTCGCTTGAGCAGCCCTACATCAAGACGCACATTCAAGCCACGCGCAGCGCGTTCGGCCTCGAGAAGCGCGTCCGTGAGGTCGATTTCAAGGCGCGGCCCGAGGCTCGCATCGATCCGGCCAAACACAAGAACCTGCTCGACAACGTCCGTCTCTGGGACTGGCGCGCCTTTCACGACACGGTGACGCAGATCCAGGCGCTGCGCCCTTACTACGTCTTCGCCGATAGCGACGTGGATCGATATTTGATCGACGGCCAGTATCGCCAGGTGCTGCTCACTCCGCGTGAGCTCGACATACGGCAGCTTGCCGACGCCCGCACGCGCTGGATCAATCCGCACTTCATCTACACGCACGGCTACGGGTTGGTCCTCGCCGAGGTAAGCAAGATCACAACCGACGGATTGCCCGTGCTGCTCGTTCAGAACGCGCCAGCCGAGGTAAAGACGAACAGTCTCAAGCTCACCCGCCCGGAAATCTACTACGGCGAAGTGGTTCACGAGCCGGTCTTCGTGCGGACTGCGCAGCCCGAGTTCAACTACCCATCGGGAGCCGACAACGTTCACGCACGCTACGAAGGTAAAGGCGGCTTCCCGATCTCCTCGTTCGGCATGCGTCTCGCGGCCGCCGTGAACGAAGGCGCGTTCAACATCCTGCTCACCGGTTACCTGACGCCTGAAAGCCGGATGATGATCCATCGCAGGGTGCGCGACCGTCTGGAGCATCTCGCGGGATTCGTCGAGTGGGATACCGACCCATATCTGGTCATTACTGAAGCGGGACGTCTGGTGTGGATCGTGGACGGATACACGACTTCGAATGCGCATCCATATTCGCGCGGGCTTCGCTTCCGCGAAGGCGGCCGCGTGAATTACATCCGAAACTCGGTGAAGGCGACTGTGGACGCCTATGACGGCGACACGCGGCTCTACTTGTTCGACACCGCTGACCCCATCATTCAGGCCTACCGCAATCTGTTCCCGTCGCTGATTCGTCCGGCCTCGGAGATGCCTCCCGATCTCCGGGCGCACGCGCGATATCCCGAAACGCTGTTCCGCGCGCAGGCGGAGATTTATCGGACCTTCCACATGCTCGACCCGCAGGCCTTCTATAACAAGGAGGACGTCTGGGATTTGTCGCGGTACACGGCGGGCCAATCGGGAAAGCCGGAGCCGGTGAGCCCCACCTATGTGGTGGCGACGCTGCCGGGCCAGGACAAGCCGGAGTTCCTGCTCCTTACTTCCTTCACGCCGCGTTCGAAGGACAACCTCATCGGCATGATGGTGGCACGGTGTGACGGCGAAAACCTCGGTGAACTGATGGTGCTGCAACTGTCGAAGCAGCAACTCATCTTCGGGCCAATGCAAATCGCCGCGCGCATCAACCAGGACCAGACGATTTCGAAGGACCTCACGCTCTGGAACCAGCAAGGCTCGCAAGTGCTGCGCTCGCAGACGCTGGTGCTGCCGGTGGAGGATACGTTTCTGTACATCGATCCTATTTACATTCAGGCTACCGAGGCTCGCATGCCGCAGTTGAAGAAGATCGTGCTGGCAATGGGGAATACGCTTATATACGCGGACACCTACGCCGACGCGATCGCTCAGCTGAGCGGAAACGCGCAGGCCGTGGCGCGTGAAGCTTTGGCGGAGGCCGGGAAGCCGGCGGACGGGAAAGCGGCGGCCGCGCCGGCGGCCACGGGCGACAGACGGCTGGACAGCATCCGCCAGCACCTTCGTCGTTACCGGGAACTTTCGGCGCAGGGCAAGTGGGCGGAGGCTGGCAAGGAATTGGAAGCCATCGAAGCCGAGGCGCGGTGACCGGTATCTGTGGTGGTTCAGTGGTGCAATTGTGTTTGTGGAGAAGGCTTCAGGCTGGATAGCGGCGGACGAATTCCGCGCGCTGACGGAACCGGTCGTCGCCCGTTGAAGCAAATCACATCAACAGGGCATCCAGCCTCCCAACGCCTTTTCCAGAGGTGCTTTCGCGCCGCTTTGTTCAGTGCGTCTACAACAATAGGCGCGGCTTTTTTGCGTTCATCTTGAAAAGGTTTTGTATTTCCTGCGCCGTCATCATTTTCGAGATGTCTGGCGTAATCGATCCATTTGGCGACAGCAACCTGGACAACGGCGTTTTCGCGAATTTGCCCAAGCATCTGCGCGACCCTCGCCGTGCGGTCCTGCTTTGAAAGCATTTGGCAACTCAGGCCGTTCTGCTCGAATTTGAGTACCCGCCTCGTTGCTCGCCCGCCCTGAACCTCAGTGAAAATCGTGCGACACCGCGGCCGGGCCCGCCGTTAGCCTATGAACGCGTCCGGCTTTGATCGCGATCACGCCATCCTGATTTTGCAGAATTCCATCGATTAGCAGAAACGATTCACTCAAAACCTGAGTCTTGAAATGATCGAACGTGGCGGGCGCGAGGATCGCATTCATGATGCCCGTTTCATCCTCCATGCTCAGAAATACAAAACCCTTCGCCGTTCCCGGACGCTGGCGCACGATTACCGCTCCGGCAATCCGCACCACGCGGCCGTCCGGAACCCGTCCGAGATCGCTCGCGCGCGTCACGCCCAATCGATCGAGCCTCGTGCGGCTGTATGCCATAGGATGTCTGCCCACCGTCAGACCCGTGCCGCCGTAATCGGCCATCAGGCGCTCCTCCCCGCTCATCGGCGCAAGCGGCGATGACTCATCCTTCTCGCATAGCTCAACGAGCAGCGGACCGGCGGGAAGCACCGCGCGTTGCGCCTGCCATAGAGCGTCGCGGCGGTGAATACGATGAATGCCGTCGAGCGAATTCAGCGCACCGATCTCCGCCAGACGTCCCATTTCGTCTTTCCGAAGCCGCACCCGCAACGCCAGATCGTCGATACTCGTGAACGGACGCTCCCCGCGGGCGCTCATCAGGGCGCGCGCCGATTCCTCGCGCAATCCGCGGGCATAGCGTAGACCGAGCCGTACAGCGAGACCCGTTACCGGACCGCCGGCGAGACCCTTGACCGGCCAGGAGGACTGTCCTGCCTCTATCGTGCATAGCCATTCCGATTTCGCCACATCCACAGGCAGCACCCGCAAACCGTGGCGCTGCGCGTCCTTCACCAGCACCGCCGGCGAATAGAATCCCATCGGCTGATTGTTCAGAATCGCCGCCGTGAACGCCGCCAGATAATGGCACTTGAGGTAAGCGCTCGCGTAGGCCAGCAGCGCGAAACTCGCGGCGTGCGATTCCGGAAATCCGTACGCGGCGAACGACGTGATCGAAAGGACAATGCGGTCCTGCGGCTCGCCCGTAATCCCATTCGCCGTCATTCCGTCGCGAAGCTTCCCTTCGATCTCGCGCATCCGGGCTTCGGACCGCTTGAATCCAAAGGCGCGGCGCAACTCTTCGGCTTCGCCGCCGGAGAAACTCGCGGCGATCATCGCGATCTGCAACAGTTGTTCCTGAAACAGCGGCACCCCCAGCGTTTTCTCAAGCACAGGTTCAAGCGAAGGGTGCGGCGCACGCGCCGCTTCAAGCCCCTTCCTGCGCCGCAGGTAAGGATGGTACATCTGTCCCACGATCGGGCCGGGACGAATGATCGCGACTTCGACCACGATGTCGTAAAACGTCTTGGGCTTCAACCGCGGCAGGCACGACATCTGCGCGCGGCTTTCCACCTGAAACATTCCGATAGTATCGGCCGCCTGTAACGTCTTGTAGACCTCCGGGTCGTCGTTCGGAATCTTCGTCAAATCGACCTCTTCACCGTAATGTTCGCGGATCAGATCGATCGAATCCTCAAGCACCGCCATCATTCCCAAGCCAAGCAGATCGACCTTGATGATCTTCATGTCCGCGCAATCTTCCTTGTCCCATTGCACGATGACGCGGTCCTGCATGGAGGCCGGCTGCAAGGGCACGATGGAATCGAGGCTCCCGGCCGAGATCACCATGCCGCCCGAATGCTGGCCCAGATGCCTGGGGAGATCCTGAATCGCCTGAAAGAGCGTGAAGAACTTCCGCTCGAGTGGACGCGTCAAGTCGATGCCGGCTTCGCGGAATTTCTGTTCGGCCGTGTTCTTGTCATCCTGAAAGCCCCATTGCGGCGCAAGCTTTGCCAGACGCGAAGTTTCCTCCACGCTGAAGCCCAGAGCCTTTCCGACTTCCCTGGCCGCGGAGCGCCCGCGATACGTGATCACGTTCGCCGTCATCGCCGCTCCCAGGCGTCCGTAACGCTCGTACACATATTGAATGGCGCGCTCGCGCTGGTTGCCGCTCGGAAGATCCAGATCGATGTCCGGCCATTCGCCCCGGTTCGCCGATAGAAACCGCGCGAACAGAAGCTTGTACCGGATCGGATCGATCGCCGTAATGCCGAGCGCGTAACATACGATACTGTTGGCGGCCGATCCGCGCCCTTGCGCCATGATGTTGCGATCGCGGCAAAAGCTCACGATATCCCAAACGATCAGGAAATAGCCGGATAGATCCAACTGCTCGATCAGGGCCAGTTCCTCCTCCGCCTGGCTCTTCACTTTCCCCTCAAAGCTTCCGTAACGCCGCCACGCGCCTGCTTCGGTGAGTTTGCGCAGATACGAGTTCATCGTTTCGCCGTCTGGCGCGGGATAAGGCGGAAACTGGTAGCCAAGATCAGCCAGTGTGTAAGAAATCCGGGCGGCCAGGTGGCTGGTATTGGCGATCGCTTCGGGCAGATCCGCAAAGAGGCGCGCCATTTCCCGCTTGTTCTTAACTTGCCGCTCGGAGTTCCTCGCGAGCAGACGGCCCGCGCGTCCGATCGTTGTTTTATGACGGATACACGTAAGCACGTCCATCAACTCGCGATCATCGGCCGCCGCGTGAGAGACGCCGTTTGTAGCAACGAGCGGCAGCCGGAAACGGCGCGCGAGTTCGACGGCTGCCTGGTTCCGGCGCTCGTCCTCCCGCAAATGATGGCGCTGCAATTCGACAAATACGTTGCGCCCGCCGAAGGTGTCGACAAGACGCCGTATCTGGAGATTTGCTTCCTCCTCGCCGCCGCGCAATCCGGAAGCGAGCGGTCCCTCATCACCGCCTGTAAGACAAACCAGCCCCGCCGAATATTCCTCCATGTCCTCCCACAAGGCCGCGGCCTTTTCCTGCTCGCCATTTGCCTCGCGGAGCTTGATTTTCGAAAGCAACTTACACAGGTTCCGGTAGCCCTCCCGCGTTTCGGCGAGCAAAGGATACCTGAATCCTTCTTTCGAAGTTACTTCCGCTCCCACCAGCGGCGTTATCCCGGCTTTACCCGCGGCGTTGTGGAAACGCACCGCGCTCGAAAGGTTATCGCGGTCGAGCAGCGCCATCGACGGCATGTCGGATCCGGCCGCCTGCGCGGCGAGCGTTTCCGGCAAAGAAGAGCCTTCGAGGAAGCTGAATGCCGAGCGCGCGTGCAGTTCGACGTAGTTGTCAGTCATAACTGCCTTCCACGAACCACCCGCCCGGTTCGCGATAAAGGCGGTAGAGTTCGCCGCCCGCGAGCGCAATGTCCCACTCCTCCCGCCACCAGGAATAGGTTGTCCACCAGTCGCCGGACATGCGCCACGGTCCGGCATGGTCCTGAACCTTGCCGCGAATGTTTTTCGCAGCGACAAAACAGGGATGCTCCGCCGCTAGCGACACCTGCGCCTGTAACGGCGGGCGAAACCGGCGTAGGGCAAGCTGGATAGGGCTTGTTTTCGTCACGCAAGCCGCGCCCTTCCCACGGCCGCCCGTGAATTCGGTCATGCGGAAAGCGCCGGGGCGGTGTGTATCGAGCAGTTCCGGAGACCCCACTCGATCCTCGCCCGTGATCGCCTTGACGCGCTCGATCGTCAGCTTCAGCGCTACCGGCTCCGGCGCAAGTGGCGCGAACAATCCGCTCTGCGCCGCTTGCGGCTTCACCGGATTCGCACCCATCCAGACGTGAATCACGGCGGCCGCCGGCGGGTGTGCTTCCAGATCGAGGTGCAGTAATTTCAGAAAGGCTTTGGTGTCAAGCGAGGGCACGGGGAACCGTAATCTGGATTCGTGTGTCGTACGGTTCTCGAGCTTCAACCGTAGATGCAGTTCGTTGGTAGCGAGCGCACGCGTTGCCAGACGCGTTGCCAGACCATTCAGCAGCCGCGCCAGCATAAACGCCAGCGATTCGAGCAGTTCCACCGGATATTCCAGATCGAGTTCGCTCTCGAAGCGGATGGGATCCTCGATGGGTATAAGTTTGCGCACGGTCTGGCCGAGAGCCAGTTCCCGCAGCCGTAAACCCTCGACGCCAAGCCGTTCCGCGATGCCGAGCGGAGGCAGCAAGGCAAGGTCTCGAAAGCGATGGATTCCCCAGCGGTCAAGCGTTTCCCGCAGTTCGGGCGAAGGGTCGAGCAGTGTGACCGGCAGCATGCTCAGGAACTTGGCTTCATCACCCTGGGGAACGATACTGATGCCCTCGATGCCGCGGGCGGCGCGGATCGCGGCGTCTGGATTGGCAGCAATAGCGATGCGAATATCGAGGCCGTATTCCGCCGCGCGGCGCGCAATGGCGGCGGCGATATTCTGCGGAAATCCGAACAGACGGTCGAGGCCTGTAGTGTCGAGGGTAACCGCGCCCGGAGCGCTCCGCTCCACCACGGGAGAAAACTCGCACGCGAGCGCGGTCAAATCGCCGCTGCCGTAAAGACAGGCAAACATATTCCGCTCTTTTTCGCTTTCTTTGCCGCTGTGACCTGTGTTTCCGCGCCGCGAAGCAGCCGCGAAACGCCGCACGTTCCGCTCCAATCCGTCCGCTGACGCGTGCATTCGAGTTGCAGGGAAGCGCAGGTTTTAGCGTTCGATTGCCGTGCTACGGTCACAAGCGCGGTAGGCGTGTGTTCCACGGCGCGGCGCAGGCGGAACCAGGAGGCGAGCGAGATGCGCCACGCTGACTGTAGCGAGGTGTCGCCCAGATCCATCGCCACGAGGCCAAAACCGCCGCCCTGCACCAGCAGATCGGCCGCCTTGAGCGCCTGCTCGGCGCTGTGAGGGCAGCGCACCCAGAGCAGCCGTTCGAGCCGCACCCCGGCGGCTGCGGCGGAGCAGGGATCGAAGGCGTCCTCCGCATCCACCAGCGCGCAGACTTCTGCCCGCGCCGTAGCCTCGGCCAGAATGGAAAGAAGCAGGCTCATGCGCCCGGAGGACAAAGGACCGAAGATTTCGGTGAGGCAGCCCCTTGGCAATCCACCGGCTGCGATATCGATTTCCGGGATGCCGATGGGAATCGTATCGACCGGCGGCGGGGCCTGCCAGTTTTGAGAATTTTCGAGGAGAGATTCCAGCCGTTTTGGAAGGGGTACAGCGCTCATGTTTTCGCCTTTTGTTCGCCCATGTATATTTATACAGGTAGCGGCACGTTCGCGCAAGGGGTACTCCCGGGATCAATGCAACTTTTGTGTCCGTTGGTTCGCCGGTGAAAGCGTCTTTCGGCTCCGCGCTGCCATCCCACTCCCCGATCTCCGCTCCCAAAGGCAGCAAGGAATCCCGCATCCGCCTAACCAGTGGAACCGGTGCGGATTTCCTCGCGGCCCCGGAATTAAGTAGCGGTGAAGAGTATGTTGAGACAAACCGCCGTGCGCGTCTTTTGCTCTTGCACGACGGCGGCTTCGCACCTCGACCAGCCGTGCGAAGCGATGCCGCCCGCCAGTTTACGATTGAGGCTCCGGTCAAGGCCCGCCTTTGACGCCGAAAGAGCCGCTTCGCGAGACTCGTCACCCTCGCCCTGACCGCCGCATCCGCCCTCGCCCGGATTCAGACCGGGCGCATCACCGGTACCATCTACGACCGGTGTGGACGGTCTGCGTTTCCGCATTTGCGGCAGGGGACAGGATGAGCCGGCGGTACGGAGAGCCGCCCCTGCTATTTTGAGTTCGCCTTCCAACCGTAGGCGTTCATCATCACATGAAACAGCCGCGTGTTGGGCAGAAAACCGCGAACCTGCTCCGCGCCGGGGCCGAGCGCGGCTGCCAGCACTTCTTCGCCGGTATGGCTGTGGCCCACGCGGAGCGCCGGGATCTGCACGTTGTCTCGCCGGGTGTGCGTCCGCTGCCATTCCTCGAGCCCGCTTAAGATTGGCTCGCCTCGCTTGCCCCCAACCGAGCGTAGCTCGAAGGAATGATCGGCGGTGAACAGCAGCAGTGTTTCCTTGAGATCGACGGTGGAGGCGATCTCCCGGATCAGCTTGTCGAAGTTAACCACATTGTCCAGGCCGCGCCGCGGATCGTCCGTATGAGCGTCCCACTCGATCATCAGGAAGTAGCCCTTTCGGTTCTTCGAAAGAACGCGGAGCGCGAGGCGCGCCGCCTCAGGCACCTTCATGTCCTGCTCAAGCAGAACTACCGGGCGCGAGTTGCTCGCGGGCACATCTTCGAGCGCGGCGTAAATAGGGCGTTGGCGGCTTTGCGCTACTTCGTCCAGATTCTTGCCCAGCGCCGCGATTCCGTCGTATATCGGCTTGCGGCCTATTCCCATCCCGACATCGACTCCGTCGCCGAAACGCGGCGTGAACACCTGCATGAAGATATCGCCGAACTTGCGGCGATCGTTGGCTTGTGAATAGCAGGCCGCCGGGGTCGCATCGGCCACGTTGACATTGGTCAGAACTCCCGTAGAAAGGCCGTGCTCTTCCGCGTATTCGAGAATCGTCTTCAACGGCGAGCCGTCTTTCTTGCCCCGAACTGCATCGGGACCCTGACTGATGACGCCGTTGTGTGTTTTCGCTCCTGTTACGATGGCGGTCATCCCCGCCGCGGAGTCGGTCACCCAGTTTGATGCAGTGGAGGTGTCTGATAAAGCGGCGTTGAGCCAGCTCTGAACGAAGAGCTTTTGCGGCTCGCCGTAGCCGTGGAGGCTGGCGGCGTTGAGGGTGGGAACGCCGCCGGCGTCGGCCAGGAAAAGAATTACGTTTCTCGCTCGCTTACCCTGTCTTGCTGTGGCAGCGGACAGGCAGAACATCAGTAGCAGAACAGCGATTTTGACGCGTGGCATAGAACTTGATTCTACCTCCATCGCCGGAATCGGGCTGTCGATGTTCCTTCGAAATGCCTCTGTTAGCCGGGCGGGTCGACGGCAACCTTTGCCGCTGCGGCACCTACGCCGGCATCCGGCCGTCCTCGAAGCCGCGAAGGAAATCAAGGGAGGGAAGAATGGCTAACTATAGCTTGGCCTCCGCTGGAAAATCGCTGCTTGATGGGCAAGCGGCTCGAACGGCTCGATGGCATCACGAAGTCCACCGGCCGCGCGAAAAAAAGCCCTGAAAACGGGTTCTCACGCAGGCTACAAGTATGAAGCAGAGATTGAACTTGTTCGTCTTGACCGTGGCCTAGGCAGCCGCTCCGGCAATGGCCGAAATTCTCTCTTCCGAGCGGGCAGTTCTACTCGCCTTGTATTCCAGCACTGGAGGATCAAACTAAACCGGGTGAACAAGACCAATGGGAATGGCCCTTCAGTCAGCGAGTGTACTTGGTCGGGCTTCAATTGCAGGGGTGATCACGTCACGCCCATCGCACTCACGACGCTCACCTCAAACGGCTCGACCTGCTCAAGCAACAGTGCGCCTCCGACCGCAACCGACTCAATCCACGGTCGAAGCGGGCAACCTGTTCGCGGACCACCAAGAAGGACTATGCCCGAGCTGCGGCGCAAACCCCGAGCACCACCAGCAGCACGGGATCACCCAAGAACAACTCGACACGTTCACTAACGCACGCCGCGCAGAAGCCGAGAAAATCATGGCAAGCCAAACACCCCGGCTTCGTCCTAATGGACTCACCGCTCGTCACGTGCCGCGAACCCGACGAACACATCGGCGAAGGAGTCAAAGACGCCTTCTACAAAAACCTCAGCACCACACTCGGCGACGCACAAGTCATCATCCTCGAAAACGAAGAACCACCAGCAACGATCAAAGAACAGATCGCCTTCACCGGATTCACCAAAAACAGAACCATCGGACGATACGGCCGGAACCAAGTGGCGGGTCACGTCCCCCAAAGCCCCAGCTTACTTTATCTGGCTGCCTTCGGGGCGGCCGCCGGAATCACGATAGTCTCGCTGGACACGGGTTTTTCCAGTTATGCGAACGCACCCTGGGCAGGCGTTCCCTAGACGTATAGGGCGCTGCCGTTGTGGGGCAGTCCCAGGTTCTCCTCGACGGCCCCAACTCGCGCCCGAAAGCTCTCTACTTGGCCGGGACCTTTAATTCGACCCGGACGCTGGTCTTCTTGTCGCCGGTTGCCGCGCTGGTGAAGGAGATTGTCGCGATCTGCTTGCTTCCTGCAGGCAGAGCGGAGATATCGCCGAGCGAGAGTACCACGTCTTGCGGCGTCGTCCCCGTGGTCGCGTCCAACGTCAGCCACGGCTTGTCGACAGTGGCCGTCCAAGGTATCCGAACCCGTAGGTTGTCGTTCGAAACGAGCAGTGCATCGGTCGACTCGCCCTGAGCCGGATCGAGAAACAACACCTCCGGGCCGACCACTAATTTGTCCGCGACCACCGGCAGGCTCTTCGCGTCGGGGTACACGCGGATGGCCACCGTGGCCGTTACGGGCGGCCCGCCGGGGTTGTCCGCGCTCAGCGTGATCACATGACTGCCTACGCTCAGCGTCGAGACAATAAGCTCTTCGCCGGTTCCGAGTTCGCCGTCAAGACTGGAGCTCCACTTCAGCGCTTCGTTGGGGAGGCCGCCGGCGTCGTAATCGAAGGCGTAAGCCTCAAGCGAAACGCTCTCTCCCTTGACATACGGCGTGCCCGTCAAAGGCGCCAGGATGTCCACCAGCGGCGGACGCTCGGCGATTGTAAAAACCCCTGTCGACTGGGCGGTCGTCGTGTGAATTCCATCTGTTGCGAGCACGCGGAACTTTCCCTGCTGCGTGGCCTGCACGTCGATTCGATCGATAACCTCCTTGGTGACGCCGCGCAGATTCTCGGCTACCGATTCCCAGGTATTGCCCCCATCCGGGCTGAATTGCACGGTGAAGAAAAGAGAGTCCCCCGCGTCGGGGTCGGACGCGGTCCAGGACACGGTGATCTCATCCGCGTCAATCGTATCCCCGCCGTTGGGAGAAACGATCTGAGCGACGGGCGAGGCCGGACCCGCGGTCACGGTGGAAAGGACTTCCTGCGCAGGCCCCATGATGTCCACGCGGGTCGTGCCATCCGCGTAGGGAACCATTTCGTTAATCGAGAGAAGATCGAGTTCCGGACCCGGAACAAGGCCGGGACCGCTGCTCATCCTGGCTGGCGTGAAGGGATAGGTGGCTAGCGCGGTGTCTCCCCTCTTGAGCACAATCGAGTAAGGTCCGGGCTTGCGAGCCTGCGCTTCCACCGCGTCGTTGAACACGTAATACGGGGCCATGACCGCCTTCCTCGGCGGTTTGCCATTGTTGATGTTCCCGATCACTACGAGCCGCTGCTGCTTATCCGCCCGGCGCGCGTGCTCCTTCGCGGCCAGCGGGCCAGAGTCCGGTGTCAGGTTTTTTTGCAACGCATCCATCATGGCGTGATAGGTAAATTTGCCGGTCCACTGGTAGTCGCAATAGGTCATCACGTCTTTCCAATTCGGGCGATACACCGACATGGTTCGATAGTCGAATCCAAAAACGGCGTCGCGGCCGGTGAGGAGCGGGCTGATCCGGCCATCCCCGTATGGATAGGTGTCTCCCCCTGTCGCGCCGCAGAACTCCGCGTGAAAACGCGTGAAATTATGGGCGACCTCATGCGCGCCGTACCAATCGCCGTAGGAACCATCGATATCCCAGGCGGCGTAACCTTCCGGGTCGGGCGTGCCGGTCGGTCCTGAGGAAGTGTACCCCGGCAAACCGTCCGCGCAGCCGCGCATAAACCCGCCGCCGTCGGAGACCATGCCGTAGTAGCGCGCGTTCGCCGGAATTTTGTTGGCCGGATTCTGCAAGTCCGTATTCCGCCGAAGGGCCAGGAGGGCATTCACCTCCTCGCACTCGGGCAGCCGCGCACCGATATAAGATGTAACGTTCTCGCTGCGAAACCAGAAGTTCACCTGGCTCACCGGCCAGGCCCGCACGATCCAATCCACCATCTGCTTCATGTGAGACTGATTCGCGAGGTGCCGCTCTCCGTCCCTTCCGGTATATCCGATGTTGTAAATCACCAGGCTGAGCGGGGGAACAACCTCGAAGGTAGCGGTGTAGGAAGCGGTGTTATTCGAGTAATTGCTTTCCGCCACTTCCCGAACCTCGCCCGGGCCGGGCAGGGGATTCACTTCCGCACTCAGGGAAACCGTGCCCTCGCGAAATCCATTTGGGAGTTCGAACAGGAAGGCATGGTCCTTCACACCCCGGTCCGGAGCGGAGACCGCGCGAATGACACCGCCGTCGCTGAGGGGAACCAGAGTGACCGACCTCTCGCCGCGCCGGGCATTCAGGATGGCGGTGGTGACGACGTTGCCGCTCGCCGTCCGGACATGGAACCGTACAAAGGTACGCCTGTTCGCAATCAGCCGCACGCTGTTGTTCAGATCCTGGACTCCCTGAGTGACCTCGACAGCCGTCGCAATCAGATCGCCCTCCTGCGCGGACGCCGTAACGGCACACGCGGCCACCATCGCCAACGCCATCGCCTGGGCTCTCATGATTCGTCTATTCCCCATCTCGAAAATCTCCTCATCCTTTTATTAGTGCTCGATCCGGTCTTAGCCTTACACCCTGATTTTAGCAACGCTCCCGGTCCGGCGCGGGAGAATGCCGCGGCTTTAATTTTCCCGAGGTTGACTTTCCCTTTTTGTGTTATAGTAATTCTGTTTTACAACCTCAAAGAATCCTGTTGCGATGGGCACGAAAGGAAGGTGTCTGGTGAGTTCACGGAAAGACCCTGACGTTTCAAAGACCGGGCAAAGCGGCTTCTCCCGGCGCGGTTTCATGCAAGGAATCGGCGTCGGCAGCGGTGCGCTGGGCGCGGGCATTCTCGAAAACGAAGCGCAAGCGGCGCCACCCCCCGGCGGTTTCTCCGGACCGGGCGGGGTCGCAATCACGCTGCGGATCAACGGCAAACCTACGAACCTGACCGTCGAGCCGCGCGTCACGCTAGTCGACGCTCTGCGAAATACTCTCGACATGACGGGCGCAAAAAAGGTGTGCGACCGCGCCACATGCGGCGCATGCACCGTCATCATGTCGGGTAAAGTCGTCTACGCCTGCTCGGTCCTCGCAATCGACGCGCAGGGAAAAGACATCCAGACCATCGAAGGCATCGGGTCGGGCAACAAACCGCACCCGGTTTCGATGGCGTTCGTGCACCACGACGCCCAACAGTGCGGCTACTGTACGCCGGGCTTCGTGATGGCTGCGAAGGGCTTCCTGGACCGCACTCCGAATCCCACTCTTGAACAAGTGGAAAAGGGTCTCGGCGGCAACCTTTGCCGCTGCGGCACCTACGTCGGCATCCGCCAAGCCGTCCTCGAAGCGGCGAAGGAAATCAAAGGAGGGAAGAATGGCTAACTATAGCTGGCCCCCGATGGAAAAACGCCGCTTGATGGGCAAGCGGCTCGAACGGCTCGATGGCATCGCGAAATCCACCGGCCGCGCGAAATATGCATCCGACTTCAATGCGCCGGGCATGCTCTTCGGCGAGTTTCTTACCTGTCCTCACGCGCACGCGCGAGTCACGAGCATCGACACGAGCGCCGCGGAGAAGTTGAATGGCGTGACCGCGGTCCGCGTGATTGCAAAGCCCGGCACCGAGATTCAATGGGCGGGTGCTGAAGTGGCGTCGGTAGCGGCGATTTCCGAAGATGTCGCCCGCGACGCGGTCCGTCTCATCAAGGTCGGCTACGAAGTGCTGCCGCACTTGGTGAAGGAAGACGACATCTCGAAAGCCGGCACACGCGCCAAAGCGGCCGGGGAGACTGTCACGGGCGATTTGGAAAAGGCCTTCTCGGAAGCGGACGTCACGCACGAAGGGAGCTACGGGATTCCCGTGATCACGCACTGCTGCCTGGAACCGCACGGGCAGGTCGTCGAGTGGAAGGGTAAGGAAATCAATTTCCGGCCCTCCACGCAGAACGTAACAGGTGTCGGCGGTGACCTGGCGAAGAACCTCCAACTCCCGGCGACCGACGTTCACGTCAAGATGGACTACATCGGCGGCGGTTTCGGCAGCAAGTTCGCCGCGGATTTGTGGGGAGTCGAATCCGCGCAGCTTTCGAAGGCCAGCGGCGGGAAGCCAGTCAAGATGTTCCTCGACCGGCGAACCGAACTGACCATCGCGGGCGTGCGGCCCTCGGCCTTCGCGAAGGTCAAAGTCTCGGCGAAGAAGGACGGCACGCTTACAGGGTGGCAGTCCGATTCCTGGGCGACCGGCGGTTTCGGCGGAGGAGGAAGTCCGCCCCTGCCGTACGTGTTCATCAACATTCCGAATCAGAAGAAGAACCACAGCGCGATCTCGACCAATACGGGCGGCGTCCGCGCTTGGCGCGCTCCGAACCATCAACAAGCGACCTACCTGACCTGCTGCGCCCTCGAAGATCTGGCGGCGAAGCTGAAGATGGATCCGGTCGAACTGTTCGCTAAGAACGCGGATCTGACGGCGCGTCCCGAAGTCTACCGGAACCAGCTTAAGAAAGCGTCCGAACTGATGGACTGGGGTAAGAAGTGGCATCAGCGCGGCGATTCGGGCGCGGGCCCGGTGAAGCGCGGGTTGGGCCTCGCGATCGCGACTTGGGGCGGCGGCGGTCACAACAGCCAGTGCCGCGCGGTCATTCACCCGGATGGCGCGATCGACATCGAGCTTTGCAGCCAGGATCTCGGTACCGGCACCCGCACCATCATCACGCAGGTGGCGGCCGAAACGCTTGGGTTGCCGATGAGCGCGATCAACCTGAAGATCGGAGACAACAGTCTGCCGCCTTCGGGCCCCTCCGGTGGATCTACAACCGTCGGCGGCGTTTCCTCTTCGACCCGCAAGGCGACCATCAACGCACTCGAGAAACTGTACGAGGCGGTGGCTGCCTCGCTCGGCGCGAAACAGGATGAACTGGAGGCGGTCGATGGCCGGATCCAGGTAAAGGGCCATCCGGACAAAGCGCTGACTTGGAAAGCGGCCTGCCAGAAGCTTGGCGTCAAGGTCATTTCCGAAATGGGCGCGAACGACCAGAAAAACCCAGGCGGTCTGAATGCGCAGGGCGTCGGCGGCATCAACATGGCCGAGGTCGAAGTCGACACGGAAACCGGCATCGTCAAGATGAAGAAGTTCGTGGCCGTCAACGATTGCGGACTGGTGGTAAACCCGAGACTGGCGGAGAGTCAGATTCACGGCGGCGTCATTATGGGGATCTGCTCAGCTCTAACCGAGGAGCGAATCCTCGATGCGGCGACTGGACGGGTTCTCAACGCGGACATGGAGTTCTACAAGCTGTCGGGCGTTGGAGACATCGGGGAGATCGTTGCTCATGTGGAGGTCTTGCCCGAGCACGACAAGCGTGGGATCGTCGGATTGGGTGAGCCCTCTGCAATCGCCATTCCGGCGGCCATAGCCAATGCAGTGGCTAACGCAATTGGGGTGCGAGTGCAGCGGATTCCGTTGACTCCGGACCGCGTGCTGGCAGCGCTCGAAGGGAGGAACGCCTAAATGCAAGCCTTTGAATACGCAAGTCCAACCACGGTAAAGGAAGCCGTCGCGCTGCTTGGGAACAAGTGGGGCGAGGTGGACGTTTTGGCGGGCGGCACGGATCTGTTGAGTCTGATGAAAGAACGTCTTGCCACGCCGTCGAAGCTCGTGAACATTAAAGGGCTCAAGGAACTCGGCGGCATTTCGGCCGGCAAGGCGGGACTCCGCATTGGCGCCGCTGTTACGCTCGACGAACTGATGGAGAACGCGGAAATCCGTAAGAACTATCCGTCGCTTGCGGCGGCGGCTCGCGGCGTTTCGAGCCCGCAAATCCGCAACATGGGCACCGTCGGCGGCGATCTGTGCCAGCGGCCCCGTTGCTGGTATTACAGAAACGGCTTCGGGTTGCTCGGCGCGAAAGACGGGAAATCGCTCATTCCGGGTGGTGAGAATCGCTACCACGCAATCCTGGGAAACAGCGGACCGGCATACTTCGTCAGTGCGTCGAGCCTCGGCCCCGCGTTGATCGCGCTCGGAGCGAAGGTGAAACTCGTTTCCGCGTCGGGTTCGCGCGATGTGGCGGTCGAGAAGTTTTTCGTCACGCCTCAGAACGAGATGTCGCGTGAGATTGCGCTGCTTCCGAACGAACTGCTGACGGAGATCGTGATTCCGCGTGACGCGACGAAGAACGCCACTTATGAACTCCGCCAGAAGGAGTCGCTCGACTGGCCGCTGGTTAGCGCGTCGGTCGCCCTCAAGATGAAGGGCAGCACGGTAACGAGCGCGCGCGTGGTGCTCGGGCACGTGGCTCCCACGCCGTGGTCGGCGTCGCAGGCCGAGCAGATGCTGGCCGGAAAGTCGATCACGGAATCGGTGGCCGAAGAGGCCGCGAAGGCCGCTCTCGCGAGCGCGACCCCGCTCAGCCAGAACGCTTATAAGGTTCAGTTGGCGCGGGTGGCTGTGAAGCGGGCATTGCTCGCGGCGGCGAGCGGGAGGGCCTGAACCGTGCCCGGCGAGCGCCCGGGTCTCGCCAATATCGACGAGGACCGGTGCCAGATGCTGCGCTGGAAGGGTTTGTTTATCGAAGCCGAGTGGGATCCCACGGTCCCACACGGCAACGATAGAGCCTTTTGGTGCCAGCATACGTACAATTGTCTTGGGCCTGACGGCAAACTTGCCGACGACTACGAGTGCAATCCCGCGAGAAATTGCTATCAGGCATTGTAGGTATCGTGTATACTGAATAATGAGCGAGGTGCAACGGATGAAATTTGTACTTGGATTTCTACTGGTAGCGAGCCTGTCCTTTGGGGCCGGGATTCCCACCGCTTCCACAATCTACGGTGACTACGTCGAGGCGCGCAATGCCGATATCTTTACCGGCCCGTGTTTCGCCAATTCCGAGGTATACCTCATGGGGGAATTGGCTGTCATGGGCTGGAAGGTGAAAAAGGGCTCGTGGCAAGGCGTGGACATCTCCGGGCTTTCGGTTGTCGGCGTGGTGCGGGCGAAGTCGACTCTCGGCGACGCCTACACAACCGCCTATCCGGTGAAGTCGGTGCTGATCATCGACGAGAAGGCGACCCCTGTACAGCGGCTTGCGCTTAACAGTTTTGTGAAGCGCATGGGCGGCGACCTGTTTCAGGACGTGGTCCGCGTGGAGTACCGTCCGGTCGACCTTGCCTTTGAAAACAACGACATGCATAGCATGAAGGCGACGCTGACGGCTGGCGAACTGGCGAAGATCCAGACGCGGGCCATCAATAGCGGGGACCACATCTGCGCGAATGAGGAAGTGTGGTACCGGCCGTTGACGAACGTCGATCATGCGATGCCGGTGGTAGCGCTCGCGCACAGCTTCAAGGGTCCAGGCCTCGGCAGCACGTGGAGCAGCCCGGACAAGCGCAGTTCGTTCGTGGGCAGCTTCGTACAGACCTCCGAATAAATTTGTAAGCTGGTCAGTTCGTCTCTCCTTGAAACCCGGCGGGTTGTCGACCCGCCGGGTTTTTCCATTTCGCGATCGAGTATTGCGCGCGAACATCGGCTACATTCGAAATTAGCCTGACCTCTCAGTTCGCCCTCAGTTAAGGACCGAAAGTCTTCTGGAATGAAGGCAGTTCAAAAAACGCGACCGGAGCCCGTGAACTGCAATTCCGGAGATGGTCATATCCGACACAGAACGGATGCGCCCGGTCCGCTAACGCCGAGGGCTTTCCCCGGGCGCTCGGCTCAAGAGGGGTTCGTGAGGGTATGGGATTGGAAAAGGGGATGCTGGGGTGTGACCTATCTGGTGGGACCTGGTAGCGGATCTAAACTCCACTCTTGAGCCTTGTCGGGGTTCGTCACACGTTGTCTCCAGCAATCTTTCAGCCAGAACAAAAGTTCTTTATTTTCAACCCTACGGCGACGAGTTCCCGACGCTATCCGCCCCGAAACGGCACGATTGTGTCAGCGAGACCGGCTGCCCGGCCGGTCATCGGCCTCTCCATAGTGGATATGGAGAGTGCAGGCGAGGCGGAAGCCCTTAAGCCATTCTGCCCCTCAGGCGAAATGGCCGCTGTGCGGCTCACCTTCGTCGTCGATAACAGTATTCGGAATGCCGGCCAAGGCGAGCATTCGTTCTGTCCCTGAACTGGACTCGGTACAGGAGATGTTTTCAACGTCTTCGCGCGACTGAGTTCCGGCTTCGGAGGGCCCGGCTCGATGGCATCAACAGCAGCCTGGGCCGGAGCGAGGTCGAGAGGCGCTCGACTGGCTGCGCGGCGAAGAGGAACAGCGCCTGGCTACGCGGAGAACGAGACCCGCCCGCTCCGCCCCCTGAGTGCCGGTGAACAGGAGCGCTACCATCGGCTGAGTTCAAAGGTCCTGTGCTGCAATCTTGCGCAATACTCAGCGGGTGGAGCATTTCCTGCGCAATCTGATGGACTCCAATCCACGCCCCAAAGGAAATGCCGATGTTCACCGGGAGCGGGAGCCGCAGGTATCACGACTGACAAAAGCTACTTCAGTTTGCATAGCGGATCGCCCACAACGATGTTCATCCAGCTTACGTAGGGAATGGCGCAATAGAAACTCTCGGCTAGATTCTGACCGCCGAGATACGCGGGTATCAGGAGTTGGGGCCGGGGCGTTCCGCGGAGATAAGGCTCGTAGACGTGGCCGGACGCCCCGGTGACGCCCTCGTGGACGTAGTCGGCCGTAAGAGTTTGCGGAGCGCCGGCGAAAAAGGACGTTGGGTCCTTCCAGTGCGGCGTGATGTTCCACGCAGGCGGCGGGCGCTTGAAGGTGCGGCCGTTCGTCGATACGAACTCGCTCATGATTCCGCCGGGGAGCCACCGAAATCCCAACATCCGCCGTTCGCGTTTCGGATCGTTCGATCCCCAGGAGGCATAAGCGATGACATCTCGCTCGCTGTAAACGACGTTTGCCGAATCCTCGAGGAATACCCGCTCTTTTGGAAGAAGCCGCGCCGTTTCGCGCAACCAGTCATTACCGTCGCCCGAAGCGCTCGATTTCAGGTCCAGCACGATCCGTCCGCGATTGACAGCGGTCAGCGATCTGTCGATAAGGCCACGGACGTCGTCGAAATCGTATCCGGCAAGTCGCGTCACCAGATACATCGGAAAACGCTGGTGGTTGAACGGGATGCCCTTCTTTCCAAAGTAGGGATTGTTCAAGACGCCGGGGAGCGTCACCTTCCTGCCCGTGAGCCTGGCGTAGAGCAGCGTCAACTCGGAGTCCACCGAAGCCATCTGGGGGCCGGCGGGCGAGGGCGGATCGTCAATCTTGAGGGGAACTTCCAGGGTTGTGACGATATAGAGGATCTTCTCGACGAGTTTGCCGCCCGCGAGACAGCGGGCGATAGGAGCTTCGACCTGTTTCGAGTAGATCTCCCGCGAAATCACTTCGTCCGAAGGCGCCGGGATTCGGCAGACGTTCGCCAGGGGAACATGGCGCCTCTGGGTATAGTAGTCGCCGATCCGGCGGGACACGCTGGATGTCTGGTTTACAACCAGGAGTACGTTTTCCGAAGTCTGCCCTGGAACAGCCGGAATGCACGCCGCAACCGAAAATAACGTATGAAACCAACGGGAGAAGCGTCGCGGCGGGTCACGATGCCGGCGGTCGTTCGCGCCGAATCCGAGCCGGGAGATGCGCACGGTCACCTCCACCAGCCGAATCATGCCCTTGAGGGTACGCTTCGCCCTGCCCGACGGGTCCGTCCCTGACCTTCCCGAACGAACTGGGGGAGTTCCCGAAATGGCCGGCGGGTCACCGCCGAAGGACCGGTTCGGCAGTGACACTGCCGCGTTAGATATTCGCGCTCTGACGAGGCCGTCAAAGGGCCATGAAGGTTCTCCCACGGCGGCACGGGATTCCCTACTTCAGCGATTTCAGATACTCCACGACGGCTTCGGCATCTTCGGGGGCGAGTGTATAGGTAGGCATGGGTGCGTCGGCCTTCTTGCCGGCGGGCGTAAGCCCGGTCTTGAAATAGTTGAGCAGGCCCTCCTCCTTCCAGCGCGTCCAAAGGCGGCTGCCCGGAGTGAGATCGGGAGACGTCTTGTGCCAGCCCTTGATGGGCTCGAGCGGCTGGATGTTGAGGACTGCGCCTTTCATCCATTTAGTCTTGTCGAAACTTCCATCGGGCAGCTTTGGCGTGTGGCATTCCTGGCAACGGGAAACCTCCTCCACGAGGTATTTACCGCGATCCGCTTTCGCGGAGGCGAAACAGAGGGCCGCCGATGCAGCTAGGAGCAGGGGATAGTTGCGTATGTCGGGCACACTTTCATGCTAGGGCTGGCAGCGGGGGAAAAGCAAGCTGCACACGAGGGCACCTGAGGGCATCAATGTATCGTCCGGGCCCTGAAACACCCCGGCCCGCACCAGCAGGAACCGGCGTTGATAACCGCCTGCTCCGCAAAGGCGCTTCAATCGATCGCGGGTCACAAACGCGCGACAAAATACGACTCCGAACTAACGTTTCTAAACCTGAATTCCGAAGTTTGCAACCGTCCTCTGCTCTCCTGGCCACAGGGCGGCCTTTGTCCCCGCCACGGTCTACCTTCCTGACATCTGGTTGCCTGGGTAAGTGCCGTGACAGGTGTAAGGACACCTGCGGCGCTCCTTTCAGTAGCGGGCCGGTTTTCCCTCGATTCTCCCGTCATGAACGGGAGGGGCGTCAGGAAGGTCTTCGCCGCTCCGCGCTCCGACAACAACTCGGTGGAGGAGTGACGCCCTGGTACGTAATCGCGCCGTTGATGCGCGGCGGGCCGATCCTAATCCGCCCACACTTTTACCAGAACATAAGCTAGCGGCATGGTCTTCGGATTCATGTGATGAGCAACGTTGCGGGGGATGACGACCAGATCGCCTGCCCCGACGGCGCTCTCCTGGGACCCAGTCATTCCCGTACCACGCGGCTCCCCGGAGGTTTCTTCCTTTGCGTTCTCGATCGATCCGCCCAGCTGAATCGCTCCCGTCCCCGTCTGCACGAAATAGATATCCGCGCAGCCCGCGTGTGCTTCCCACGGTCCGGTACGACCTTTGAACAGTACGTAGTTGACAGTGAAGTTGTCCTGCGAGTGGAGGGGAGCGTTAGCCGGGGTCCGCGCGATCGTCGCGCTGATCTCTGCCTTCTTAACCACATCGCCCATTTCACCGCCGGCGGGGCGAATGCCTGCCGGAGTGGTGCGACCCGCCGCGAGCGGCATGATTTTCACGGCGACGAACGCGAATTTTCCGCGCAGAGGCTTTATCGAGTACGGTGTACCACGGGGCAGTCGAACGAGATCGCCCACGGATATCTCCGCTCGCCGCGCTGGCAAGCCCAGCACCAGGCGGCCCGATCCACCGCGTATCCACAGAATCTGATCGACGGACTCCCCCGATGCGCTCCGGTGCTCCTTCTCAAGCGACTGCAAGTGAATCGAGTAACCCGCGCCGGAGTGCAGTGGCCTTGCTCCGCGCACGTTTGCAGCCTTCGCTCCAATTTCCTCGCTCTTCCAGACGCGCGGCATTTCGCAGACCATCAAAGGCGCTGTCGTCAGGAACGCAACCAGGAGCCGCATCCGCGGCCGGTCTATTCGCGGTGTCATATGTCCTCCAATGTTACACCGCTGAGCCGGCTACAACGGAGCGGGAATCCGTGGTTAATTAGGAAGGTATGAAAGCCACGATGAGCATGCTCCTTCTGATTGCCGCTCAAGGGGTAGCTCAATTGCAGCATGCGCCGGCGGGTTCAGTGGGAATGTCGGCGGAGCGGATCGAGCGCGCGGCAGAGATCCTCGCGTCCGAGGTGAAGCAAGGCAATGTAGGCGCAGCGGCGATCATCGTCGCGCGCCGCGGAAGGATTGTTCTGCACAAGGGGTTCGGCGGATTGTCCCCGGCTCGGGACTCATCGCCGGTGGTTCCGGACTCGATCTTCCTGCTCGCCTCCATCACCAAACCTGTGACCGCAAGCGCTCTGATGCTCCTGGTTGACCGCGGTCTTGTCTCGTTGAGCGATCCGGTGTCCCACTACCTGCCGGAATTTACGGGAGCGTCGCGCGAAAAGGTGCGCGTAAGCGATCTGTTGAGCCACACATCGGGGTTGCCCGACATGCTGCCGGAGAACATTGACCTGCGTCGCGCGCACGCCCCGCTCAGCAAGTTCGTAACTCAGACCTACACCACACCGTTGTTATACCTGCCGCAACAGGATTTCCGCTATCAGAGCATGGGCATACTTCTCGCCGCTGAAATCGTGGAGAGACTCACGAAGATGCGATTGCGGGATTTCGTGCAAAAAGAGATATTCGCCCCTCTCGGCATGAAGAATAGCGCCCTGGGAATGAAAAAGGAATGGCGGATTCCCGATACGGTCTGGTGCTACGAATCGCCGGGTTCAAACCAGAAGGACAACGAGAGCTTCGGTGCGAACAGCGCCTATTGGCGAGATATGGGGCATCCCTGGGGTGGGATGCACAGTACGACGGGCGACCTGGCAATCCTGCTGCAAACGTTTCTCAACGGCGGCAGACACGGCGGAAAATTCTGGATGAGCCCCGCCTCGGTAGCCGCCATGACAACCGACCGGAACAAGCAACTCAATCGGCCGTGGGGCCTCGGTTGGGCGGTGGCGAATTCCCCCGTGTGGAACTACGCGGGAGATCTCGTTTCACCGCGGGCCTTCAGCCATGCGGGTGCGACTGGAACTGTGGCCTGGGCGGATCCGGAGCGCCAACTGTTGACGGTTGTGCTGACGAGCCGGCCAGTTTCCTACGACGATGGCCGCCTTCTGCGGCTTGTGTCGAACGCCGTTACCGCATCAGTCGAAGAGTAAACCGCGGGATCTCTTACCTTACGGTTTCGAGTTCCACAAATCTCGCGAGAACCGTTCCCGCCACGGTCTACCTCCCCGAAATCCGATTGCCGCCGGAAGTCCCGCTGCCCTTATCGGGACCCCTGCGGCGCTCCTTTCAGAAAACGGGCCGGCTTTTCCCACTATTCTCGCAGCTTGGCTGGGACGATAAACGGGAGGGACGCCCGAGGTCGTCGCCGCTCCGCGTTCCCACGACAATTCGGCGGACGAGCGGCGCCTTGGTACGTAATCGCGCCGCGTGGCCGGTATTTTGGGCGATTTTGGGCGCTTCCTGCTTGCGAGCGGCATCCAAGGCTGACGAGAGTGGCATAGTTCGTTCCAATCGAAGGATGGCCCTGAAGGCGTGAGCGAAGCGATCCGCCACGGCGACTTCCTGGGTCGCCTCTATCAACGCCTTGATTTGCCCCAGGCTCAACTTCCCGGCATCCCGCATTTTTGACGATCACACCGCAGCATGGCCCTTCAGGCTCATTCTCCGTTAGAATGCGCCGCTCCTTCAGGCTCATCCTCCGTTAGACAAGACTGGCATTTGGATTCCGCCGCCGGTTGTTGTAGACTAAGATTTACCCCCGGATCCCGGCGCGCTTCGTGTGTCCGGGCCAGACAGAGGAATTCCCAAATGCATGCAATTATTGAAACGGGCGGGAAGCAGTATCGGGTTGCGCCCGGTGAGACACTTCGCGTCGAGAAACTGAACGGCGAGATTGGATCGGAAGTCGAGTTCCCCACGCTCGCCGTCTTCAAGGACGACAGCACGCTTGTGGCAGGTGCCGAAGCCGCGAACGCAAAGGTCAAGGCTACGATCGTGGGCAACGATCGCGCGGGCAAGATCATCGTATTCAAGTTCAAGCGAAAGAAGCAGTACAAGAAGACGATCGGGCACCGGCAGTCCTTCACGGAAGTGAAGGTTTCAGACATCTTGGCGTAGGTGGGTTATGGCTCATAAAAAAGGTTTAGGCAGTTCGAAGAATGGCCGCGATTCGAATGCACAGCGGTTGGGCGTAAAAGTGTTTGGCGGACAACTCGTCTCTGGTGGCTCAATCATCGTCCGGCAACGTGGCACAAAGCTCAAGCCGGGGGAGAACGTCGGCTGGGGTAAGGACGATACGCTGTTCGCGAAAACCACCGGAGTGGTGGAGTTCCGCGACCGCGGCCGCATGGGCAAGTTCGTTAATATCAAAGCGGTAGCCTAGTTCCGTTTCATCAGCATTGTTGCAGCGCGTAGCCGCCTTGCAGTCAGGGCGGCTTTTCTATGTTCATCGACGAAGTACGCATTTCCGTAAAGGCAGGTGATGGTGGGAACGGCTGCCTGGCTTTCCGCCGTGAGAAGTTCGTGCCACGGGGCGGACCGAGCGGTGGAGATGGAGGGCGCGGGGGCGATGTCACTATGACGGCGAGCGGCCACCGGAATACGCTACTCCAATTCCGTTTCAATCCCGAACACAAAGCGCAACGCGGACGGCACGGCGAGGGCAGCAACTGCACCGGAGCCGAGGGTTATTCGATCGATCTTGAGGTGCCGGTCGGGACCCTGGTTTACGACGACGCAACCGGCGAACTGCTCCACGATTTCAACACCGTGGCAGACCGAATAGTCGTCGCGCGCGGCGGACGCGGCGGGAAAGGCAACGCGCGGTTCGCCACGGCCACGCATCAAACGCCGACCGAGCATGAGCCAGGGAAGCCCGGCGAGGAAAAGCGCCTGCGGCTGGAACTCAAACTTCTGGCCGACGTGGGTCTTGTGGGATTTCCGAACGCTGGGAAATCCACGCTGATTTCCCGCATCTCCGCCGCCCGCCCGAAGATCGCCGCCTATCCGTTCACGACGCTTGAACCTCAACTTGGCGTGGTCCAGTTCGACGATTTCACAAGTTTCGTAGTAGCCGACATTCCAGGACTGAT